>Ga0206924_1124_pt1 | contig 14448 bp, 10 predicted proteins | sample Alteio_BWOrgHeat_61_FD_152947 | JGI IMG/M metagenome (GOLD analysis project Ga0206924, IMG submission 152947) | Enriched cells from forest soil in Barre Woods Harvard Forest LTER site, Petersham, Massachusetts, United States -... | ecosystem: Environmental > Terrestrial > Soil > Temperate forest >...
GGCCATCGATCAGGTCTATCAGCAAATCCTCTCTGCTCCCAAGCCCAAGGACGATTTCAAACCGCCGCTACAACTCGATGCGGTGAAGGCGGAGATCGACCGGGTGTCGGAAACTGTGTCTTTCGATGGAGAGAACCTCGCCGTGAATCTCGTGGACGGTTCGAAAAAAAAGCGCTTTTTGTTTAAGCTGGGTTCAAACGTCCTGCAAATTTTTTTTGACAGCCTCGCGGCCATGCATAGCTCGAGAAACTACGGTGGTAACATCGAGGTTTCGCCGCCCACAGATGACGCGCCCTACGGCAAAATTTTGGCAGGCTCGCTGACGGCACCAGAATTGATCACTTTCCTGACCTCGCGCGGCACACTGCACCCGCTCGTGTCGGTTTACACGGAATGGCTCTCGGTGGGGCACATCGACGAGATCGCGGCGTTTGCCCCGCAACCACCGGACAGCTTTTGCCTTCTGCGCGCTTCGCCCCAGCTCGCGCTGGGAATGCTCGATCAACTAATCGCGTTGCAGGCCAAGGGAACACCGGTCACACGGCTGCTCCGCGGCAAATCATGGATCCACAAAGCCACCGCCAATGCGACCGATCCACTGTTGCCACCGCAAGCCTACCTGCGGCTGCTCGGCCAGGGCATCTACGATCTCAGCGCATTCCAACCTCAGGACCCCCAAAAAAAGCCCACTGATCCTGATCCTTATGGCGATGGGGCGTATCAAGACGATCGGCAATTTTTGGTTAGGAACAGGATGCCTAATGTCGACGCCCGTTATGCGGCGATGATCTCCTGTGCGGATTTGATCAAGCTCTGCCTTACCACCAACCAGACAGTGGAGGATTTGTTTCTCGCGAACACCAAAGCCTACTTATCCGGCTCGTCCTACCAGAGCTATTTCGACGCTGATTGGAAACGAGAGATCATGGAGAAGAAAGTCCTGCCGTATCGTCTCGATAAGGTGGTGGCCGACGCTTTTCCGAGCGCGAAGATCTATGCGTTGCCCGTCCTGTTTGATCACGTCGCCGATTTTTTCAACGGAAGCGTCAGCGCCCTGGTGCCCGCAGTGGTCAATTTTCAAACGCTGGGCACCACTGTGGCGGTGCCCCGGCCGTATGGGCCACGGCTGCGCGTGGCCGATGCGGTGGTTTTCATCAACAGCATTCTCGCCCAACAGAATTACCCCAAGACGAAGGTCGACGAAAAATACATCCGGACGCGCAGCCTCGACCAGACCTGGCACTGGACGCGCGTCGGGCAGAGCGTCAGCCGCGCCTCGATGTCCACCGTTCCCACCGCGTTCGATCCGAATTATCAGGACTTGCTCGCGGCCAAAGCTCGCTCGGAGGCCGCGGCGAACAATCCTCTGGGCCCTTTGGCCGAGGCGGTGGCGCCGTGGCCCTATATCGATTTGTGGGACGTTGAACACCACAACGATAAGCCCCAAAATCACCCCATATCCGAGCCCGAGACCCTGTATCGGATCGCCGGCTATTTCAAAGACGGCTTCGACGCCTTCAAGAATTTCCCCGTCGATTTCTGCCGCGGCGATACCGCGAAAGCGCATCCGCTTTCCGACAAATACGAGAACGACATCAAAGCCGTGATGGATAAAATCCGCGCCGCCAATCAAGGCATCTTCGACAAGGATGGCAACGTCGTCTCCAAGGATTGGACGCGCGTGGTCATTCCGGAAGATACGACTGATGTGTTTGAGCTGTACACGCAAGTGCTGATGGAATCGCTCGGCCTGACCGTTTGCTGGGTCGATTCCTGGTATTACCACACCCACAGCGGTGGCATCCATTGCGGCACGAATGTTTTGCGGAACTTCGTCGCGAGTGCCTAACGAACAGAAAACTACCGCGTTTGTCCGGGGAAGCTTTTGGTGGACCGGTTGGCGCTCATTTCATCTTCGAAACCTGCACGCCGCACCAATCCGCGGGCGGTGGGTCTTCCTGGTAGGCGCGGCAGCGGGCGAGGAGGTGGGTGCTGGGGGTGTCGCTCGGGTGACGCTCCAGGATGACGATGGCAGTGGCGAAATCGCGCTTGGAATAGGCGGCGAAGGCTTCTTCGTAGGCGGTTACGATCTCGCTGATCTCGATTTGATCGCCCTTCTTGCCGAGCAATTCGTAAATCCGGATGGCCTCGCTTTTGCCTTTTACGGCGACGAGGTCCAGCAGGCGGAAGACAAACTCGTCGCCCACTGCTTTGACGATGGCTTCGCTGGCGATGATCGTGGTGCCGTACTGTTTGTTTTGCCCTTCGAGGCGGGAGGCGAGGTTCACGGCGTCGCCGATGGCGGTGTAGTTCATGCGGTCGCGCGCGCCGAAGTGGCCGATGAGCGCCGGGCCACAATGCAGCCCGAAGCGCGTTTCAAATGGCGGCAGCGGGCCCCAGCCCGGCGATTGCGAAAGCGCGCGGCCGGCATCCCGGCAGCGGAGCGCGGCGAGGCAGGCCATGTGTGCGTGGCCGCTCACGGGCTCGGGCGCGTTCCAGAAAGTCATGATCGCGTCGCCGATGTATTTGTCGATCGTGCCCCGCGTCTCCTGCTGAATGATGCCGGCCATGACGTCGAGATAGCGCCCGAGCGCGTCGGCGAGATCATTGGGCGCGAGTTTTTCGGAGAGCGAGGTGAAGTCCTGGATGTCGGTGAAGACGATGGAGACGTCGAGCAGTTCGCCGCCGAGGGTGGGTTCGCTTTCCTCGCGGTAGAGTTTTCGGACGAGATCGACGGGCACGTATTTGCTCATCGCGCGCATCGCGGTCTTGGCTTGCTCGAGATTGGTGAGCACGGCGGTGACGTCGCGGAATGCAGACTGCGGGCGCGTGGGCGAAAAATCGAAGGCGTTCATCTTCAAGCTCTCGCGCGTGATCTGCGCCTGGGCGCGCTGGACGCCGCGCAGGATCAGCCAGCCGCCGAAGACGAGCAGGATCATGACGCCGAGCAAGGCGGCGAGCAGGCGCTGGCGCAGGACGGCGAGTTTGCCTAGATAAAATGCGCGCGGGACGACGATGCCGATGATCCAATCCTGCGTTTGCGGACGCGGCAGAGCGTGGAAGGTGGTGAAGTAGTCCTGGCCGCCGGATTGGAATTCGCCCGAGACGGTGGTGGGCAGCTTGGCGTCGGCGTCGAGGCTTTTGGCCGCGGCTTGCAAGGTGGGGCCGTGCAGGGCGGTGGCGATTTCGGGCGCGAGCGTGACGGGCGCGATGCGCAAATCGTCGTCGACTTCCGCGAGGCGGTCCGCGGGAGAGAGGCGGGTGATGAGGCGGCCGTTTTCATCGCAGATGAAGGTGCGGTGCGGATCGACCTCGCCGGCCATGGCGAGGGGCAGGCGCACTTTTTCGTCGAGTTGCTGCGTGGAAAGTCCGACGCGCAGGACGCCGGCGAATTTGCCCGCGGCGTCGGTGACGACTTGCTGGACGCTGACTTCGACGCGGCGTTGCTCGGCGGGAAGATGGGCGTCGAGGTCCGACCAATGGAGGTCGCTCCAGACGGGGCGCGCGCCGAAATCTTTGCGCGCGGGCGTGGTGAAGGTGAGGTGGGTGGTGGGGTCGGGCAGGGCGTCGCCAGACTCGCGGGTCCACGCCGGCGAAGTGACGGACGCGGCGGTATTCAAGTCGCGCCGGTCCGCGACGAAGGCGGTTCCGGATTGATAGACGTGCCGGCTCCAGTAGCGGTCTTCGCCGTTTTTTCCGGTGTCGTGGATGACGCTCCACTGGCCGCGGGGTGAGGGCGCGAGTTGAATGTCGCCGTTTTCATCGAAGCCGGTCGCTTCGCCGGAGGTGAGGGTGACTTCGGCGAGCTGGCTGTTCGCGAGGAGCAGGGCGAAGAGCGAGGATTCCACGGAGCGGGCGTCGCGCGGGTCGGCGAGGCCGCGGGTGAGTTCGCGCTGGTATTGCTGCACGGCTTCCGGCGCGGCGCGGAGAAAAGCGGTGATGTGATTGCCGATCATGCCGCTGGCCTGGCCGCGAATGCGCTCGGAGCTTTCGGTGATCGTTTCGCGCGAGCCGGCGGAGACTAGATAGTAGACGAGGGCGAGGACCGCGATGAGGCCCAGCAGGCTGAGGGCGAAAACCTGTTGGAGAGTGGGCTTCACAGGCGTTTTCCATGCCGGGATTGCCGCGGGGTGACGATGTAAAAATGTGCGGCGGGGGAAATCCTGGATGCCGTTATTTGTCGCTATTTGCGGACATTTGTGCGGGATATTCTGTTTGGCCGGGTGAGCCAAAAAAGAATTTCCGGGAATTCACGAAATGGAAAAAAAGACCGGCAATTTGAGCGCACCAAGACGATAAGCTGTTTTTCGAGGACGACTGGTTCACCGCATCTTCTCACGCCCGCCTTCCCAGTTGACGCCCACCGCCCGCGATTGCTATTCCCTCCCATCAATCCGCCCACGGGATTTTCCCCCGAGGCGATAACCGCTCCATCTGTCTATGAGTGATGCACCCCTGCAGGACGACAACGATCTCGGCCTGGCCGCGATTTCCCTTTTCAAGGATCTTTCCCCCGAGGCAATGGCCAAGATGTCCACGCTCCTGGAAAATGTGAGCCGCAAAACCGGCGATGTGATTTTCCACGAGCACGAAAAAGGCGACGCGCTTTACGTCGTGCATTCCGGCAAGGTCCGCATCTGGGTTCACGATGAAGACAGCAAGGAAGTGACGCTCGCCGAACTCGTGTGTGGCGACTTCTTCGGCGAGATGTCGGTCCTCGATGGTGGCGAACGTTCGGCCAATGCGGCCGTCACGGAGGATGCGGTGTTGCATCGTCTGAGCCGCGCGGACTTCGAGGAGTTTCTGCTCTCGCATCCACAGGCGGCGCTGGAGGTCATCCGGGGCATCACCAATCGCCTGCGGCAGACCAACCTTCTCGTTTCCCAACGCGTGAGCCGGAACATCAACCAGGAGATGGACGACCGCCTGACTTATGGCCAGCGCATCGCCGACCGGGTGGCGGCGTTCGGCGGCTCGTGGACTTTCATCTTCCTCTTCGGCGGCATCCTCGTCGTCTGGATGGCTCTCAATACCTTTCTCCTCGCGCATTTCGGCAAACCGCCGGATGGCGCGCAATGGGACCCGTATCCTTACATCCTGCTCAACCTCCTCCTCTCCACGCTCGCCGCACTGCAAGCGCCGGTCATCATGATGTCGCAAAATCGCGCCGCGGAAAAAGACCGCCTCGCCGCGGAGTTGGACTATCACGTGAACCTGAAGAGCGAGCTGATGCTCGAGGAACTCATCCGCAAAACCCGCGCGCAAGATGCCGAGATCGAGCACCTCGTCCGCAACCTCAACGCGGTGAAGGAAAAAATCGGCTGCGTTGGGTAGCAGGCCCGGAGCGTGTCTGCGGGTGGGATGGTAGCTCGAAGCTCAAGCTTCGAATTGTCCCTGGTGTGGCGCCCATTACGAAGTCGAGTATTCGAAGCTGGAGCTTCAAATTCTGAAAACGAGTGGGGTGTGCACCTTGGGCTAAGGTTTGCTTCCTCATGGGGGTTTACGACGGCGGACCCGCTTTTTCCATCTCAGTGCAAAAATATCCTCCATGATCCGCAAATTCCTTTCCCTCGCATCTCTCCTCCTCGCGCTGACAACCGCTCGCGCGGCGGAACAGAGCCCCGTTGCCGCAGCCCTCCAAAGCGCGGTGGACAAGCACATCGTCGCCGGTGCGGTCGGGTTGGTGGCCAATAAGGACCGTGTCCTCGATCTGGAAGCCGTGGGCTATTCCAATCTCGCGACGCAGGCGCCGATGAAGACCGACGCGCTATTTTGGATCGCGTCGATGACCAAGTCTTTCACCGGTACGGCGGTGATGATGCTGGTCGATGAAGGCAAGGTGAAGCTCGACGATCCGGTGGAAAAATTTCTGCCGGAATTCAAGGGACAGATGATCGCGGCCGACAAGGATCATCCGCAGCCCTATCCGCCGAGCCATCCCATCACCGTGCGGGAAATCATGGACCACACGAGCGGCCTGGTGCTGGCGAACGACAAGGCGCTGAAGCAGACGCATTCGCTGAAGGACGACGTGAAGCAATATGCGGCGCAGCCGTTGCGGCAGGAGCCGGGCACGAAGTACGAATACAACAACTGCGGAATCAATACCGGCGGGCGGATCATCGAAGTGATCTCCGGCATGTCCTACGCGGATTTCATGCAGCAACGAATCTTCACGCCGCTCGGGTTGAAGGAGACAGGATTTTGGCCGGATGAAAATCTCGGGGAGCGCCTGGCCGGCAGCGCGAAAATGAACGCCGATAAGTCAGGCCTGGAAGATATGGCCAACGACAAAAACCTGACCCCGGCGGCCATCGAGAAGTTCAGCGAAGGCGTGCCGGTTCCGCATCCGATCCTCGTCAATTTCGGTCTGGGCGCGCTTTTTGACTACGCGAAGCACTATGCGATGCCGGCGGGTGGCATTTATTCCACGGCGAGCGACGTGGGTAAGTTCTGCCGGATGCTGCTCAACGGCGGGAAATGGGAGGGAAAGCAGTATCTTTCACCGGAAGCGCTTCGGCAAATGACGTCCACCCAAACGGGCGATGTAGTCGTCGGAGGAGGCACCGAGACCTATGGTGTGGGATGGTCCGTGCAGAAAAAGGATGGCATGGTGCCCGCCGTAGGCGCATTCGGTCATCGCGGCGCGCGTAAGACGATGATGTGGGTCGACCCGAAGAACCAACTCGTGATGGTGCTGATGGTCCAGAGCATGGACATGACCGGCCCGCAATCCAACGAGCTTTATAACTCGTTCTTAAAAGCGGCGATCGACAAGTACAGCGCGAAGCCGTAGACGACGCGCTTTAGCCGGGCTTGGCGACGAACAACAATTCGCGCACCAGGAAACTGATGCCGATGAGGCCGAAGAGCAGGCTCACGGCCCAAAAAGCGCGCCGCTTGGTGAGCGCCGAAATGGCGCCGACGGCGATCGCGATTTGTAAAAAGGTCACGCCGGCCGCGAGCAGCTTGTGCCGCTCCAAATGTTCCTTGGCTTCCTCCTGTTTTGCTTCTGCTTCCTTTTTGATCTCCTCCTGCTCCTTGGCGTATTCCTTGATCTTTTCCTCGTCCTTCGGATTGGCTTTCCCCTGGCCTTCGAGGATCGCGGCTTTGGCAGTCAGGACCGCGGATTTGATGCTCTTGGCCTGGAAGAAGGCCCATTGGTCGGAAGATTGGATCTGACTGACCATCGCTTCATTCGCGTGATCACCGGCGAGCAGCGAAACGACTGCGGCGAAGGCCGCAATGATCGCTGTGCTCAGGGCGACGCGGGAAACGAAGTTGTCTTTGGCTTCGTGGGCATGCTCGTGGAGATGCTCTTGAACGTCTTCGAGGGGGACTTCGGGTTCTTCCATAAGTTCAGTGTGGGAGGATCGGCAGGTACTAGTGAATGTGTGCGGAGCATTCGGGGTGTCGTGGATTTACGCAATTCCGAAATACCGCGCCCACTCGCGTCAATCTTTCGGTCTGTCTTCGTCTCGAGCGAGCCGAAGGACTTTCTTGCGCAGCGTCACGCGGTTCATTTTCGTCTCGCGCGCGAGCACGGTCGGCTTGCCGCCGAAGCGGGTGAGGAGGTGCTGGAGGGCCATGGATTCGAGGGCGTCGTGGATTTCGCGATAGGTCGAACCGGCGGCGAGCTGGTTATCGAGCCACGCGCCCAGCAGGGCGTTCAGCGCATCCGTGGCGACGGGCAAGCTGCCTTCCGCTTCGCGCACTTCGCGCGGGAAATGGTGAGGAAGAATGATCCCGCCATTCGAGACGGCGAGGGCGTGCTCGAGTGCGTTGCGCAATTCGCGGACATTGCCCGGCCAGGGGTACCGCTGGAGGAGGTCGAACGAGGCGGGCGCAAGCTGGCGCGGGCGTTCACCGGCGAGTGAGCCGAGAAAATAGCCGGCGAGTGCAGCGATGTCGCCGGGGCGCTCACGCAGCGCGGGCATGCCGATTTCGAGGACGTGCAAGCGGTAGTACAAATCCTCGCGGAAGCGGCCGGCCCGCACTTCCTCGCGCAGGTCCTTGTTCGTCGCGGTGATGAGCCGGAGATCGACCCGCAGGTCTTCCCGCCCCCCGACGCGCGTAAAGGTGTGCTCCTCCACGAAGCGCAGGAGCTTGGCTTGGATGGCCGGCGTGATGTCGGCGACCTCATCGAGAAAAAGCGTGCCGCCTTGCGCGCGCTCGAGGTGGCCTTCGCGCGACATCAGTGCGCCGGTGAAGGCGCCTTTTTCGTGGCCGAAAAGTTCGCTCTCCAGCAAATGCTCGGGCAGCGCGGAACAGTGCAGCGTGACGAAGGGCGCGTCGCTGCGGGTGCTGTTCGTGTGAATGACGCGCGCAGCGAGGGTCTTGCCGGTGCCCGTGGGACCGGCGATCAGGACCGGCGCGTCGCTGGTGCAGGCGTGCGCGATCTCCACGAAGCAGCGCTGCATGACCGGCGCGGCGCCGATGAGTAGCGAGGGTGATGGCGGCTTCACTTCCTCCGGAGCCGGGACGGTGCTGGCCAGTTGGCGGATCGTTTCCTGCACTTCGTGCAAGTCCAGTGGCTTGACGAGGTAACCTGCGGCGCCGAGTTTTTTTGCCGCCACGGCATTGTCGAGATTGCCATGCGCGGTGATGATGAGCGCGGGCAGTGCGGGTGCGCGTTCGCGGATTTGCTTCAGCACCTCGAGCCCGCTGACGTCGGGCAGGCCGATATCCAGAATCGCGAGCGCAAACTCTCCCCGTGCGAGCTCGTCGAGACCGCGGCGGCCACTGGAACAAAGCTGCGCTTCGTGTCCCATGCGCTTGCAAATTGCCCCCAGCGCGCTCGCGACTGCGTGTTCGTCTTCGATGATGAGGATGGGTTTCATGAATGGGATGGAAGTTGCAGGGTGACAACGGCGCCCCCTTGCGCGGAGTTGGCTACGAGCAGCGCGCCGTGGTGCGCCTTGAGGATTTCCGCCGAGACGCTCAAGCCAATTCCCATGCCGCCTTCCTTTTCGGAAAAAAATAGGTCTGCGTAGTGCGTCAGCGCCTCGGGTGAAAACCCCGCGCCCGTATCCTGGAAAACGAGGCGGGTCGTTGCGCCGCGTTCGCCACTGATCGTCACGGTGCCGCCGCCGGGCATGGCCTGAATCGCGTTGAGAGTCACATTGCCGATGGCTTGCGCGAGGCGGCGGGCATCGACTTTGACCCGCAGTCCTTCGGGGACCTCATTGACAATGCGCACGCCGGCATGCGCGGCCTGCGGCGCGAGGGAACGCAGGACGGCGGCCGTGATTCCCGCCAGGTCCGCGAGCGAAGTTTGGGGCGGCTGCGGCCGCGCGAGAAACATCCATTGCTGCACGAGACCCTCGATCTTTCCCGCCTCGCCCAAAAGTACCGGAAGGGAATCCTGCGCGGTCCGGGCGAGTTCGCCGTTGTGCGCGGATTCGATGAGCTGTGCGTGCATGCGGATGGCGGCGAGCGGATTGTGAATCTCGTGCGCGAGACCCGTGGCCATGCGTCCAAGCAAGGCGAGGCGCTCGGCTTGTTCGCGGCGTGTGCGTTCCTCGGCCAGTTGCGCGCGTGTGGCCAGGTAGGCGCGGGCAAGCTGGCCGATTTCGTCGGCGCGCTCGGCTCCCGGTAGTGCGCCTTTGGGATCGCTCTCGATTTGCGGCAGGCGTTCGGCGAGCAGTCGCAGCGGGCGCACGAAACCTCGCGCCACCACCCAGGCGAGCGCCACGGAGAACGCCCAGAACGCGGCGAGGAGCAGCAGGATATCCGTCCGCACGAGAAACTCCCATGGCGGTTCCACCTGCCGTACCAGGATGAGGCTCAGGTCACTCTCCAACGGCACCGCGATGGCCTCGAAGTTCGCACCCGCGCGGACGATGCCCTGCTGCTGCCCGAGCGCCTGCAAGAGCCCGCGATGTTGTTCCAGCACGTCACCTAAGGGCGGGATAGTCTCGATCGTCTGGCGCATGGCGATGCCGTTCTCGCCGCTCGTCATGTCCCAAGCGCCGTGCCGGAAGAAGACGCGCATGTTGAGCACGTGGCTGAGATAGTCGGCGACGCGTTCGTTCGCGGGCAACTTGGCGCTCTTGATGAAATCCGCGTTGGTCCGCGCGAGCGTGGCGAAGACGTGGCGCGACTCGCGTTCGGACGCCGCTTGCAACCACAGCGCGAGGGTGAGCGATCCGGCCACGACGAAGAGCAGGAACGGCAACGCGAGACGCAGCCAAAGGCTCGAGATGGGGCGGACGGGCATGCGGTAGAAACGCGGATTATCGCATGATCTCCCATTGGGCGTCTCGAAATTTCAATTCGAGAAAAGCCGGAAATTCTTTCTTGGGTGGAATGGGATGGGCGCCTCCTCGTTTCTCAGTAGGTAAAAGTCGTAAATATCTCGTAATGAACAGTTTGAAATAAATCGCCCGTCCACTTCGACGGAGCCTCAGCGAAAAATCCCCAGCCCCCCGAAAAATTCTCACCCCACGCGAGAAAATGAAAACGCCTCTCAGGTGGAAACCCGAGAGGCGCTTTCTGTCCAGGGAGGAGAACAGGGCCATTCATACGAAAATTCACGGCCCTCGCAAGAGAAATCGGGAAAAAAAGCAAAATACCCCGTCACAACCGCCGGGATCCTCTCAATCCCTTTTCTGTAACCCAATTTGGCACCACGCCTGCTTTACAGAAATTATGAGATTCATCGCCCGTATATTCCTTCTCCTCCTCGCCCCGCTCGCTCTCCGCGCGGCCGACCTCTCTGAACAGGTCATCGCCGAAATGAATCTCGCCCGCACCAATCCCCAGCAATACGCCCAGATCGTCGCCACGCAAACTGCTGGCTCCCATGGAGTTGAAGGCGACAAAGCCTTCGCCGAGGCCATCCACTTTCTTTCCAAGGCCCGCCCGCTTCCCGCGCTCTCCTCGTCGCCCGGCATGGCCAATGGCGCCCTCAGCTACGTCCTCTCCATGGGCCCCATCGGCGGTCGCGGCCACAAGGGCCCCGACGGCAGCCAGCCTTGGGACCGCATGGCCCGCTTCGGCAAGTGGATCGGCGGCGCCGGCGAAGACATCGACTACGGCGTCCACGACGCCCGAGCCATCGTCGTCCGCCTCATCGTCGACGACGGCGTGCGCGACCGCGGCCACCGCAAAAACATCTTCAATTCGAACTTCCACGTCGCCGGCGCCGCCAGTGGCTTCCACGCCACCTACGGCTCCATGTGCGTCATCGACTTCGCCGTCGGCTTCGTCGAGACCCCGGGCCGCGTCGCTTCCGCGGCCACGACCGCCGCGACCTCGCACGTCGCTCCGCTGTAAGCTACCGGCTGACCCAGCGAGTGAGAAGAGCCCGGCATGCGCTGCCTCCGGGCGACAATTTCCCTTCCCAAGCGCCGCGGGCTTCGTGTTCTATCGGCGCCCGATGCGCAAGACCGTCCCACAGAAAAACGCAAAGGCCTCCAAGCCCAAATACAAGCGCATCGTCCTGAAACTAAGCGGCGAAGCGCTCAAGGCCCGGGGCAGCCAGGACAATATCTCCCCGGAGATCGTCCAGCAGGTCTGCACCCAGATCAAGGACGTGCACGCCCTCGGCGTCCAGGTCGCCGTCGTCATCGGCGGCGGCAATATCTGGCGCGGCCTCTCCGCCCACCATCGCGGCATGGAGCGCACCACCGCGGATTACATGGGCATGCTCGCCACCGTCATCAATGGCCTCGCCCTGCAGAGCGCCCTCGAGCAGATGGGCCTCAAGACCCGCGTCCAGACCGCGATCAAGATGGACAACGTCGCCGAGCCCTTCATCCGCAGCCGCGCCATCCATCAGCTCGACGAAGGCAAGATCGTCATCTTCGTCGCCGGCACCGGCAACCCCTTCTTCTCCACCGACACCACGGCTGCCCTGCGGGCCAATGAAATCGGCGCCCAGGTCATCCTCAAAGCCACCAAGGTCGATGGCATCTACACCGCCGACCCCTTCAAGGACCCCAAGGCCACGAAATACGACCGCATCACCTATAGCGAGGCCCTCAGCAAGCGCCTCTCCGTGATGGATTCCACCGCCTTCAGCCTTTGCATGGACAACAAAATGCCGATTATCGTTTTCGACATGATGAAGTCCGACAACATCAAGCGCGTCGTCCTCGGCCAGGCCGTGGGCACGCTCGTCACCTCCGAATAATCTTCCGCCATGGACCCCGACGAAATCCTTCTCGAAACCGAAGCCACGATGGAAAAAGGCTTCGAGTACATGACCCACGAATTTGCCGGCGTGCGCACCGGCAAAGCCTCACCCGCGCTCGTCGAGAATATCGACGTCGAGGCCTACGGCTCGATGATGAAGCTCAAGCAACTCGCCCTCATCACCACGCCCGAGGCGCGCCTCCTCGTCATCCAGCCCTTCGACGCCAGCACCACCAAGGACATCGAGAAAGCGATCAAGGAATCCAAGATCGGCATCAACCCCGCCGTCGATGGCAAGATCATCCGCCTGCCCATTCCCTCGCTCTCCGAGGAACGCCGCAAGGACCTCGTCAAAGGCATCAAGCAAATGGCCGAGGAATCGCGCGTCCGCGTCCGCTCCTCCCGCCGCGACGGCATCGACGCGATCAAGAAAGCGCAGAAGGATGGGAAGATCACCGAGGACGACCTCGCCAGCTACGAAAAGGAAATCCAGAAACTCACCGATGGCTTCGTCAAGAAGATCGACGACGCCGTCAACGCCAAGGAAGCCGATATCCTCAAAGTCTAAGAAGAATCCCATGCGCCCGTTCCTGCTCCCGCTCACCTTCCTCCTCGCCCTCGCCACCGTTCAGGCCGAGGTCATTCGCCTCGCGCCCGATTTCACCTTCGGCGGCGTCGGCAAACCGGAATCCTTGAAAAGCCTGCGCGGCACCCCCGTCGTGCTCCTCATCGCCAAATCGCCCAAGCAAAAGGAGCTGAAGGTGCAGGCCAAAAACCTCCGCGGGATCTACGAGGAGTTCGCCAACAAGCACGTCATCTTCGCCGCCGCCTTCACCGCGGAATCCGGCCTCGTGCCCTCCGACATCCCTTTCGTCATTGCCACCAATGGCCCCGCCGTGGCCAGCGCCTACGGTCTCCAGACCACGCCCAACAACGGCCGGTCCTTCGTCCCCGACTGGATGCACCTCTCCGTCGGCGGAACGAGCGACTTCAATATCGTCATCATCGGCAAGGATGGAAACATCGACTACCAGACGGACAAAGTGCTGACCTCGAATCGCGTCCGCGACGTGATCCAGAATTCCTACGCGATTCAGGCGACCACGGGGCGGAATTAAGAGAGCGATCGCAGATCGCTGAATGGAGGGCGCTGCTCCGTCAGCGCCCACTATTTCCACGTGGAATGAGTGCTCCCGCGGACGTGTCTGGCAGGAATTTCTAGATGCGGACTCGATTTCGACGTGCGAGCATCCTTGCGCAGGTACGTCATACCCACTCCCAAGTCAGGCGATCCTGCCTGAAGCCTAGAGCGCTCTCTCCAGCCGACACCGAAACGGCCAACTCAATACAGAGGAATTGCTATTAACCGATGGTGATTTCGACGCCCATATTAGAAGACAGTTTACTCATGGTGCTCACAGTAGCAAGAAAAATTCCTTTCATCCCACCAAATCGGTTTTCACTGGCCCGTTGGCCTCTCTAAACGCCCAGCCGATGAAAGTCCAGCCCTGCCGATTGGGAGGCAGATCCCCATCCGGCATCTCTGTGCTTTCGCCACAATTGTTTTCTTTGGCCGGGTCGAACCGCAGTTTTCGTTCATCAGAATGCTCAACGACCAATTCCACGAGCTTAACGTTTCCCTCGCAATGCAGGGGAGCCCAATTGAAATAGTCGCGGCGCGCTTCCCCATCCAGTCCATCCATCATCCCGTAGGCTTCGTCGACACATCGCAATACGTACGGGCCGGTATTCGCGGGCAAAGGAGGATTGAAAAAGATCACTGCCCAGCGCTTTTTTTTGGCTGCGTCTTGCTCCGCAGGATTGCTGATCGGCAGGACGGTGTGTTTGAGCCTCTTCCCTTCCGGTCCAATCACACTCCACGAAGTCCGTCCGAGATACGGTTTATCCGTGGTGCCCAGAACACTGAAGAGGATTCCGGCCGCTCCGCTGGCCCCGGTTTTGAGCGTGGCCGAATACCGGAAGATGTCGGGTTCTCCGTTCTTGGAGAGGACCAAGTCGAGGCGGACTTTCTCGTAATGAAATTTGGTGGCCAGCCCGGTATAGACATCCCAGCACGATTTTAAGTAATCCGTTACCGCCGCATCCGTCCACGGGTCACGGCTTGTCGCGGGCGACCCCTTTTGTTTCCGTTCCACAAAGTCGTTGAGAAACTCCTTCGCCTCCTTGAGCAGCAACTCGTAGGTGTTGCCGCTGGCGGCTTCAATCGCACCCTGAAAATCAAAGGTGGAGACGCCGAGGTTTTCCTCAATGGTAAAAATCGAAGATTTCGGAAGTAATGCCCGTGCGCGG
>Ga0206924_1125_pt1 | contig 14442 bp, 15 predicted proteins | sample Alteio_BWOrgHeat_61_FD_152947 | JGI IMG/M metagenome (GOLD analysis project Ga0206924, IMG submission 152947) | Enriched cells from forest soil in Barre Woods Harvard Forest LTER site, Petersham, Massachusetts, United States -... | ecosystem: Environmental > Terrestrial > Soil > Temperate forest >...
ATCGCAATCGCAACAGAGAAGATGAAGATCAAGAAAATGAAAAAAACAAATCTCACAAGTCTCATTGCAAAAATTGTTAAATAAAAAAAAGAGCTGTACTCATTTGTACAGCTCTTTTTTTCTATAGCAACTTTTTTTACTTAAACCCTACACTTAAGGAGATGAATATGCCTTATAAAGTTGGTAAAAAAACGAAAACTAAAGGTTGGCCCATTCTTGAACATAAAGATGGCCGCTGGTACGTTATCGCTCATTCAGATTCAAAAGAAAAAGCTCAAGCAAGCATTAGAGCTCGTTACATGGGTGAGCATAGGTCAAAATAAACCACACACTTCACTCTATTGGCAACAATTTGTTTTTAAAAAAGACGTACATATCTAACAAAAAAAATAATTTTTCTCATCTTCTTGACTCTCCAAAACACTCTATAGTTTTATCGTTATTGTTATCATTAAAATCTTGATGCTCAAAAATGACCTAATGTAATGAAGAGTCGATGGGCAACGATGCTTGTCGACTCTTTATTGTGCCTAACCAGCTCTATTTTTATAGAGAAAGGAAAAATCATGCCTTATACTACCAACACAGACTTACCATCATCAGTTTCTAATCATTTGCCCGAACACGCACAAGATATTTTCCGCAAAGCGTTTAATCGCGCTCTTGACGAATATGGCACTGAAGAACAGGCATTCAAGGTAGCATGGGCTGCCGTAAAAAAAGAGTATGAAAAAGGTGAGAATGGCGAATGGGTTAAAAAAGATTAGCTTGCTTTAAAAAGCCATTTGTGTTATATATCATAATATGAATACAATTAAACAAAAAACCCACCTTTTAGACCTTGATCTCAAGAATAACAGCCCTGTAAAGGTCATCGGCTTCTATTGCGCCCCTTCTCTTTCTTCTTATTATTTTTATTTTTATAGGGGTTCGCAGTATGCCTAATTAATGTTTTTTACAAGAAAACAATAGGAAATGCGACAAACCCCAGCCTTGAAAAAAGCTGGGGTTTTTTGTTGCTTAAAAAACAATCAATCAAAAAGGAATCCTTATGAAAAAAACAATAACGCTCTCGCTTATAGCAATCGCCTTTATTTTTAGCTTTATACTGATTAAAAAATTAAAAAAATCGGATAAAAGCGCTGCATACACTATTGGCATTTTACAAACCGCCTCTCACCCTGCACTTGATGCTGCACGCGATGGTTTTGTAGAAAAACTAAAAAATAAAATGGATAATTCTGTTGCATTCGTTATACAAAATGCCCAAGGCTCTGTGGCATCTGCGCATACCATAGCGCAACAATTTCACGCAAATGCACAGTACGATGCCTTTTTTGCAATAGCAACTCCTGCAGCGCAAGCAATAGCCGCTGTAGAAAAAGAAACACCAATTATTATTGCCGCCGTTACTGATCCGCATGCACTGGGCCTTATGCATCCTACTACAAATGTTTGCGGCGTAAGCGATATGATCGATATCAATGCTGAAGTTACCATGCTTACTCAGCTTATTCCCCATGCTCAAACGGTTGGTATTCTTTATACATCAGGAGAAACAAATTCTCTAGCAGCAGCTGCACTTATGCGCACAGAGTTAGAAAAACGGGGATTGGCAACTATCGATTTTGCAATCGGAAACGAATCAGACATTCCTACTATTGTTTCATTAGCCTGCAGAAAAGTGGATGTTATTTTAGCACCAACTGACAACACGGTGGCTACAAGCATTAATGCTATAGCAGCAATTGCACGCCAACACAAAAAACCGCTTATCGTAAGCGATAACATGCTTGTGCCATTTGGTGCACTTGCAGCGCGTGGCGTTGATTATAAAGAATGCGGCAAACAAGCTGCTGAAATCGCCTATGCACTTATCACCGAAGGTAAAAAGCCTGCCGAATTACCGATTGTTCAACCCAAAACAGATACTGTGTATATTAACAAAAAAGCACTTGATGAACTTGGACTAATCATCCCCCCATCACTCCAATCATCTGTTCATATAATCGAATAAGGAATAACATGATCGAGTTATTACATATAGCGCAGGGAATTATTGAACGAGGCCTTATTTTTGGCCTCGTTGTTGCGGGTGTCTACATCGCATCACGATTGATCAATTTTGATAACTTAGCAATTGAAGGCGCATTCGGTTTGGGTGGCGCACTCACCGCTCTTCTTTTGAGCTGGAACGTCTATCCAATGGTTAGTCTTGTAGCTGCTGTAGGTGCAGGAGCATTGTCAGGCATTGCAACAGGATTACTCAATACAAAACTCAAAATAAATAACTTAATCAGCGGCATTGTGGTCACTACAGGACTCTTTTCTATCACATTGAAAATCGCCGGTTCCAACATGAGCCTCAATGGCAAGCAAACTATTTTTTCTTCCTTTTCATATGGAGCGCCCTATCATACGTTATTAATATTATCTATCCTTTGCTTCGGTCTCATTTACGGCATACAATGGTTTTTAAAAACAGAAGTTGGTTACTTATTACAAGCCGTTGGCGACACGCCACAAATGCTTACAAATGTTGGCAAAAACACTGATTGCTACATCATCATGGGCCTTGTTATCTCAAATAGTCTCGCTGCATTAGGCGGCTCTTTATTCGTTCATTACGTTGGTTATTTCTCTATATGGGCGAGCGTTGGCGTATTAATTATAGGTTTAGCGGGCATGATGCTTGCGCAGATGGTGCATGATACATTTGGTTATGCACTTATCGTCGGTTCTATCGCTTACCAAGCAATTATTTCTCTCACCTTTGAACTACAACTTGATCAAGATTGGAATAAGCTCATTACTGCCGTTTTGATAGTGTTACTTATTATGGCAAAAGAATGGATACACAAACCCTCCGTTGCATCAATACCCCGTTAATAAAGTAGGATACTCATGTTAACACTTACTGATATCAATGTGTCTTTCGGCAACAACCATATCTTACGGCATCTTTCTTGCCATGTTGATGCAGGTGATTTTGTTGTTATTGTTGGTGCCAATGGCGCAGGAAAAAGTACATTTTTTGATACAATTGCTGGTAAAACAAAACCAACAAGCGGCACCATTATGCTTGATGATCGTGATATTACACAACTAAATGAACTACAACGATCTTCAATGATTACGCGTATTTTTCAAAATACTCGATTAAATTCAGTGGGCTCACTTACCGTTGCACAAAATTTAGCTATTGCAAATTATAGCAGAAGAAACGCCCATCTTGTTAATGGCATGGCTGCAATGCCACTTGAGAAAGCAGAACAATTAATCCACACCGTTGGCATGGATTCTTCCATTCTTAACCGCCCCATGAATGCCTTGTCAGGCGGCCAACGCCAACTTATCGCATTTGTTATGTCCACTCAACTACAACCCAAACTGTTACTGCTTGATGAACCAACAGCCGCTTTAGACCCTTACTCTTCAACCACGTTACTCAAGCATGCAACACTCTTTATCAAAAAACATGGAATCACCACGTTATTAATAACGCATGATCCTCACATCGCCCTTAGTATTGGCAATAAAATTTGGGTCTTAGAAAATGGCACCATTGCTCGCCAATTTACCCAAGAAGATAAGCCTCATTTAGATCCTGAGCACCTTATTGGGCAAATAGATTATGACCTTATAAAACAATTAGATAAAACGCCTTAATGCCATTTTCAGGTTCAACGATACACCAAGAGTATATTTTTATTAAAATCAATTGATTTTCAGACTGAAAATTTGATACGCTATTATAGGTAATAAAAGTATATCTACAGCTCTTTTTTTAAGGGCTATAAAAAATGGAGAGTATCATGCCAAAGAAAACTACGAGCTCAAAAAAATATAGTAAAGGCACATCAACAAAAGTAAAAAAAGTAATGCATGAATGGAGCGAAGGAAAATTGCGCAGCGGTAGCAAAAGTGGCCCTAAAGTTAAAAGTCAAAAACAAGCAGTGGCAATAGGCTTATCAGAAGCCCGCAAAGCTGGTGCTAAAGTGCCAAAAAAAGCAACTTCTAAATCAACGCCTAGTAGTTCCACCAGCAAATCATCATCACCTAAAAAAAGAACTGCTCCTAAGTCTACAAGCACAACGGCTCGTAAATCTGCAAGCAAAACCGCTTCTAAATCCACAGCACGTAAATCTACAAGCACAACGCCTCGTAAATCTACAGGCAGAACTTCTTCCAAATCTAAAAAAGCAAGCTCTCGTGCATCTAGTGGGTATATCTTTAATATTAACACGCCGACCACTTCTGCAAAATCTACTTTGAAGTCATCGTCGTCATTAACAAAAAAAACAGGTGTTTCTCAAACCGGAAGTCAATCTTATAATACTGCTACACCAAAATCGAAAAATGCAGGCGTACAGAACAGCGCTAGCAATGCTCGTAAAAAATCATCTACATCTAAATCATCGCCTACACCTAAATCATCATCTAAGTCTAAGTCACCCTCGACGTCGGCTAATAAAAAAGCTACATCTCAAGCTTGGGGCAAGACTTCTAATGCCACTAAGCCAAAGTCGAAAAATTCAGCTATGAACAATGGCGCTAGTAGTAGTCCTAAAAAATCAAATGCTTCTACATCATCATCTAAGTCAACATCAACCAAATCGACCAATAAAAAATCTACATCTCGCGCTAGAAGCAAGACTTTTAAAAGATCAACAGGCCCAGCACAAACAGCTATAGGAAAATGGCTACAAAACAATAAGAAGTAATATACTCAAAAGCCAATGGGTTGTTCATCTATTCTTTGGTAACGTCTTTGGCAGATTTGTCTCGACGTAATCCCAAGAAACTCGGATGGCGCAACTTGTTGGCTTTTGTCCATTCAGTAAAAGCAATTTCGCATACTAACGTTGGCTTTATCCAATAAACCCCACTCGTAGACTCATCATAATTAATAAACGGATTCTCTTTTGAAAAGCGTTTTTTTAATTCTTTACTAACCATCTCCAACGTTATCTCATCAAATCCAGTTCCCACTTTTCCAGCATAATGAAGCTTGTTTTTATCATAATATCCCAAAAGTAATGCACCAAAATGCATACGCGCTCCTCCTGGCGCCGTATAACCACCAATGACAAGTTCTTGCTCATTGCGACATTTAAATTTAAGCCAATTTGGCGAGCGTTTATATACATACACACTACTTGCCCGTTTGGCCATAACTCCTTCTAAACCTTTTTCGCACGCTTTTTTGTGATACAATTCCCCTTTCGCTTTCCTATGTGATACATAGCGGAAACGTCCTTTAAATTCGACAACATGTTTCAAAATTTTTTTGCGTGTAAGCAAGGGAAGGTGGGTCAAATCATATCCATCGCAATAAATAATATCAAAAACATAATAATAAACAGCCACCTTTGTTTCTCGCGCTTTTTGAGAGTCGGTAAGACCAAATCGCGCCTGCAACTTAGAAAAGTTCGTGATACCATTTTTAAAAGCCACAAGTTCGCCATCTAAAATAACATTTGGCATAGAAAGTGGCTTAATGATGTCAACCACATCAGGGTAACTTGCATTTAAGCTTTTATCATTGCGAGATTTGAGAGACACCTTATTTGCCTGTCTGAACAATAAGCACCGCTCACCATCAAGTTTGTCTTCAAAAATCCAATCCGGATCCGAAAAATAATCATGGGTCAATTGCCCGAGCATTGGCTGTATAGAAGATGGCATAGGCTTCTTTTTTATCAAATCTTTTTCTGATGCAGAAAGATAATGAAATATCACGCTCTTATCCATTCTCATCCTTCACATAAAATTACGCTCTCTTTGCTAACCTTTCATTCGATTCTAATAATTTTCACCGAATGGGTGTAACAAAAATAATATAAATCTAGTTTTTTACAGAGTCGCCTGCATATCATAAAAAAAGCTCCTGATAGTTCAACTATTTTTGCATCTTTCACCCTATTGATAATCTAAGGACGTATAATGAAAGCTATTTGGTCAGGTTCAATCTCTTTTGGGCTCGTCAATATACCTGTTATGCTGCATTCAGCTATCAAAGAGCACAGTTTTGGCTTTCGTATGTTATGTGGCACCTGCCACAATGCGTTAACGTATGTCCGTTGGTGCAAGCACTGTAAAAAAGAAGTTCGCTGGGACAATATAGTAAAAGGTTTAAAACAACCAGATGGGAACTATTTTGTCTTAGATCAAGAAGCAATCAAAAAATTAAAACCAGAATCAACAAATGTAATTACCATCAAAGAGTTTGTAGACCAGTCTGAAATAATACCGCTCTATATTGAAGATCATTATTATCTTTCTCCGGCCAAAAAATCCCCTAGCCCCTTTTTTTTATTTTTAGAAGCACTTAAAAAGTCACAAAAAGTAGCTATCGGACAAATGGTTATGCACGAAAAAGAGCATGTCGTTGCCATCAGTGGTCACACGAATATCTTGTTAATGACAACCCTCCATTATGAATATGAAATTCGCCAGCCTGAATTAGAATATCCAAAAGAAGCAAAGCCATCTAAGCAAGACCTTACGCTTGCCCTACAGCTCATCAATAAGCTTACGCGCAAAAAGTTTGATCTAAGTAAATACAAAAACACTTTTGTTGAAGATCTCAAAAAAGCAATTGCAGCCGCCAAAAAAGGCAAAAAACATACAATAGTGCGCCCAAAGAAAACAACAAAGCAAAAAACATTACATGAATCATTACGCGCAAGTTTAGGCAGAGAAGCAAGAGCCTAAAACGCCACAAAACAACCCTGTTACTCTGAAAATCGCTCTTTCTATCTCAATCTACCCGGCATAATAAACAGCCTGATTTAAGAGAAAATCTGGTTTTAATAGAGCTTCCTTTACGACTCTATGCAAAAAGGGGGTTGTTTTCATCGATATTTACGTTATACTATTCTCGTGTTTGAAGAGTTCTTTGGCAGATATATGTGAGGGGCGGTTAGCTCAGCTGGTAGAGCATCAGTCTTACAAACTGGGGGTCGCAGGTTCGAGTCCTGCACCGCCCACCATACTACGCTTATCCGGGCTACCGCTCGGCAAGCTACGTATGGCAGGCCAGTCCATCAATGCATTAAATTGATACGGATTTAAAATTTTTATCCCCTCACGCAAACACATCACATTGAAATACTAAATTGGAATTCCTCGGTAGCTCAGTTGGTAGAGCGCACGACTGTTAATCGTTAGGTCGCAGGTTCGAGTCCTGCCCGGGGAGCCATTCGCCTTCGCACAAGGCTACGGCGTAATTAATTGCGGTAGCATGAAGGCGGATGTCACGACATAGCTTTTAAAGCGAAGTCGGACCATATAAAAATTATTTGGGGGGCTGTAGCTCAGTTGGTTAGAGCGTTCGCCTGTCACGCGAAAGGTCACGAGTTCGAGTCTCGCCAGCCCCGCCATCCTACGCCAAGGCTTCGGATGGCATGCCATTTTCTTTCAATGAATTGATATAATAATAAAAAATACTTTAACAGCCCTAGCGTGGGATGTCCGCCGTAGTAAACGAGCGCATGCGAGATACGAAGGCTGGACCCAGCAATTCAATCGCATAAAGCTCATGTCCTTCGTAGTTTTAACGAAGTAGGATCAGCTGGCACATCATTACGATATAAATTACACAAAAATTTAATAGCAAAGAAAACAGCGAAAGCTGTCCGCTGAAGTAAGCTGGACTGTCTTATCTATCATTCGAGCTAATATAAAATGCACTACGTCTATCTAATTCGTTCAATTAACAATCCTTATCAAACATATATTGGTTGCACAGAAAATTTTGAAAAAAGACTAGAACATCATAATTCTGGCGGATCACACCATACCAGACAATATAAACCGTGGAAATTAATACTACTTCTTACTTTTGATGACAAACAAAAAGCAATTGATTTTGAAAATTATTTAAAATCTGGATCTGGTCGCGCATTTGCACAAAAACGCTTCTGGTAAATCCATGTCAAATACCAGCTTTTTACCATCAAACAACGCATAAGGTAATAATCAAATGCCTGTTGCTGATTTGGAAAAAAACACTGAAATTAACTACGAATAGAAAGCTGGGTGAATAATATGAGAATGCTTGTAGACAGAAATATAAACAAACAAAGGAAACTTGACATAGATAAGTCTCTCAACCATTGCTGCATTCATATGAAAGAAGCGGTGGAGAGTCCTTATTCTTTGGTTAATTATATGGCTGATAAAAAGCGTTACCTAATTCTAGATAAAAGTGGTGCGGGAGCAGATACGATTATATATTGCTTTGCGTGTGGAACCTATCTCTATATTGAACCAAAAAATTAAATAGAAAAAAGAAGATACAATTAATGGAATTTCGAAAAAACAATCGCTAAATCCTCATACTAAACGATAAAATATCTAATTAGTTTACAAAAATTAAACCAAATATTAAGATTTGCGTAGACTATTTTGATAGGGAATAAGTTGCTTAAGGGCCGTATCCTACGTCAATCCTACTACGTTAAAACTTTCTACTTCGCTCTGCGAGCTACGAAGAACAAGTCGTAGAACATGGAGCTTCGGATGGCATGCCATTAAATGATCTATTTTTATTAAAATTTCTAAATTTTGTTATAGCTAACTTATCATTGATGTGTTATGATCTCTCGCGAAATTTATTTCGACGAATAGGATAACATCAATGAAGAGCCAAATTCTTCACGTATATCTTTTATTGATAACACATTGCTTTGTAACAGCTAACATAATCCCCGTTGATTTTCGTCACCATTACAATACTCAAGATACACCTGCTGTTTCGCCTAATACTTTTCATAACGCCCTGCATGAGCAATCAAGCCTGAAACATCAACAAGGCGCATGCCATACCGATCTATTTCAATATTCTTGTGATCAGCTCAAAACCTACTTTGCATATCACAACTATTCTCAAAAAGATGTTCTCGGCCTGGGTATACTGTATCTTTCTAATGAATTTGTAAAACTAGTCAAAGCGTATCCAGGCTATGAACTAGCCATAGCAGCGTTGCGCAAAAAAATGCGCGGAATGAGCTCTTTTGGAAAATGGTGGCGTGAACATATAGCAGGATCTTATTCTCCTCAATTAGAAACTCGCATTAATAAGTTGTATGCGGAAATACATCACCAGCAACCACAACCTCCTGCAATAACCTCGCAGGAATCTCATCATCACGTGCATGAGCATACATTGGCATACTTACGCGATGAGTGGGCTCAATGTGCTGCAATCAGTTACGATCGGAAGACAAAAAAACGTTTGAAGAAGCGTATAAATGCCCTTGATCAACACTATACAACTTCCAGTAGCCCTCCGCACAAAGATGCTCATATTTTTGCACAGCAATATCACATTAATCTGCATGAGTTAGCACCAAATAACGGCCCTGCTATTGCTCATGTCCTCTATCAAGAATACATAGATATTTTAGACACAACTGCGCACATACCGGCGCACGACACTGAGATATTATGTGATGCCCTTGGCCAGGCATCTCATATTGGACTTGAAGCAAACAAAGCTGGTTTTGTAGATCAAGCGTCAAAGCTCGCTGATTTCTGTTGGACCGTTCTTGATTACACAAAAGCTGTTGGTGAAGGAATATGCCTTGGAGCACACAACACATTGCATATGTGTGCTCATCCATTGCAAACTGCTAAAAACGCCCTGATTGGCATTGGCGTTATAACCTACGGACTTGTAAACCTCACCGATTTTGTACAACATGCTCCCTTTTTATATGTCGTCGACAATGACCAATTTTTCTTGAGGCTCAATACCATACAAGACCAATTGCAAACCATAGCAAATGCTACGACTACATATCTTACATCCAATAAGCCACGCGATATTGTTAAAGATGGCACTGCATTCATTACAGAAGGCTTTCTTGTTGGAAAGATAGTTAGTTTGGCTGCGAATCTAACTAAACAGATATTGCCACTGGCAATGCAATATGCTGAATATATAGCAGCGGAAGAACCACTTACATGCCTAGCCGATGGCGAATTGATTCCCGTAAAAATACCAAAAGGTATAGATGTTGGTTCACTTGAAAATAGCATTCTCAAGATGGAAAGTAATCAACTTCCAACTCAAATCGGAAATGGTTTAATACCAACTGCTCATAGTCTGGAAGAAATCTCAGTAGCCATTGCAAAGATAGAAACAAATCGCATCAACCATATTTTAACCCCAAAAACAGGCAAACATGCCTGGAATAAAATCATTACTGGAGAAGTTGCATGGGAAAAAGTAAAATCACTAATCGAAAAAGTTATGCTTGAGGGAATAATAACAAAAGTAGAAGAAAACATCGTAACTAAGTCATTAGATATTTTTGATAAGGTAATTGATGTGAAATATATAGTATTAAATGATACATTTTCTATTGTTAACGCGTGGGTAAGAAAATAATATGAAACAACAATTCATCGACAATATAAATGCAGGAAAATTTTTCGATGCAAAAAAACTTATTAGCGCTATGTCTCCTGAAGGCATGTTAACTTTCTTGCAGGGTCTCACTTTTGAAACAAACTTAATAAGCATATATACATTTATTGCTTTTTTACTACTCGAAAATGAGACTATCTTTTTACATCAATGCGCTCGTAGCATTTTATGTATTTCCATGTGGGAAGGGGCAAATGCTGCAGCTCTTTTACATAGCCAACGCATATATGAACTCGATCCTCATGATATAGCAAAAAAGGCGAGTGTATTATCTTATTTTGGAACACCCGATTGCACCATCACCCGTCAAGAAGCACAAAAAATGGCACAAGAAATATTAGCGCAAGACCCTCAAAATAAAATTGCTTTAAGCACACTCGAATTTCTTTCTTTAAAAACAGTGAAGGATGTAAATTGATGAATGATTTATTTATAAGCCCAGAAGAAATCATGAATGAGGCACTGGAAATAGAAAAAGAAGGTGCTACTCTGGCGCTAAAACTTTCACTATTATCTCAAAAAATAAAATACATTTTTCCCAAAATCGCATCTTCACCTTCTATCGAATCGGCGGACAGCTATTTTAATTTGCTAGAAAACATACAGGGAATTTTAGCTCGCCTAGCATATGAGCATGACCTAGGCCTGCCTGATCGCTTGCACAGGTTTGTGCAAGATTTTGACAACCTTGATCATTATAAAGACCATCTTTTTCAAGAAATAAAAGGGGGAAAGTATCTATTTTAGTTCAAAGAATTCAACTCGAAATCAGCCTTAATACTATAAATTAATATGTTCCACCATTTAATTATTCATAATGATAAAGCAGTATGTCCACGATGCGATGGCAATGGCTCTTTATATAAAACTACTCTACAGCCCCTCAATCTTGACGTCATCATGTGTGATGAGTGTGACTCTATATGGCCCATAAGTACTCAAGAATTTACCAATTCTAATTTCCAAGATTTTACCACCTACGTACAGAGTTTAGAATATACATATGATGATGTAGATTTGACTAACATAACCTACGATTGGTTTATACCTAAAATTTAAGCAATCTGCAGCCCAATATTAAGGCTTGAACACACGGTTTTCACGTTGCATAAAGACATGCCAAACTCTATACTATGAGTAAGGAATAAGTTGCTTAAGGGCCGCCAGTCTTCGCTCTTACGAGCTTCGTCTGGCTTCGCCACTCAAATCTAAAAAAAACGTCATATTGCTAACGCGAAAGCTGTCTGCCATAGCCAAAGAAAACGGCTACTCTATTCCATAATCAACTCATTGTAAAAATGTGCCTTATGTTTATATTTAATACGATCCATTAATAACCAAAATCAAACAGATAAAGGAAAATATGAAGCAAGCCAGATTGTTGCTTTTTTTTAGTCTTGTCATTCATAACGTACCCGCAACAACAAGTAAGGGGTTTCAAATTCTATACTGTGGGTAAGGAATAAGTTGCTTAAGAACTGCCATCTTCTTTAAAAAATACCATCCGGCTGTGTCCCGCAAAACTCTAAAAAACATAGTAGGAGCCCTTCAGGTTCAGCAATTTTAGCATCATTATATTTTCAGGGGGTTAAGTGTTCTATGTTTAATAGAAAGATAATCGCGATAATTGTTTTATTTTGTTGTTTTTTTAAAAGTATTGGAAAAAATATGCATGATCAAAAAATAAATGAAAATCTGGGAAAACCAGTTTCTACCTTTGCGGAAATTGTAAATGGCGGCACTGCAGAACACTTCTGCTATACGACAGAATTATCTAGAATCTTATTAGTTGGCGAACCTCGAATATTTCAGACTATAAGGCGCTTGCCAGTAATTAATGTAATTAGCTTAGCTGGACCCCTATTTGATAATCGCTTTGAAGATTTTATTAAAAATGTTGAGAAATCTTCTCAACGAGAATTACAAGAAGCGATTGAAGATGCACTATTGCTATCACCATATAATACAAAAGCATATTCAGCAAACAAATTATTGAATTATTTAATTGAAATTTTACAAGATAAGATAGTTTATATCAAAGAGCAAATCAAGCACGATTTCAAATGGGAGCGAAAATCTTTTAGTTCCATGAAAAAATCAGTGGCTTGGGGAATTGGTTTAATAGCCTGTGTAGTTATTACGAATAAATATATTACACATGATGATAAAAACATAGCAAATGCAATGTTTGGCTTAGAGCTTCTTAATGCAGTTGCTACTTTAGGGTTACTTCCTGTATCGTATAAAGCATTAAAGAATTGTTATAAAACTTTGACTATAGACGCTAATGCTTGTAATCAATATTTAGATAAATATGAAGAGTTGTTAGCGTTTGTGCAAAAGCTTAAAGCGCAATTAGAAACAAATAAGTTTATTACTTTTAAATTAAAGAACGGACGTATAGCAACCTTAAAAGATAATACGTTATTTTTTGATTCGCCCATTCAATAGTTGTGAAGCTACATGACCTATAAACACTCAAGAATTCACCAATTCAAACTTCCAAGATTTTACCACTTATGTACACCGCCTAAGATATACATATAACGAGATTGACTTAACCAATGTCAATTACGATTGGTTCTTGCATAAAAGTTAAGCTACGCAGCCAATATTAAGATTTGAATAGACCGTTTTTACATTGCATAAAGGAGCCTCAAATTCTATGCTATGAGTAAGGAATAAGTTGCTTAAGGGCCGTATCCTACGCCAATCCTACTACGTTAAAACTTTCTACTTCGCTCTGCGAGCTACGAAGAACAAGTCGTAGAACATGGAGCTTCGGATGGCATGCCATTAAATGATCTATTTTTATTAAAATTTCTAAATTTTGTTATAGCTAACTTATCATTGATGTGTTATGATCTCTCGCGAAATTTATTTCGACGAATAGGATAACATCAATGAAGAGCCAAATTCTTCACGTATATCTTTTATTGATAACACATTGCTTTGTAACAGCTAACATAATCCCCGTTGATTTTCGTCACCATCACAATGTTCAACCCGCACCCACTGTTTCGCCCACTACTTTTCATAAAGCCCCGCATGAGCAATCAAGCCCGAAGCATCAACAAGACGCATGCCATACCAATCTATTTCAATATTCTTGTGATCAGCTCAAAACCTATTTTGCATATCACAGCTATTCTCAGAATGACATTCTCGGCCTGGGCATACTGTATCTTTCTAATGAATTTGTAAAACTAGTCAAAGCGTATCCAGGCTATGAACTAGCCATAGCATCGTTGCGCAGAAAAATGCGCGGAATGAGCTCTTTTGGAAAATGGTGGCGCGAACAAATGGTAGGATCTTATTCTCCTCAATTAGAAACACGCATTAATCAGTTATATGCGGAAATACACCACGCGCAACACCCGCAAGCTCCTACAATAATCTCTCAGACATCTCATCATGTGCATGAGCATACATTGGCATACTTGCGCGATGAATGGACTCAATGCGCTGCAATCAGTTACGATCAAAAAACTACGACGCGTTTGAATAAGCGTATACATGCTCTTGACCAACACTATACAACTACCAATAGCCCTCCTATTTATACACATAAAGATGCTCATATTTTTGCACAACAATATCACATTAACCTTCATGAGCTCTCACCAAGTAACGACTCTGCTATTGGCCATGTCCTCTATCAAGAATACATAGATATTTTAGACACAGCCGCGCACATGCCAGCACAAGACACCACAATGCTATGCGACGCTCTTGGCGAAGCATCTACTATTGGACTTGAAGCAAATAAAGCTGGCTTTGTAGATCAAGCTTCAAAACTTGCTGATTTCTGCTGGACAGTACTTGATTACGCACAAGCTGTCAGCGAAGGAATATATTTAGGAACAACTAACACGTTACACACGCTGACTCATCCAATTGAAACCGTTACAAATGCTCTGATTGGTATTGGTGTTATTACGTATGGGCTTATAAATATTACCGATTTTGTGCAGCATGCTCCCTTTTTATATGTCGTCGATGAT
>Ga0206924_1127_pt1 | contig 14321 bp, 9 predicted proteins | sample Alteio_BWOrgHeat_61_FD_152947 | JGI IMG/M metagenome (GOLD analysis project Ga0206924, IMG submission 152947) | Enriched cells from forest soil in Barre Woods Harvard Forest LTER site, Petersham, Massachusetts, United States -... | ecosystem: Environmental > Terrestrial > Soil > Temperate forest > O...
GAGATTGTGAGCTGCGATTCGGTAGCTGTGTATCGCGGCATGGAGCTGGGCACGGCGAAGCCGACAAAAGAAGAGCGGGCGCGCGTGCCGCATCATTTGATCGACGTGGCCGAGCCGGATGAGCCGTTTACGGCGGGCGAGTACAGCAGGAGGGCGCGTGCGGCATTGCGCGAGATTGCTGCGCGTGAGCGCCTGCCGATTGTGACCGGTGGAACGGGGCTTTATCTGCGCGCGTTGACGGAGGGGTTGTTTGCGGGACCGGCGCGACGCGAAGATTTGCGGGCACGGTTGCGGCGGAGCGCGGAGCGGCACGGTAGCGGGTGGCTGCATCGCGTGTTGCTGAAACTGGATCTGGCAACGGCGGAGCGCATCCATGCAAACGATACGGCGAAGCTGATTCGGGCAATCGAAGTGTGCGTGGCGGTGCGAAAGCCGATGTCGGAGGTAATTGGGCGCGATCCGCTGACGGGGTTTCGATTGCTGCGGATTGGGCTGAACCCGCCGCGGGCCGCCTTATATGACCGGCTCAATCGGCGCTGCGCGGCGATGTTCGCGGCGGGGCTAGTGGAGGAGACGCGCGGATTGATGGAGCGGTTTGGGCCGGTGAAGGCGCTGGACTCGCTCGGCTACAAGCAGGCGCGTGACGTGCTGGATGGGACGATGAGCATCGAAGACGCGATCATCGCGGCGCAGCAGGGGCATCGCAATTATGCGAAGCGGCAGATGACGTGGTTCCGGCGGGAGCCGGAGGTGCGGTGGATCGAGGGGTTCGGCGACGAGGCGGAGACAGTGCGGGCGGCGCTTGAATTTCTCAAAGACGCAGCCAATTTAGACTAGGAATTGGCGCTATCCCACCCTAAAACTCTTAGCTTCGCTTCGAGTTTTAGGATGGGGCAACCCTGATCGTGCGGGAACGGAGTGACCGGTGGCAGACACAAATCCAGAGACGATTTATGACGTGGCGGTGATTGGCGGCGGGCCGGCGGGATATACGGCGGCGATTCGCGGGGCGGAGTATGGGCTGAAGGTGGCGCTGATCGACGCGGGCCAGAGGCTGGGCGGGACCTGCCTGCTTGTGGGCTGCGTTCCAACAAAGGCGCTCCTGTTCAACGCCGAACTCTGGGATTATTTGAAGGAAGCAACGGAATTTGGCATCAAGGGGGTTGAAGCGCGGGAACTGGATTGGGGAGCGGTGCTGGCGCGCAAGAACGCCATCATCACGAAGCATGTGAACGGCCTCAATTTTCTGATGAGGAAGCATAAGATTGCCGTGATTTCCGGTTTCGCAAGGCTGACAGGGCCTGCGCAAGGCAACGTGCACACGGTGGACGTGGAGACGAACGGCCAAAAGAGCCCGATCAAGGCGAAGAACGTGGTGATCGCGACGGGGTCGGAGGCGAAGCTGCTGCCGGGCCTGAAGGCGGACGGAACGATCCTGACAAATATCGAGATTCTGGAGATGAGCACACCGCCGAAGTCTCTGATCGTGATTGGAGCGGGCGCGGTGGGCGTGGAGTTCGCGTCGATCTTCAGGAGCTTTGGGACCGAGGTGACGATTCTGGAGTTTTTGCCGCGCATGGTTCCCGTGGAGGATGAGGAGATCTCGAAGGAGTTGGCGCGGGTGTTCCGCAAGCGCGGAATTGAGACGAGCACCGGCGCGAAGGTGGAGAAGGTGGAGAAGACGGCGGACGGCGTTCGTGTGAGCTACACGGATGCGAATGGAACCGCACAAATGAAAGAAGCTGAGAAAGTTCTGGTGGCCGTGGGGCGCGGGCCTCTGACCAGCGGGATTGGCCTGGAGAACACAAAGGTTGAACTCGACCGCGGGTTTGTGAAGGTCAGTGAGGCGCAGGAGACGGCCGAGCCGGGCGTGTTTGCGATTGGAGACATTGTGGCCGGTCTGCCGCAACTCGCGCACGTGGGTGCGATGAGCGGCATGGTGGCGATGGCGAAGATCGCTGGGCGGTACTACAGGCCGGTACGGCGAGACAGGATTCCGAGCTGCACGTATACCGATCCGCAGATCGGCAGCGCGGGGCTGACCGAGGCGCAGGCGAAAGAAAAAGGACACACGGTGAAGGTGGGCAAGTTTCCGTTCGCGGGGAATTCAAAGGCGACGATTGTGGGTAGCCACGACGGATTTGTGAAGGTGATTTCCGACGCGAAGTATGGCGAGATTCTTGGCGTACACATCATCGGGCCGCAGGCAACGGAGCTGATTGCCGAAGCCGTCGCCGTGATGGAGCTTGAAGGAACGATAGAGCATTTGATGTTCACCATCCACGCGCATCCCACGCTGAGCGAAGCGATGCTGGACGGCTACGGCGCGGTGGAGGGGATGGCGATCAATGCGTAAGGCAGCGGAGTTGGCCGCACTACGCACGTGTTAGCGGAGCTAGATCGCGGGTGACCCGATTCGCACCAAGAGTGAGGTTACGGTTTCCCAGGTCTGAGAATCCAGACCTGGGGCACCCGGCACCCGGCGCTTACGGACAGTGAGATTTGACTAGGTCGTAGGATTTGAACATGGCCAGAGATTCGAACCAATTCTATGAGACCGTTCGGCGCCCTTTGACCAAGCACGAGAGTGATTTGGTACGATGGCTCATTGAGCACGCTCACAGAAATGTTAGCGAACTCTTGCCCCAGATCGAGCGATTGACCGTCGCCAGCAAATGCAAATGCGGATGTCCCACAGTCGATTTTGCGCTCGACGGCATGCCCGTTGAGCGAAAGGGTGAGCAACTTATCAGCGACTGGCTCGCAGAAGTCGACGGCGAACCAGTGGGCGTCATGCTTTTTCAGACCAATGGGAAAATCAGCACCTTGGAGGTCTACTCCCTGGCTGGGTCGGACAAACCATTCGGTTTGCCTGCTATCGAGAGTATGAAAGGCTACTAGCCTTCCGATTTCACAATCCTCAAAGTTCCGTCGACTGGTTCGCGACCAGTTCTTTGCACTTGGCGATGAAGGCGGCGAGCGGCGTGGAGCCCTGGTCGCCTTTGCCGCGGGTGCGGACGCTGACCGAGCCGGAGGATTCTTCCTTGTCGCCGAAGACGAGGATGTAGGGCGTCTTCTGGTTGGCGAAGTCGCGAATCTTGGCGTTCATCTTTTCGTTGCGGGCATCGGTTTCAACCCGGAAGCCGGCGGCTTTCAGCTCGGCTTCGAGTTTGGCCGCGTAGGCCGTGTGCCGCTCGCTGATGGGGACGAGGCCGATCTGCACGGGCGCGAGCCAGAGCGGAAAGGCTACGGCGTAGTGCTCGATGAGGACGCCGAAAAACCTCTCGACAGAGCCGAACAACGCGCGGTGGACCATGACCGGCTGATGGCGCTCGCCGTCTTCACCGACGTACTCAAGCTCGAAGCGCGCGGGAAGGTTGAAATCAAATTGCACCGTCGACAGCTGCCAGAGGCGGCCGAGGACGTCGACGAGCTTAACGTCGATCTTGGGGCCGTAGAAGGCGGCTTCGCCGGGGATGGTCTTGTACGGGATGCCTTTCGCTTTGAGGACGTTGTCGAGGGAGCGAATGGCGAGGTCCCAGTTCTCGTTCGAGCCGGCGTAATGGGCGCGGTCCGAAGGATCCCAGGTTGAAAGCTCGACCTTGAACTCGGAGAAGCCGAAGGTTTTCAGAACAGCTTCGGCGAAATCGATGCAGGCAGCGACTTCGCTTTCAATCTGCGAGGGCATGCAGAAGATGTGGGCGTCGTCCTGCGTGAAGCCGCGCACGCGGAGGAGGCCGTGCATGGTCCCGGAGCGCTCGTAGCGATAAACATTGCCGAGCTCGGCGTAGCGCGCGGGCAGATCGCGATAGCTCTTGGGCGAGTTCTTGTAGATAAGGATGTGGAATGGACAGTTCATGGGCTTGAGGCGATAGAGTGCATCGTCAAGCTCCATGGGCGTAAACATGTTGGCGGCATAGAAGCCTTCGTGGCCGGAGGTCTGCCAAAGATTGATGCGGGCAACGTGGGGCGTGTAGACAAGCTGGTAGCCGCGGCGGAGACACTCGTCGCGCATCCAGTCTTCCATGACTTTGCGGATGATGGCGCCCTTTGGGTGCCAGAAGATGAGGCCTGCGCCGGCGAGCTCCTGAATGCTGAAGAGGTCTAATTGTTTTCCTAATACGCGATGATCGCGGCGCGCGGCTTCTTCAAGGCGTGCGAAGTGCTCGTCGAGTTCCTTTTTCGAAAAGAACGCGGTGCCGTAGACGCGCTGGAGCTGCGGATTCTTCTCGTCGCCAAGCCAGTAAGCGCCGGCGAGGCTGGTGACCTTGAAGGCCTTGACGCGGCCAGTGGAGGGCACGTGAGGGCCGCGGCAGAAGTCGACGAAGTTGCCGTTGCGATAGAAACTGACCTGATCACCGGGTGCGGTGAACCTGGTGACGAAGTGCGTCTTCATGAAGTCGCCGTCGCGGGCAAATTCTTCGAGGGCCTGCTCGCGCGGCTCGTACTCGCGGACGAACGGCTCGTTGCGGGCGACGACCTCGGCCATTTTGGCTTCTATGGCGGCGAGATCATCGGGTGTGAAGGGCTTTTCGCGGTAGAAGTCGTAGAAGAAACCCGAATCGGTTGCTGGGCCGTGGCCAAGCTTTGTCTCTGGAAAGAGCTCGAGGACAGCCGTGGCCATGACGTGCGCGGAGGAGTGGCGCAGGACTTTGAGGGCGTCGGGGTCGTTTTCCTTGACCAACTCAAGACGCGTGTCGGAGGAGAGGGGAGCCGAGAGATCGACGAGACGCGGAGCGGCGGCGTCTTCGGCGGCGTACATCGACGCTTCAGACGGCTCGTCATCGTCAGCCGGCTTGCCGTCGGACTCGAGCTTCTTCAACACGAGTTCGGCTTCCGGTAGGATGCGCGTCACTCGGGCAACCACGGAGGCCGCGGCGAGGCGCGGAGAGATGGAATTGGCGATGTCGAGCGGCGTTGTGCCGGTGGGCACTTCTCGAATGGACCCGTCGGGCAGGTGTACGGCGATCATGTTCGTGCTCATATGTTTGGTGGATTCCGCTGCGGCCGCGGAATGAAGAAGAATGCGGCCAACTTTTGAGGATAGAGTGTTGAAGGCGCGAAGTCGAGAGCGAGGGGGTTGGCGGCGCTGGCGGCGTTAGCGGAAGTCGTCGACGAGCGTGACAGTTCGCAAACTGGCGGGGGCTGAAGCCCCTCAAAAGGTGGCGAGAAAAACGCAAAAGGACTGGATTCGCCCCAGATTGTTGCTCGGGAGCGTTCCCAGCCCTTGTGCAGTTTCGAGCTAGATTCTGCCGGAATCCGGCTGATCTTGTTTACAGCGGCTGTACGTCAGCTGCCTGCCAACCCTTGGGGCCCTTGACCACGTTAAACTGCACTGCCTGGCCTTCTTGCAAGCTCTTGAAACCGCTTGAGTTGATCGCCGAGTAGTGCACGAAAACATCTTCGCCGTTCTGGCGCGAGATGAACCCAAAGCCCTTCGCGTCATTAAACCACTTCACAGTACCTTGTTCCATTTTGTTCGTATTTCCTGTATTGAATTGCGCTGGATGAATCGGAGCGATCACTGGCAGAATCTTGCTTTTGGGCGAGTACTGCTCACACCCGGTTCGGTTCTAACGCTGACAATATTCTATCATTTTCGTCCAAATAGTCAGCAGGAATTGTGTGTTTCATCTCACCAGATGGTGTTACTCCGCGGAAGTTATTGAACCGTATATGTTTAGCGGAGATCGGCGACCTGTGATAAGGTTAGGGCCTGTTCATACTACGCGAGTGGAGAGCGTTGCTCGGAAAGTCGCGCCAGACGAGGCGGAGGACAACGGTGTGGAGGGTTCCACCGCCTAGGACAACAACGAAGTATGGCGCGATTTTCCCCGCAACCCATTGGGACGGGGCCAATTTCCCCGATTTCCGCCTCGCTCGTCGCTAGCAGACACCCGGTATGCGTCGCTCTTCATTCCTTGAACTCGAGAAAATTGGTTCCCGGCGCCACCTCCCGCGTAGCGTGAACAGGCCCTAGATCGCCATGGCGAAGGATCCTGTTCCCGAATTGCTGGCTCACGCCACCGAGGCGCTCGAGGCAGAGTTTGCAGCGCTGCCCCCGTTCGATGAGCTTCATTATGAGGCAGGCATGGAGTGGGTGCTCGAGGCCGTGGCGCACCGCCTGCGCGAAAACTATCCCTATTTCCATCCTTTATATGCCGGGCAAATGCTCAAGCCGCCGCATCCGGTGGCTCGGGCGGCGTATGCGCTGGCGATGAAGCTCAACCCCAACAACCATGCGCTGGACGGCGGGCGAGCGAGCTCGGCGATGGAAGTAGAGGCGATAAAGGAAATCGCCGCGATGTTCGGGTGGAGGGAGTTTCTGGGCCATCTTACGTCGAGCGGGACGTTCGCCAACCTTGAAGCGCTGTGGATGGCGAGGCAACTGGCGCCGGGGCGCCGGATTGTGGGATCGGAGCAGGCGCACTACACCCACCAGCGGATCAGCAACGTGCTGAAGCTGGAGTATGCGAGCGTTGCCGCGGATGGGCGCGGGCGAATGAATCTCGGTGCGCTGGAAAACGAACTGCGCAAAGGCGACGTGGGCACAGTGGTAGCGACGCTGGGCACGACTGCGATGGGAGCGGTGGATCCGCTGGACGAAATTCTAAAGCTGAAGGAGCGCTACGGTTTCCGTGTGCATGTGGATGCAGCGTATGGCGGCTACTTTAGGTTGATTGCGGACGAGCTGGAGGAGCCGGCGAGTAGAGCGTATGCGGCGATCGGCCAGGCGGACTCAATTGTGATCGATCCGCACAAGCATGGGCTGCAGCCTTATGGGTGTGGATGCGTGCTGTTTCGCGACCCGGCTGAGGGGCGGTTCTACAAGCACGACTCGCCGTATACGTATTTCACCTCAAAGGAACTTCACCTTGGCGAGATCAGCCTGGAGTGCTCGCGTGCGGGAGCGGCGGCGGTTGCGCTGTGGGCGACGCAGAAGCTACTGCCGATTGTGCCGAGCGGGGCGTTTGCGCAAGGGTTGGCGAAGGGGCGGCGGGCAGCACTGGAGCTGGACAGGAGATTGCGCGGCGATGAAAGGTTCATGCCTCTTGCCGAAACCCCTCCCTGGTCTCAGAAGCGAGACCATTCGGCAAGCTCAGGGCAGGCTCTGGGGTACCGGCCGGAGCTGGACATTGTCGTTTGGGCGCTGCGTGCGCCCACTTCTGAGGAGGTTTCGGAACGGGCCCAAAAAGTGTTTGACGCATGCGCGCGAGGAGGACTGCATCTGGCGCTCGTACAATTGCCGCGATCGTGGTTTGGACCGAGTGGCCGCGTGGAGAATGAGATGGGGCCGGTGACGTGCCTACGATCGGTGCTGATGAAGCCGGAGCATGAAGCGTGGATAGACGAGATTTGGGAGAGATTGAGCACGGCATGCGGCGAGGTCGTGGGGTGAAAATCGGTCGGCGAACAGGGATGGACCAAGCGGAAAAAGATAGCGTCCTCAGGGAGCAGAAAGAGACTATCGTGCCGGCTTGAGGCTTTGAAGGCCTGATTCTAAAGATGGGTTGAAGAAGATGCACGATCCAGCGGTATTTCGTTCCATGCACCGTGAACGCTTTGGTGCAGAGCCCGCGGTTTTTGCGGGGCCGGGGCGCGTGAACCTGATTGGCGAGCACACCGATTACGCCGAGGGTTTTGTGATGCCGGCGGCGATCAACTTCGCTACGTTGGCGGGGATCTCGCCGCGCACAGATGGCAAGATCACGATCTACTCCGGGAACATTGGCGAGGAGAAGACGTTTGACGCGGCGGCGCTGCCCTCCAAAGCGAGCAAGCACTGGAGCGACTACCCGATGGGGGTCGTGACAATTTTGGCGGGCGAGGGACACGAGATTCCGGGGTTCAGCCTGAGCATTTGGAGCGACGTGCCGCTGGCTTCGGGACTCTCCAGCTCGGCTGCGCTTGAGGTAGCAACGGCGCTGGCGGTTTTGTCGCTGGTGGGCGCGAAGTATCCGGGGTCGATAACAGGCCCGGTGCTGGCACAGCTATGCCAGCGGGCAGAGAACGAGTTTGTGGGCGCGAACTGCGGGATCATGGACCAGTTCATCAGCTTGAACGGGAGGGAGAATCACGCGCTGCTGCTCGACTGCCGCGACTTGAGCTACAAGCTGGCGCCGATTCCGGACCACGTTGCGCTGGTGATCGCGAACACGATGGTAAAGCACTCGGTGGCAGGAGGAGATTATCCGACGCGGCGGCGCGAGTCAGAGGCGGCATGCGCGGTAATCGCGAGCCATCGTCCAAGCGTACAGTTCTTGCGAGACACGATGCTTGATGATTTGGAGAATTGGGGTTACGAGATGGAGCCGAAGAGCCTGAAGCGCGCCAGGCACATAATCGGCGAGAACCTGCGCACAATAGCGGCATACGAAGCGCTTTTGAAGGGCGACATGAAAGAGCTAGGGCGGCTGATGGGAGAAGCGCATCGAAGTTATAGTGGGGATTTCGAGGGAAGTTGCGTGGAAGCCGACGCAATGGTGGAACTTGCGCAGGGCCTCCCGGGACTGGTTGGTGCGCGTCTAACGGGAGGAGGGTTTGGCGGCTGCACCATCAACCTGGTGGAGCAAGCAGAAGCGGCGAGGTTCGCTGAGGCGCTGGGCACCAGGTACGCGGCGAAGACAGGGATCGAACCGCAGATTCACATTTGCCACGCATCGGAAGGGGCGCACAGGCTGGAGTAGATCAGCGGAGTTGGCGGAATTTGCGGACAGCAGAGTTCGAGAACGAGCGAACCGCGGTTCAGCAAACAAAGACGAATGCGGTTCAGATCAGATATGAAACTATTTATTTCGAAGGAGAAGCCTGTAAGTAACTGACACGAAAGAACCATGTTCGCAACTGGGCCGGGACATTCTTGGACGCAAATTCCTTGTTAAACTTGTGTGGTATTTGCCCCGATGAAGTAGGCAACTATTCAACCTTTGCCGGGTTCGAATTTGATTCGGGGGCATACGCGCCGTGCCTGCCGGTTCGTCGGAAAGAAAAAGTATATGGATTCCATTCCTTCGAAGTCATCCTTTCACGAAACCATTCCCGGGACCGGCCTGGTGGCCTATTTCAGCATGGAGATCGCGATCCGTCCGGAGATGCCGACGTATTCGGGCGGGTTGGGAGTTCTGGCCGGCGATACTCTGCGTTCGGCGGCGGATCTTGGCATTCCACTGGCGGCGTTTTCGCTGTTACACCGCAAGGGATATTTCCAACAGCGTCTGGACCCGAGTGGCATGCAGACCGAAGAAGTGCAGCCATGGAGCCCGGCAGATTATTGCACAGAAGAAGCGGCGCGAGTGACGGTGGCAGTGGAAGGCCGCGCAGTGACGGTTCGGGCGTGGCGCTACGACCTGAGGGGGCAATTCGGGCATGTGGTGCCGATCTATCTGCTGGACACGGATCTGAGCGAAAACTCCGGGTGGGATCGCGGCCTTACCGATCACTTGTATGGCGGCGATACAAACTACCGCTTGCAGCAGGAGATTGTGCTGGGGATGGGCGGCGTGCGCATGGCGCATGCGCTCGGCCTGCGCATCAACGTCTACCACATGAACGAGGGCCACGCGGCGTTGTTGACGCTGGCGCTGCTGGAGAGCCAGTTGGGCGGCGGGCCGCAGGGCGCGGCCACAGATGCGGACATTGAGGTGGTACGGCGGAAGTGCGTATTCACAACGCATACGCCTGTGCCGGCAGGACATGATCGCTTCTCGACCGAGCAGACGATTCGGATTCTGGGCGGCGAGCGAACGGCGCGGTTGGAGAAGCTGGGCTGCTTCCGCGATGGGTTGCTTAACATGACGCTGCTGGCGCTGCGTTTCTCGCGCTATGCCAACGGCGTGGCGATGCAGCACGGCAAAGTATCGCGCGCAATGTTTCCGGAGTTTTCAGTCGACTCGATCACAAACGGCGTACACGCGCCTACGTGGATCAGCGAGCCGGTGCAGCGGATGCTGGACGAGCATGTTCCGGCATGGCGGCGAGACAACTTGTATTTGCGCAACGCCATCGACGTGCCGGAGACGGAGATGCTGGCAGCGCACGCGAGAGCGAAGGAAAATCTGCTGGCAGAAGTGGGCTCGCGGACGGGGCTGGTGCTGAATCCCAAGGTGTTGACGCTGGGATTTGCGCGGCGCGCGGCGACATACAAGCGCGCGACGCTACTGTTCACCGATCCGGAGCGGTTGAAGGAGATTGCGGCGAAGGCGGGCGGCTTGCAAATCTTGTATGCAGGCAAGGCGCATCCGCAGGATGAGCCTGGGAAAGCGCTCATCCAGCAGGTTGTGGAGGAGGCGGGCAAGCTTTCGAACAGCGATTTGCGGATCGTGTACCTCGAGAACTATGCGTGGGATCTGGGCGCACAATTGACCGCAGGCGTGGATGTGTGGGTGAACACGCCGAAGCGGCCGTATGAGGCGTCTGGCACCAGCGGAATGAAGGCGGCGATGAATGGCGTGCCCAGCCTGTCGATTCTGGACGGATGGTGGATCGAGGGATGCATTGAAGGCGTGACGGGATGGGCGATCGAGGATGGAGCCAACGACGCCGAGGAAGCGAATTGGCTTTACAACAAGCTGGAGACGGCGGTGGTCCCGCTTTATCGCGATGCGCCGGAGAAGTGGGCGCGGATGATGCGGACGACGCTGGCATTCAACGGGTCGTACTTCAATACCAACCGCATGGTGAAACAGTACGCGCGGAATGCATATTATCCAGAGCGGCCGACAGAGACGGTGAAGGTGGAAGAAGAGGCGTTTGCGGACTGAGAAAAGCAGCTATTAGCTATCAGCTCATCGCGGTTAGCAGAGCTTGGCGTCCAAACACCTGCAAAAACCCCAAAAACAAGTGAAGGCTTCGCGAGAACCCTGTCCGGCTTCCGCGTCTAGAGTTTTTTACGCAGAAACTCGAAGATTCCGTAGCCGATGAAGGCGCTGACAACGGCAATGAGGAAGTTAGTGGGCGTGATGATGTCGCCGAGCGCGAAGGCGAAGGTCTTGTTGTGGCCGTTTACACCCGTGAACTCACCCATGAGCAGATTCGAATAGAAGAGGAAGACGATAAACCCTACCTCAACCAGCGCCCGCCAGAGCGGCTTGACCCGGGGAGGCGGAGTGAGCGGCGTCATGGAGCGATGATAACGGCGGCGTAGCGAGAGGCCAAGCGAAATCGGATTTGAGGCTTGTTGAGCGGTGTGCAATCGAGATCGTGCGGAGGGCGGCCTGCGGCGTACGATGCGTCGTTGAAAGCCATAACGCCTATAATCTCCCTGACGTGCTTCAGCGAAATGTAATGCGGTCATGGTGGATGCGGCGGTTTGGCGCCGTCGCGGCAATGACTGTTTTGGGTGCGTTGTCTGCCGCGATTTGCGCGCGGGGGCAGGCAAACGGCGACGGAACCGACTCGGGGGCAGGCGGATCGCGGGTGCTGCTGGTGCTTCCGTTCGACAATCGAACAGGGCAACCGAGCCTGGAGTGGATGCGCGAGGCTGCGGCGGAGATTCTGAGCATGCGCTTTGCTTCGGCGGGGTTCCAGCCGACGAGCCGCGCCGATCGCATGTACGCACTGGACCATCTGGGACTGCCACAGGGGTTCCAGCCATCGCGGGCGAGTGCAATCAAGCTGGCGCAGACTTTGGACGCAGATTCCATTGTGGTGGGTAGCTATACGACGGATGGAAGCGGAATTGTGGCCGAGGCGACGCTAGTGGACGTGCCGGGACTCCGGATGCTGCCGGAGGTGAGCGCTCGCGGCGAGATGAAGGACCTGATCGCCGTTTTCGGCGAGCTCGCGTGGAAGCTGACAAAACAGCTCGATCCGAACTTCAGCGTGGCCGAGGAGACGTTTGCAGCAGCGGGGAGCGGGATTCCGTTGACCGCATACGAGCAGTACATTCGCGGGATCACGGAACCGGACCAAGCGGAGCGGCTGCGGCACTTGCAGAATGCGGTGAAGCTGAGCCCGGGATTCGGGCAGGCGTGGATGGCGCTGGGCCGCGAAGACTACAACGGGCAGCAGTACCAGGATGCGGCCGAGGCCTTCGCCAAGGTTGACCGTAACGGAACCGACGGCCTCGAAGCGGACTTCTATCGCGGGCTATCGCTGCTGTTTTCCGGCGACTACCCGCACGCAGAGATTGCGTTTGTAGACGTGGCGCGGGTGCTACCGCTGGCTGAGGTTGTGAACAACGAAGGCGTGGCCGAGAGCCGACAGGGCAAGGATGCGACGTCTTTGTTTATCCAGGCCGCGGCGGCCGATCCCAATGCGGCGGACTACCACTTCAACCTGGCGGTGAGCCTGAAGCGGGAGGGAAATCTTCAGGGAGCGTTGAATGAGATGGCACAGTGCCTGAAGCTGCGCCCGAATGATAGCGAGGCGCAGGTGCTTGACGAGGCGTGGAAGGGACGGCCCGCAGGAACGAACTCGACGGGAGACGCCGATCCGAGCGCCGACCCTCTGGAGCGAATCGTGCGCACGTTCGATGAAGCGGCCTTCAGGCAGGCAGCAGCAATGCTGGACCAGATGAATGCCGGGCGGCTGGCGGCCCTGACGCCGCGCGAACGAGCACAAACACTGTGCGCACAGGCGAAGGGCTTTCTGGACCGCGGTCTGCTGTTGGAAGCAGAGAGGCTCTATCTGGATGCCGTAGCTGCCGATGGCTCAAGTGCGCAGGCGCATGCCGGCCTCGCCGAGGTGCGAGAACGCAGCGGCGATACCGATGCTGCACGCCGCGAGGCCCACGACGCCCTAGATTTGGGGCCCTCGGCTGATGCGTACTTTGTGCTGGCGCAGTTGGATTTGCAGGCGGGCGCGCTGCAGCAAGCAAATGCTGAGGCGAGCGCTGCGCTGAAGATAGAGCCGGCGAATCGAGCAGCGCAAGATCTGATGCGGCAGATTGAGGCGAAGTTGGGAAGATAGGGACGCAGAGATTCAGGGAATTAGGGACTTTGGAATTCAGCGGCCGCTGAGAGTGGAGTTCTGAAAGGGGAAAACCATGGGAGAGCGCTTCGGTCGGGGGAGAAGATCTGGATTTGCGCTCATGGTGGCCGTTCTGCTGATTGTCGTGGGATTGGCCGCAAGCCGTTACGCCATTGCGCAGCTGCCGGTGGTGGACAAGCTGGTCCTGGATGACACGATTCAGCCCGTGAGCGCGGACGAAGTGACAAGGGCCCTCGACCGGGCGAACAGCGACGGGGCGAGTGCGCTGCTGATCGAGATGAATACTCCGGGCGGCCTGCTCGACTCGATGCGCGATATGGTGGGTGAAATCCTGCGCTCCCGTGTGCCGGTGATCGTGTACGTGGCTCCTTCGGGTTCGCGCGCGGGTTCGGCGGGGTTCTTCATTCTGGAGTCGGCGGACGTGGCCGCGATGGCTCCGGGGACCGAGGCCGGCGCTGCTCATCCCGTGTTTGAGTTTGGCGGGCAGCCCGACAACACCGAAATGCAGAAGGTGGAGAATGACGCCGAGGCATTTCTGCGCTCGTATGTGACCAAGCGGAATCGCGGCACGGACGCGGCGGTGGCGGCAGTGCAATCGTCGCACTCATATACGGCCGAGGAATCGCTGAACCAGCACCTGATCGACCTGATCGCCAACAGTGACACCGACCTGCTGAATACGCTCGAAGGGCGCGAAATTACGCGCATGGACGGAACAAAGGTAACACTGCATCTTGCCGGCGCGCGCATTCAACTGCTGCGGAAGTCGCTGCGCGACGAACTGCTGGGATGGCTGGTGGATCCCAATATCGCGCTGCTGTTTCTGGTGGGCGGTGCGCTGCTGATTTATCTCGAGTTCAACTCGCCGGGAACGATTGTACCCGGCGCGCTAGGCACGCTAATGGTTCTGCTGGCGATCTTCGCGCTGAATCTGCTGCCCATTCGCTACACCGCTGTGCTGTTGCTGGTTGCGGCGATGGCTCTGCTTCTGCTGGAGGCCAAGTTTGGCGGGCACGGCGCACTGGCCATCGCGGGAATTGTGTGCCTGACGTTCGGCATGCTGACGCTGGTAGCGGCGCCGGTGCCGGAGATGGGAATCAGCCCGGTGATGGCGATCAGTGTGAGCGCGGCCTTTGGGGCGATTACGGTCTTCCTGGTGCGACTGGCGGTACGCGCTCGGAAAAGGAAATCGCGCATCGGAGCGGATGCAATGGTGGGCTGCCCGGCAACCGCAATGGAGACGATTGCTCCCGCCGCTGCGGGCCACGTGCTGGTAGAGGGCGAGATCTGGCAGGCCGTGGCGAGCGCTCCCGTGGCCGCAGGAACGAAACTCCGTGTGACAGGGCACAAACAGCTTCTGCTGCAGGTGGAGCCAGCGGCACCCGCGAGCG
>Ga0206924_1128_pt1 | contig 14115 bp, 12 predicted proteins | sample Alteio_BWOrgHeat_61_FD_152947 | JGI IMG/M metagenome (GOLD analysis project Ga0206924, IMG submission 152947) | Enriched cells from forest soil in Barre Woods Harvard Forest LTER site, Petersham, Massachusetts, United States -... | ecosystem: Environmental > Terrestrial > Soil > Temperate forest >...
CTCGCCACTTACTCCGCGATTCCGCCCTCGAGTTCCGTGCAAAGCCTGCTCCACGCCCCCAGTTATGCTGATTTCAGGACCTCCCTCGGTCTTGACAACGTGCAGAACATTGACCCCACAACTTGGACCGGCAGCACCCGCTTGTCCACTCTCGGCACAATTGCCAGCGGCACGTGGCATGGATCCGCCATCGCTCCTGCCTACCTTGGACTTGGCTTCTCCAACGGCCTCAATTTCAGCGCGGGGACTGTAACGCGGAGCGTCGTCAATTTCGCGACCGGCGGCAGCGGTGGCGTCACCGGGAACCTACCGGTGAGCCGCCTCGGTGGCGGCACCGGTGCGAGCGGCGACACTTACTGGCGCGGTGATGGAACGTGGGCCGCACTTCCCATTCCGTTCACTACTCCGGGCGCCGCTTGGATCTCCGGCACGGGAAACGACGGCACCGCTGCGATCGGCGACCCCACACGCCCCTACTCCACAGGCGACGCCGCTGTCGCCGCTGGCGCCACCACATTGGTCATCGAACCCGGAGCCAACGCCGCCGTCACGCATACGGGCGGAGCCCTGAACCTATTCGTCACCGGTTTCGGCAGTAATGTCTCTACCCTCTACGTTCAAAATGATAGCGACATTACCGTTGCCGGCAACGGACCAAACATGATCGCGGTCACCGTCAGCTCCGCCGGCACCGACGGCACCGGCGGTGATTCCGGCCAGACGGGTTTCGATGGCACCAGCGGAACGAGCGGCACCGGCGCACATAACATCACCGCATCGGATGTCACTCTTACTGCAATCGCCTCGGGTGGTAATGGTGGTTCCGGAGGCAGCGCCGGCCCGGCCAATGAGTTTGGCAACGGCCAAAGCGGTGGCAGCGCGGGCGATGGCGGCGGTGGCGGCAACATCACAGTGACGCGTTGCCTGGTTAACTATCTCACCATGTCGGGCGGCAGCGCCGGGAATGGCGGATACGGAGGGAGCGGCTATATCGGAGATACCCAGGACTACAATGGCGGGAACGGCGGAAACGGTGGCAACGGCGGAAACGCCGGTGTCCTGACCGCCGTTGATTCGGTGATCAGCTCGTACAACGCGACCCCCGGCACAGGCGGCATAGGCGGCGCCTACGGATCGCACGTCAATCTGGGTTCCGACGGCATTCCCGGGACGAACGGATCTACTGCTGGCGCGACCAGCGCCAGCTTCACCTTGAGCACGATCGCCGTCGATCTCGGTGCCACGTCCTACACCATGAACGGCTGCATTTACCAATCTGCCTTTATCCGAAATTTCCCATGATTCACTTACCCTTCGTCCTCTCACGCGACCGTGCCACCGAGCGGTACCATCTAATATGAGCGCCTCCGCCGATCTCCAGGAAGCCATCGAGGAGTTGCTTTCCGCGCCGAACGCCATGCGCGTCCCGGTGCCACTCGTGAAACGTCGCGAGAAAGACCTCGCGAACGCTATCGAAGCGGCGGCAGCCAACCAGGGGTTGTGCATTTTCGTCATGCCACCGCTCCCCACGAGTGCCCTGCAAAACAATCCCTTTGTTTTCTTCGACAAAGCCGAACTGCGCGTCCGCATTGTCGAGCGGCCCGCAATGAACGCTCTACCCGCCGATGCCTACGATCTCGTGGACGACGTCGCCAACGCCCTCCACTGGCAGCCCCGCGAAAGCGGCACGAAGCTCGGCGCGATTCTCGCCTATCCGCTGCAACTTTCCGCCCGACCCACGCAAATGGTCGAGGATCCGGCGACGCGGATCATCGATGTGATTTTCGACGCGGTTTACGGGTTCCAACCGCCGTCTTGAAACCTCCAACCCACCAACCAACACCTGAAACTTTATGAATCGTTACGGACAATCCATTACCTGGGGCACCGCCGGCGCCCCGCCAGTCTTCACCGGTACCTGCACGCATTACTCCTACCAGGACCAGGCGCAACGCCAGCTCGATGAGGACGCCTACGGCGAATACACCACGCTCATTCTGCATTCGCGTAAGGCCCAGATCTCGTTCGAAGCCCGCGTCACGAATAACTCCACGAACTTCGTCGAACCCGGCTTTCTGAGCCTGAGCCACGGCGCTGCCCTCACCATCAGCGGCATTTCCGGCGGCGTGATTCTGTGCACGCGCGCCGTGGAAAAATGGCGCCTCGGCCAACCGAAGACAGCGAGCATCCAGGCCACCCATTTTCCGGATATGAGCACGGGCTCGGACCCCACGGCCACAGCCGCGGGCCAGGGCGTGAACGTCTTCACACCCAGCCAGGACCTCTCGTCCATCCTTCACCCCAACACCAAGCTCATCTACGGCACGGAATCGATCAGCACGCCGACCAGCGATGGCTCAACCGCGATCGGCATCGTCCACGGGCTGGAACTTACCCGGCAGTTACAAATCACCGAAGATGAACCGGATCCCACCGGGAAGATCCTCGGGGCCGTCGCGCACGGTCGTTTGCAAACGCTTACGCTCGATATTCTGGCAACGGGCGCAATCCCCGCGGTGAATACCGCGCTTCACTTCACCGCGCCCGACGGCACCCCGGGAAGTTCGAGTTATTACATCGATCACGCGGAACAAATCTACGCAGAGAAGCGCGGAAAAATGTATCGCATCTCGGCCGTGTGGATCCCGCAGCCCGGCTCTTGATCCGCATCCCGTCACTCACTTAGCCACTTACGGACCTATGACCGAGACCGAGGAGCGCGACTTGCGCGCCATGGGCGCGGACCTTTCCGGCGCCATGCATAGCCGCTGGGAACCCCGCTGCGTCGCCCGCGCCTTTATTACCCCACCGCGAGGCACCCTGACCCTAACCATGCAACACTGGATCGAACTCGATGCGATTCGCTCGCCGTTGCTCGACCTCGAGCTACCGAAGGATGCCGCGCAACTCGAGGCCGCGGCCCGCGTTTTCGCGCTCTCGGTTCGTGAATTACCCGTGGAAAGCGCCGTGGAAGTTGCACAGCAAATGCGCCAGGCGGTCGCCGCGGCATTTGACATGGCGATCCCGATGCGCCCGCCACACACGCCGGGCGCCGGCCTCGACGATCGCCTCGCCGAGGGCTTTGGCGGCTGGCTGCCGATGTTCTCCTTCCTTGTCGCCGAGTGCCACATGCCGGTCATTCTCGCGCGTATGCTGTCCGTCGGCCAGGCCTTTGCCCTGCTCGCGGCCACGCGCCGCAACCAGGGCTGGATCTGCACCGGGACGACTTACGCCATGCGCGATGCGGAACAAACTGACGACCCATCACCCAATCCGGACGCGGCCGAGCCCACGCCGGACGAACCTTCCTCCTAAGTCATGCCCGACGAAATCAAGGTAGTTATCAAACAGGAAGTCCAGGGCGACGCCCTGGACAAGACCCTCCAACAGACCAAGGACATCCAGGAGGCGATGGCCAATCCGCCACCCGTGCGGCCACCGCCATCCGGCAGTTCATCCGCGCCACCACCAGCCAATTCCTCGCAGAGTCACTCCACGACCAACGAATCCTCCGGGGAAACCGAGGGCACGAATCAGTCGAAGAATAATTCCGTCGAAAAAGCCCGCCGCAAATTTCTCGCCAACGCGATGAACTTTGCCTCGAATCTCGCCGGCGGTGGTCCCGGCACCGACCCGCTGGGCGAGATGTCCGGCATGGCACCGGTTACCAATGTGATTAGTGCCGTCGGATCGATGTTCGGCCCGGAAGGCCAGGCCGTCGCCACGCTCGTTAACACCGGCATCGACGTCGCCGCCATGGTCGGCAACCGCGGCCACGTCATGGAAATGGAAAACGTCGAGGCCGAAAATAACCGCCAGCGCGATGCGCGGATGTTCGAAAAGCTCGAAGGCCCCGATGGCACCAGCCGCCAGGCGCGCGCCATCGCCGAGGCGGAGAAGGACAATCAGGTCCAGATCAAGGCCGAGCAGGCGAAGTTCGACAAGGAATCCGAGCTCTCCCTCTTCCGTCCAAGCACATGGTTCGGCGCGATGTCGAACCAAACCGCGGCGAAGAAGAAGGAACTGCAGGATAAGTTGACCGAATCGCAGGCCAACCAGGCGCACGCCGAAGAAGAGCAGAACAAGCTCGCCGAGCGGACGCTGCGCCCGCAGATGGCCATCGATCAGTCCCGAGCTGCCGGCAAGCTGCAGGACGCGCGCAAGCTCGAGAACGCGCTTGCCGAGGCTAACGAAGATCGCCGCCTCGCGGATGAGGGCATCGACGACCCCGCCGAGCGCAAGAAAGCCGCCCATGCCAAAGTCGCCGCCGCGGAGTTACAACGTTCCGGGCAATTCAGCCACCTCGTCACCGGGCGGACCAGTGCCACGGGCGCGGCCAAGCTGGCCACGCTGGCGGAGAAACAATTCATGGCCAGCACCGGGCACCATAGCGGCGGCAATGGCGTCAACGTCGTCGAAGCCATCAATCGTATGCACGAGACCGTGCAGACCAGTCAGCGCATGAGCCAGTCCGCCTATCTCAAGCCCTTCTCCCGGAAATGAAACCGTTCACTGCGACCATCGCTCCTCTTCATGCCCTTCCTCTCATCGGCGGAGGAATCAACACCTCACTTACTCTCTCATGAGCCTCTACGGAAAACCTACCCTGCACGTCGAGGACGACACCACGGACCGCATCGGCATCCGCACCCTGGTCCTCGCCCAGATCTGGCAACCGCCCACGCAAAACGCCAGCGTCCTCGATCTCGATGCCGCCGAGCCGCCGCCGCCCCCGATTCCCGGCGGCCTCTGGTTGATCGGACGCCAGCGCAAGCCCATCCGCGGCGGCTTCAAGACTTTCTGGACTTACGAGGGCATCAACGGCGACGGCAAGGATGTCACCTTCAAGGACCGGAGTAACTCGCCGGATTACTCATTCGAGCCGGGCTTTGCGCAGTGCAGCATCATCATGCATCCCTCCTTCGATCAACTCGCCAGCACCTTCAACGGCCAGGTGCTCGATGGCCAGGTGGTGTGGCCGCAATGGCTGCCCGGCGGCACCGAGAATGGTGCGGTGAAGGATGACAGCGACGGAAAGGTGAACCCAATGTTCGGCCGCCAGGATTTCTATTCCATGCAAGGCACTTACCATTTTCGCTACGCCTCGCTTACTCTCGGCCAATCGCAGAATGGCATCGGCCAGATCGCGGGCGCGTTACCCGGCCAGCCGCCGTCGTTTCCGGACCGCAACTGGCTCAAGGCGCCCGCCCCATGGCAGCGCCGCGGACCGGTCATCGATATCACCGAAGTCTACTGGCTGAGCGACCAGGGCGGCTGGCCCAAGGAAATCTACAGCGCCGCGTCCATGACCGGCGACTTCCAGGATAACTCGGACTCATGATTCCGCCGCCACCACCTCAGCATCACACCGACGCATCCAGACCGGCCGGTACCGCCGCACGCCCAGCGCCCGGCACATATGTTACCTCGAACCGTTACGGCCAGTCGACCGGCGCCGCGCCCTCCGGCGGCGCGTTCGACTTCTGTTTCCGCCCGAGCCTTGGCGCGATGAAACTCGCCATCGGCCATGGCTATGTTTCGTCAGTCAATGGCGACGGACCGCACGCACCGACCATCGACGGAGCCGTGCTCGGCGGCACCAAGCCGGCGCAGTTGAAGCTCGATCCATCGCAAGTGAACGACAACGGCGAATCCTTCGCCGTGCTCGAAGTGCACCCCGACGACAAGGGCCAGATCACCGCGCAGACCAAGCTCGAGATCGTCCACAGCAAGGATGCGTCTCCCTCAGTTGCGCCGGGCCTCGGACGGAAGGCCATCGCGATCATCCTGTGGAACAACGATTCGCCACTCAAGGTACTGCCGCTGGTCCACTTCAACCTGCAATATGTGCGCGTGATTCCCTCGTCGGGCAACGGCGCGCCGCAGCATTTCTTTCTATGACGGCGGGGAAATTCATCGCGGGAGCGCCAGCGTGTAAACGGGGAGCACCGAAGGTGCGCGTCTTCGGCGCTTTCAACCCATGAGCGCCCCGTCCCTCCCCACACTCAATCCCGGCCACCACGCTCCGGGTACGACCACACGGCTTACCGTCGGCACTTACGGCCACAGCGTCACCGCGCGGCCTGCAAACCGCACCCGCCATCCATGGCTCACCACTGCCACGTACGATCCCCAGCTCAAGCAATGGACGGCGACCGTTGAGCCCGGCTTTGTCAACGCGCAAGCGCCCGTCTTCCGCGCCACGATCAAGACCCAAAAAGCTGCTGATAACCCCTGGGGCATCAACCCGCTCACCGGAAAGAAGTTCTTCTCCGACGACGTCTTCAATCACCTCCAGCCCGGCCCGGACGAGAACGTGGATGTGCCGCTCTATCTCACGCCGAATATCCCGCTCGATTTCCGCAATATCGGCTGGGATGGCGACCCGAAATATCCCGTTCCACAATTCTTCCTCACCCTCGGCGCGGCGAAGCCCCCGCCGCGGCCCTCGCTCAACGACGTGCTTTCCGGGAAGGCCGATCCCAACCATACCCCGCCACCCCCGGCCAATCTGCGCCTGCTGCGCGCCTGCGATCTCTGGCTGCATCAGCCGCGCCTCGCCCTTACCTCCACCATTTCGCTGCAACCCGGCGCCGCGCTCGGCATTTCGAATGTCACGCAGACCCTCGGCTTCGCTTCACCCGCGCCGAGCGATACGTTGCAACTCATCGAGGGTACTTATGTCCCCGACACCCAGGCGCCGAATCCGCTCGACGGCGATTACACCGAGCCGAACTTCGATCAGATCCTCGTCTCCACCGTCTATCTCCTGAGTCCGCCGAATTTCCCCGTGGGTTCACCGCTGGACGGCCAATGGACGCCCTATGTGCGGCACAATCTTTTTTGGAACCTTTCGTGGGCGCAACCGACCTTCCGCTTTCAACCGCAGCAGGCCGATACCGGTATCGAGGCGCTCGGCTTTCTCGGCCTCGGCACGGCCGCGCTGGCCTTCAACTTTCTCTCCGCCGGAATCAACGACACGCTCAGCCAGGCGCTGAACATCCTCAACGCCAACTCGCTCGCCGGCGCCTTCTGGACCTGCACGGGCGGTGGCCATGATAGCACCGTGACTCTCGCCACCACCACGCCGGTCACCGCTCCGCAGCTCGGGCCGAATATCTACACGAACCTCGCGAAGACCCTCGCGGCCCAGCGCGCCAAGCAGCTCTCCGTGCAACTCGATCCGCCCTTTCCCTACACCGCGCAAGGTTTCCCGGCGTCGTATCTCGCTTCTTGAAACTGCCCCTCTTCCTCTCCGCCTTCCCTTCACTCTTTCTTTATGAAACAAATCGTCAACGTCGATCTTACCACCCGCACCACTGACTGGTCTCCTCCCACGCTTAGCTTCGGCGAGGATCTTACTCTCTGCCTTTATTTCACCAAGGACGTCAATGGGAACGCCACCGTCCCGAACCTCAATTATACCTCGGGCGGCGCAAAGGCTGCCATTGGCTATGTCGATGCTCGCCCGCTTGGCGGGCAATTTGCGCTCCATATCGGGTCGGATACCCAAAGCAGTGCCAATACTACCGCACTGATCCAATATAACGAACCCGCTACCACCGTCGCCGCGGCGATCAACGCACTTTCTTCGATCGTGACCACTTATGGCGCGGCCACGGTGCAGGCGGTGAATGGTTCGTGGCTCATCCACTTTGCCCACGGCGATACCGAGGTCCCGCTCGAGGTCGTGCAAAATGGCCTCTGGCCCGTCTCGCTCGGCCACCTCGGCGCGTGGCAGGTGAATAACAAGTGGGTCCACGAAGTGCGCCTCGTCCAGGCGCCGCTCGCCTTTACCAGTTCCAACGACGTCGTCGCCCCCAGTGGCCCGCAGGTTACCGAACTGCGCGCGGGAGGTACCAATGGCAGTGCCGTGTGGGATGAACTCCAGCAGCTCTATCTCCCGCCGGATTTCCAGGGCGCCTATACGCTCAACATGGGCGGCTTTGCCCGCACCGCACTCCTCGGGCCGACCGCGGGGCCCTCCGATATCCAGGCCGCGCTTATCGCCGCTTTCGGTGATACTTTCACGGTGACCCTGCCCACGAGTTTCCATTTCGTGATCGACTTCGGCGGGCAGTATGCCGGCTCGCCGCAGGGCAATCTCGGCGTGGTCGTGGAGCAAGCGCCGCCCGGCGCATTGACGCTGACGCTCCATCTCGACACCGCCGCGCTCGCCTCGGCACTGCGCGCATCGAATGGCTCGATCACCGTGCCGCTCGAGGTGCGTCTCGACGCCGCGGAAGATGGCGGGCCGATTCAGGACATGCTCGCATTTTCCATCCCCGTCACGATCCAGCGCCCGCTCATCCTGCCGGAGCTCGAGGAAACGCCGCAGACCAACTGGCTTTATCCCTTCAGCCCGAAGGATTATATTCCCTTCGGCGCGGAGAATGTCCTTACCGGCCAGCAATTCTTTCCCGCGGAGCTCGGTGATGGCGCGGCCACGTCGTTCAGCATCGCTCATGGGTTGGACACGGAGTATGTCTATGTCTTTGTCCGGGAGAATATCGACAACGGCCGGCAACTGGTGGACGGCACGGATTTTCGGGTCAATATTTTCAATAGCAATTCCGTGGTCGTAACGCCGGTGAGCAGCACGCCGCTCGCGCTGAGTGCGTGGATCGCAGTGGTCGTTTCCGCGCGGACCGTGGCTGCGTGGGCCAGCGGGCTCCGGGTTGCCGAAGGCCAGGTCACCGGGTTGACCGACGATCTCGCGGCGCTAAGTTCGCGGGTCTCCACGCTGGAAACGCTGCTCCCTGCCGCGGCCAGCAGCGCCGGCAGCACGAGCAGTCCGACCAATGCTTTCACCATCGCGTTGAGCCCGGTGAACGGCTTTCTCTTTGCTCGCGACGCCAGCGGCAACCCGATTACCGATCCGAAGCAGCTCCCCGCGCGCGGAGCCTACCTTCTGCCCGCGATCAATAACGCCTCATCATCCGCACTGCCGATACCGGCTCCTTCCCCTTATCCCAACGCGCTCTATTCGGTGAGCGGCCCGGTCTCCATCTCGGGTGGCGGCTTCATTCGCAGTTCGACAGCGACTGCCTTTGTCGGCAGCGACGGGCGCATCAACTATCCCGTGACGCAAAGTGGGACGACGAGCACTTACTTTCCCACGCCATTCGAGCTCACGCTTTTTGAGATGTATTTCAACGACATGATGTTCAGCCCCGGAACTATGCTGACCGTGCTCTTCAAACTCGCGCTGCAAACGATCAACGCCGACACCGAGTGCCAGTGGGTGCTCGTGATCGAAAAAGGTCTTTTCAGCGCCGATACTGTGGGCTCACCCAATACCGCCGACCCGGCCAATCTTGGCGCGGTTACATGGGATACGGTCAACCGCCTCGTTTCGCAGCGGCTCATCCTGACCAGCGCACTCGAGACGCACGGCTTTGGCTGCACGATGGTGAACCAATCGAGTTATGTCAGCGTCCTGAGCAGCAGCACGAGCAGTAACACCGTGTCCGTCGCAAGTGTTCCTACCGCACTTACCGAATACAGCACCCTGCTCGGGCGAAGCGTGACCGGGGTCACTCCTGGCACGAGCGGCAGCCCCGGCACCATTACGCTGAGTGGCGACGCGAACCAAAATATCACCAGCAGCTCCGGCGTGGCCGTCAATTTCGGCTCCTTCCCGACCAACGGGCTCTATTACAAGCGTGTCCTCGCTGCGAACGCCGCGCAACCGCCCTGCGCCACCTTCGCACTCCGCGCCCGCCTGATCAATTTCGACACCCGCGACAGCGCGACCAATGCCCGCGGCTGGATCAGTTGGGCCCTCCAGAATCCCGACAACGGGACGCTGGGGGCGACGATTCAATGAAGTGCTTGGCGCTTAATACGCGGCATCACATCCAAAATATTAAAACCTGACTTCTAGATTATTACCTATGTCCAACGTTGTCATCGATCCCACGAGCAGTGTCCTGAGCTTTCCACAATGGTTGCTCTGGAACTTTCAGTTTACCGCCAGTAACATGCCCTATAACTGGACCATTTCCAGCGGTAGTTTTCCGCCGGGGATGAACTTCCAGGCCAAATACTCCGTGACCAGCAGCAGTGGCCTGATCACGGCCACAGGAAGCGCCTTCAACGAGGGTACGCCGCTGGTCTTCTCCGCACTCGGCAGTGGGGGAAGCGCTTATACGGCCAGTACCGTTGTCTATTATGCCACCCGTGTAAGCGGTGTGACTTTTTCGCTCGCGACCAGTCCCGGCGGTGCACCGATCACCAGCGGCACGAATATTACCAACGGTTCTCTCTATCAACCCGGGCTTCTCAGCGGCCAGGCCACGGCGCCGGGTATCTATAAGGTGAACATGGTCGCGACGAATAGCACCGGCGATAGTCCTGCGGTGCCTTTTACCATCGGCATCGAGGCCGCGGCCGCCGCGCCCGACACCAATACCGATCTCGTCTGGGACTTCGGCAGCAACGCCGTGATCGTGCAAACGAGCAGCGTGCTCAATGTCACTCCCGCACCGCGAACGACGCCGATTATCTTTGTCAAGGAACAGGACGATTTGATCGTTCGCGTGCGCGCGATCAAGAACAGCAGCATCCTCGACCTTGGGTTGGTTGGCGCGAGTAATCCGCTCAAGCTCGTGCTCAAGCAGTTCGAGCCCGAGGCGCAGATCGTGATCAGTGACGGTAGCGTGCAGATCGGCAGCAACGACGCGAACAGCCTGCTCCTCCATGCGCAGTTTTCCGGTGACACCCTCAAGTCCGCGCTAAGTAATTACGAGACCGACACCGGCACGCTCTTCAGCGCGCTCGCCGAGCTTGAGGTGACGTTTCCAAACCCGGGTTACACCGTCGGTCCAGACCACCTCCGTCGCACGTCGCAGACTTTCACCGTCCAGATCGAGCGTGACCTGGGTGAATCATCGTAGGTGCTTTGCGAAGCATCAAAAAAAGAATTTCCGGCTTTTAAAGTTTTCATTTTTCACCCATGTCCTGGTCATTAGATTGGTTTGCCGCCGAAAAACTCGCGCGATCCGGCGCCCAGATCCGGCGGGTCAGTTGGACCGACCACTGGCTGGTCTTCCAAAGCCCCCTCTGGATGTACACCACAGCTGCCGGCTCGCGCGTCGCCGCCACCACCGACTTTGGCGGCGACGAGTTCAACGCCCGCGACTGGACCGACCAGCCCTACGGCGCTGACGTCTGCGGCGCCACCCCGGGTTACAATACCACGCCCATCACCTACGGCAGTTGGACTACCGCTCCGATCTTCACCCCACCGCCACCACCCGGATTCCCTTCCTCCTGACGCCGGGCATCAATCGCCAATAAAGAACGTTGCACGGCGGGGCCTACGTCTGTTTCGATTTCATATGCACATCGCGATCATCGGCGGCGGACCCGCAGGCCTGCGCGCTGCGGAAGTGGCGGCGGAAGGCGGCGCCGAAGTTACCGTATTTGAAGGCAAGGCGTCAGTCGGACGCAAGTTTCTCGTCGCTGGACGCGGGGGCCTGAATTTGACTCATAGCGAGCCACGCGAGAAGGTCATCACCCGCTACTCAGGGCCACGCGATTTGTGGACATCGTTGATTACCGACTTTGACGCCGACGCGTTGCGCAGTTGGGCCGCGGGGCTCGGTGTGGAAACGTTTGCCGCTTCAACGGGACGCGTCTATCCGCGGGCGCTCAAAGGCGCGCCACTCCTCCGGCGTTGGGTGCAACATCTGCGCCAGATCAAGGTCCGCTTCGTTCTGAATCACCACTGGTGCGGCTTGCGCCGCGGCGAACGATGGCATCTCGATTTTCATACCGCCGGCCAAACGCGAACGTACGAAGCGGACGCCGTGATTCTCGCGCTTGGCGGGGGCTCCTGGCCGGAAACCGGATCAGATGGTTCGTGGATATCGATCCTCCAACAATTCGGAATCTCGATCGCCCCCTTTCAACCGGCGAATTGCGGTTGGGAGATCCCGTGGCCAACCGAATTGCTAGCCGCTGCTGAAGGCCTGCCGCTAAAAAATATCGTCGCGCGCGCCGGCGACGCAGAAGCACCGGGTGAGTTACTGATCACACGCTATGGTCTCGAAGGCGGCGTGATCTATCAACTCGGTCCTGCATTGCGTGCACTTTCCTCGCCCGAACTTCAACTCGATCTCAAACCTGCACACACCGTCGCGCAACTGGTCGCAAAGCTCGGTCCCATTCAGCGGAATCTTTTAGCCGAGGCCGGGCGTCGCTGGAAATTGTCTATTGCAGCACGTGCCCTCCTGAATTGGACCACGGAAGAAAGCGATTCCCTGTCCGCGGAGTCTCTTGCTGCGGCCGCCAAGAATTGCCGCTTGCGCTTTTCTGGCCCACGCCCTCTTGCCGAAGCGATTTCCTCCGCGGGTGGCGTATGCTGGAGTGAACTGCATGAGACACTCATGCTGCGGCGCTTGCCCGGAATTTTCCTCGCCGGTGAAATGATCGACTGGGAAGCACCGACCGGGGGATATTTGCTCCAGGGTTGTTTCGCGACCGGCAACCGCGCGGCCCGCAGTGCGCTTGCCTGGTGCAACTTCCGCGCCTAAGGGCCGATGCGAAGATCTCTCAATCGGGTTCGAGAATACTAAGCACCTGCGGAATCTCGACAAGGTCGCTCAACAACTCCCGCAAGTGACGGTGCGGCAAACGTAACTCCAAATCGACCCGCGACCGCTCTTCTTCAAGATTTGACCACTCCCGCACGCACGCGCCCTCATAGTAATCCACTAGGACTCTTTCGATCTTTACCCGCGTTTTGCCTCCATCCGGGACAAATTCGATTTGGACTTCCAATACCTTGAGACCACCGAGTCGATGCACTTCAAGGCGCTGCACAGCAAGCAGCATGGTTCGCGCAAGAATGCTCACACCCAAGGCGGCGCATGCATAACCCGTGGCCGCGAGCATGCCGATCGCCGCCGTCACCCAAATAGTCGCCGCCGTAGTTGTGCCACTGATCGTGCCGCGTCCGTGCAAGATTACGCCCGCGCCGAGGAAACCTATCCCGGTGACGATTTGAGCTGCTACTCGCCCGGAATCGCCAGTGGAGCTCGTAAAAGCGTAGCCTGTCATTGTGAAAAGCGCAGAGCCCAAACAAACAAGCATCATCGTTCGCAATCCTGCCGGCTTTTCCCGACGCTCGCGCTCTGCTCCGACGATACCACCGCAAATGGCAGCCACAAAGACGAGCGCGATTTCCGCCCATGGTGCAGGCAACAGGCGGTACCAATCGTGCGTCAATAGACGATCAAACAATGGGGGCATGCGACGTTTTTGCCCGCAAACATGGCGTTCGTCGAGCGCACGCTTTGGGAACGATGATCAAGGAAACGCATGCATGCTCCGCGAGCCCCGGTTCTCTTGCCAATCCCTCTCCGTCCGTGTTTCCTTCCAGAAATAAATCCTTCATGGCTCCGGCTTCGATCCCACAAGCCTTTCAGCTTGCACTCCAGCACCACCAAGCTGGGCGACTGGCGGAAGCGGAAGCGCTTTATCGTCAAATCCTCTCCGTTCACCCCAACCATGCCGACGCGCTGCATTACCTCGGAGTTCTCGCCGATCAAATGGGCCGCCACGATCTCGCCGTCCAATGGATTCGTCGAGCCATCCTTCTTCATCCAAACAACCCTGCCGCACATTCAAACCTCGGCGCGGCGCTGGCTGCGCAGCAGAAATTTGGAGAAGCGGTAGAAGCTTATCGCCGGGCGATTGAGCTTAGACCCGATTATCCCGAAGCTCATAACAATCTGGGCAATCTCTTCGCCCGTCAGGCTCAATTCGATGAAGCCCTAGAGGCCTACCGCCGGGCGCTCCAATTCAAGCCCAATTACGTGGAGGCCCATAACAACCTCGGCATCATACTCGCCAAACTCGGGCGGTTGGACGAAGCCATCGCACAATATAACGTCGCGCTTGAAGCCGAACCAAACGACGCTGAGACACACAATAATCTAGGCAACGCGTACATGGACCTTGGCCAATCAGAGGAAGCAGCGGCTGCCTATCACCGCGCGCTCCAAATCGCGCCCGATCATGTGATGGCTCATTACAATTTAGGGATTATCCTAGCCGGCGAAGGCCGATTCGATGAAGCCAGTACGGCCTATAGCCGCAGCCTTGAAC
>Ga0206924_1129_pt1 | contig 13879 bp, 12 predicted proteins | sample Alteio_BWOrgHeat_61_FD_152947 | JGI IMG/M metagenome (GOLD analysis project Ga0206924, IMG submission 152947) | Enriched cells from forest soil in Barre Woods Harvard Forest LTER site, Petersham, Massachusetts, United States -... | ecosystem: Environmental > Terrestrial > Soil > Temperate forest >...
CGCCATACAAAAGCAGATTCTATCAACACGGGTTGGCACAATGCATCATTCCGCGGCTTTGCCGATTACATGCAAACGGATGATTTCCAAAAAGGGATTGAAAAACTTATCGAATACGCGCACCATAAAAAAACCGTAATCATGTGTGCAGAAGCGGTGCCATGGCGCTGCCATCGCTCATTAATTGGTGATGCATTGTTGGTGCATGGTATACACGTTATGGATATTTTTTCACTAACATCGGCAAAACCACATACATTGACACTATGGGCAGTGGTTAATGGCACTTCGATTACCTATCCCGAAGCAAAAGAAAAAAGTTAGTGGTGTATACCTAGAATATTAAAGTAAGATTTTTTCACTTGTTGTTTCTCTTCAAAGTAGCGATCAATTTTGTTACGCAGCGCTTTTTCTTTTTCTAAATATGCGGCCCATTCTTTTGGATCTGCAGAATTGATAATCGAGCAGGCGATGCCACTGTTGGGATCTTGCAAAGGAGATCTCACTGCTACAGCAAACTCCATATTTTTACCGTGAATTTTTTCAGAAGGTGTAGTAGTAAAAAGCTCTAATAGAGTATGTATATCAGAATCGTGCTCTTGGCCTTCTATGCGTAGGGTATGACCTTTATTTCTAAAAAAATACTGATCGAGTTTATTTTTTTTAACTCTGAACTGTAACAGCTGGCCTTTTTTATCTAGGGCATAATAGTTTTGCGCTAATTGTTCTAATTCTTTTTTAAATACGGTGTATACTTCTCCTCGCCGAGCATCCTGACATGTTTTTTCGATAGTTATTTTAGGAGTTTCGGCGCAGCATATATTTCGGCGGGTTAAATCTAGGGTAATATTAGAAAATAAGTCCGCTACCGAATAGGCAATATAAGGCTGTTCGCCTCCTGGTTGATAAAAAGAACCCACACGCTTAGCTTCTTGCTCGCGATGTTCAAGCTTTTCTTTTGTTGTGCGAGGCAATGGGTAACATTCTTTCATCTGGAATATATAATATGGTTATCCTATGAGCGGATATGCAGTAAGAATAATACCATTTTTTATATACATTTCTATTATTGTTCCGCCTCTTATTTTTTCTCGGATACGATAACGTCCATTTGCGAGAGGAGTTGGTTCTTCGCCGCTTTTTTCAAAATTTTTATACGCTTCAAATATTTTTGCAACCACTTTATTGCGTGACCAACTTGCAGGGAAAAATGATTTGCTTGCAAGCAAGCGTCCGTCGTAAAAAATATCAGATTTATAAAAAGCGCCTCTTGCTTTAATGGTGTCTTTGAATTTTAATGCGCCATTTTTTCTAAAAGCATACTCAGGATCATGATGAAACCCACCAATCTTAAAAGGGACACCATTGCGCATAGAGATTTCTATTCCCAATACATGTTCATAATCAAGCGAAATATATTCATTTGAAAATGGAGTAAGGCCTTTTTCTTTGTGATCAAACTTTGCGTGAAGACATGGCAACTCGTCTTGAAGGTCTTTCAAGAATTGTTTGCAGAAATCTTCAAGCGATATCGCCTGAGCTTTGCGATATGTATTGTTTGATTTGTGCATCCCAATCAATGGTACTTGATTGGCAAGAAGTAAAGTGAATAAAATATATAATCGTTTTAATGGGATCAAGTTGTTTTCCATGTTTTTCCCCTTTTTTTATAATGATTATGCAATAACATAATCATTACTATGGTAATATACGGCGCTTGCAGTTAGCAAGGTAAAGCTGAAGAAAGGGTGTGCGCTTTTATTTTTCAGATTAGTTTTTTGACAAGTCTTTAGTAGTATAAATATAAGTTCATCGCAACATACAATAAGAGGGAGTAAAAAATGATTGATATAATTGAGCGCCATGCGGGTTATTTTTAACCTTTGCAAGCGAACATTAATAAAGCTGTTTTAAAAATTTAAAAAAAGGATAATCACATGTTTTTCAACCGTATATGTATACTTTTGTTCCTTAGCACTTCAGTAATTACCCATACTCATGAATATTTGCTTGGCGTGGTTGTAGATAAATATCGCGTAATGGCAGGTCTATTTTCTACGCAAGATGCAATGTTTGTGGATATACGAGAGCAATCAATAGATACGATTGGTGATTTTAATGAGTGCATGGTTGGGCTGCATGCATCATTATCTCAACAGTATAATATATCAATCAAGTGCGCGTGTATTGCAGTATCGGGTAATACGCAGCCAAGTAAAGATTATATACAGTCGCCCCATTTGAGTTTCCCTATTGATGGTGCACTGATTGGGGCGTTGTGTGACATGGAGACTGTTTTTGTAATTAATGATTTTGAAATCATTGGTTATGGATTAAAAAATGGTGGTAATCATTATTGTTTTGCCATTAATGATGGCGTTTCTCAAGACAAGGCACCGCGCTTGATTCTTGGTGCGGGCGCTGGCTTAGGATCGTCATTATTAGTGTGGAATGAATTGGCTGAACAGTACGAGGTATTGCCACTCGGGGCATGTTTTACCGATTTTGTGCCTATGAATGAAGAAGAATTAGCTTTTGCAGATTTTATAAGAAATAAAAATGGACTTGCATCATGGGGTTATATATTGGGTTCTAAAGGTGGTCTTTGCGCAGTATATGAATATATAACGGGTCAATCAGGTGATTACACGCATCCGCAAGCTATTTTTGATAACCGATTTGCTGATGAAGCATGCAAGCAAGCAGTTGATTTTTATATGACTTTGTACACACGTTTAATCCGTAACGCTATTCTGTTTGTTCAACCCTATGGTGGTGTTTATTTAGTTGATAATGTGGTGTTACAGAACCAAATGCTATTTCAAGACGCAGAATTTTTAGCAGCATTGTTAGATTGCCACAATGATACGTTGAAAAGCATATTGGTTCAGGTTCCTTTGTATGGTCTTGTAGAGCCTGCAATAGAATTATATGGAACTATAAATTATTTAATGCAAACACTTGTTGAGGTTAATGATCTATAGTTTTTATCTAATCATAAAGCACTTATTTAGTGCATCGCTAAATAAGTGCTTTAAAAAACAAAGAATTCTTATTTGTTATCAGCTAATGCAAAATCAACGGCGGCTTTACATTGTAGTTCCACGGGATTAATAATCGGCAGCGTAGAATTGGTTGCATCAATAAGTAATGGAAATTCGGTGCAACCAAGAATGACGGCGTCGCAATCAGGATGTGCTGCTATAATCTGTGCAAAATAATCGCGTGATGCGGGCGTTACTACATTATGCGTCAATTCTTGGGAATGAATTTGTTGCATTTTTTCGCGTACTGCAAGTTCGGGAATAACTACTTCAATGCCTTGCTTTTGTACAATGTCAGCGAAAAAGCCATCTTCCATGGTTGCTTTGGTTGCGAGTAGTAGCACTTTACGGAACTTTTGTTTTTTTGCATAGTGGGCAACAAGTTCAACTGCATGAAATACCGGTTTGTCTTCATCATCATAAATATCATATTTCACCATATCATAATATTTGTGCAGGCTGTTGCAGCAGATAATAACACAGTCAAAATCTAAACCATAAAAATCTAACAGTTCATTAAAAAAAAGATCGGTTATTTTTTTAGGATCTTTGCCGTAATTTGTTTTAATATCATGATAATCAATAGATTTGAGTACGATGCGTGCACTGTGATGGCCACCAAGCCGTTCCTGCACTAAGGTATTGAGCAATGTATAATAACTAATAGTAGAAGCCCATCCCGTGCCGCCAAAAAGGCCAATTGTTTTCATGATTTTCTAATAACTCCCTAGTAGTATAGTGAACGCTGTATTCAAAATACAAAATTCCCGGTTGTTGTTGAAATAGTGCCAAAATATCTTTGTAGAATAATGTAATTTTGTGTGATTGTCACATGACTAACGTCATTTGCGAGACTCTAATCGTAATGGTAGAATATGCAAGCAATTTGTAGCGCTGTGCCTAAAACCAGAAAGAAGGAATAGTGAAAGTGCGATTTTTAATAGCGGTCATTATATGCATGTTCAACATTCTCAGTGCGGTACAGCATCCCACTGGTTTTACAACGCTTGCTGAATGCATAGAAAACGGTGCATATGCAGTATTTCCTTTCCCTGAAGAAAATGAGTATGCATTGCCGCAATTCGTGTTGGCATTGCAGAATGGTACGGTTGTAGGGTCGGGTGCCATTGTTACACAAGACGGTACATTATTGCGTGATACTGAAACATATAAAGAAGATCAACATAGATTATTGATTCCTGGTTGTGATGATATAGCATGTCGCAACCAATTTTTTTTTGAAGGAAGTCTTGCGGTGATCTCTTCACCGGGCCAACAATGTTACTACCATTGGTTGTTAGAAGTGCTTCCGCGATTGAAAGCACTGGTAGCATCGGGTATGCCATACGACAAAATTTATCTTGATGCTCGTGATGTTAACCGTCGTTGGCAGTTTGAATCCTTATATGCAGTCATGGATTATTTGCATATATCGCGAGATCGATTGTTGTTAATAGATGATGGCTCTGTGGTTACTGCAAAAACACTATTGGTGCCATCTATTATATGGACACCGTCTAAAGGGTGTTTATGGGCAGCAGATTTGACTTGGTTTAAAGCGTTTTTTAATGATGTGTTTGTGAAAAAAAATTGCGTTGATTTACCAAAACATATTTTCATTTCACGCTCGAAGGCGCAGTATCGTCGCATTAGTAATGAGGCAGCGTTGATAGATTTTCTAAGTTCAAAAGGATTTGTTACGGTCTATCTAGAAGACCTTTCAGTGTATGATCAGGCAGCTCTTTTTAGTAATGCGGACGTTATTGTGGGTCCTCATGGCGCTGGATTTACTAATCTTATCTTTTGCAAGCCTGGCACGCGTATTATAGAAATAGATCACGGTATAAAAGGTGAAGAACAAAGAAGTTTCTATAAATACATGACTAAATACATGCAATGCACATACCATCCCTTTTATGTTGGTCTTTTAGAAGAAACTGATGCACCGGAAATTATTTTAGCACCTGTTAACCAAGATATAACTGTTAGTATTGCAGAATTTGGAAATTTTTATCATGAAGTGTTTGGTATTAATTAATTAATATAGACTATGTATTGAGCGGACGTTCGCAGTAAAAAGCATGATACATTTTTGATTAAAGAAAGGAAGTGTAATGAACTATCATATACTGTTACTAGCTTTGATAGTGGGATCATCTCTTGATGCACAACAATATTATCCATGGGTAGTAATTGGCGCAGGCCCTGCGGGTCTTGTGAGTGTAGCGCAATTATTAGAGCACGGCGTGAGTGACGATGATATTGTATGGATTGATCCTGAATTTTCATCGGGAAGAATTGGAAAATATTATGGTAATGTTCCCGGCAATCAAAAGGCGGGCCAATTTGTAAGCTTTTTAGAAGAGTCTTCTATTTTTTCAGCATTTAGTTCGCCTGCAGTTGATGCCATAAAAGCGTATGATCCACTTCTTGAGTACCCGCTCAGGCTTGCTGCGGATGTTGTTATCGATCTTACGCAATATCTTTGTACACGTGTAGCCTGGCAACAAGACACCGTGCAGTGTTTGTGGAGTGATCAAGGGTTGTGGTGGCTGAGGCTTAATGACGGCGTTATATGTGCTCAAAAAGTTATTCTTGCAACAGGATCACACCCTAAGAGATTTTATTATGAAGGAGTGCAAGAAATTCCTCTTGATATAGCGCTTGATGAAACAAAACTGCAAAAGCTTGTGACACATGATGATACGGTTATGGTAGTGGGAAGCGCGCATTCTGCATTTTTAATATTAAAATTTTTATATGATTTTGGTGTTAAAAAAATTATAAATATTTATAATCAAGAACCTCGCGTTGGCGGTGTTGGCGGCCTTATGGGAATAACGGCGTATTGGGTGCAAAATGTAATGCTGAATAATCCATCTCCTATGTTAGAACGTGTTCTTTTTGATCCGAAAACAATGGAAGAATACGTTTCAATGTGTTCTAAGGTAGTGTACGCATTTGGTTATGAACCAAATGAAATTCCAGTCAATGGAGTAGCGCGTTTATCATATGACCTTGATACTGGCATTATTGAAAAAAATCTTTATGGCATTGGCATTGCTTTTCCTCAACCGCATATAGCAGAAGATGGTGTGCGTGTTGAATTAATAGGGTTTAACTCATTTATGTATCGTGCAAAGACGTGTATGCCGTTTTGGTTGCAAGATGTTGCAGATGAGAAGGTTGTGCTTTCGTCTCAATTAGTGCGAACTCACAAGGTGCAAGAAAATGAACAGCATGCATCGTGCCTTGCTGCGGCTGCATCAGAATGGGCGGGACGTTGGATTTAACTGTAGTACGTTAAAAAATAAAAAAGGCACGCATATGAATGCGTGCCTTTTTTAGTATAAATCTTATGTTGCTGACTGTTAGGTATCAATCAAATAGCTTCTATGTTTTATTGCATCAGGGAGTAAGTTTTCTTTGGTATACAAGGTATAGTCTTTTCCATATCCTATATTTTTCATAAGCTTGGTTGGTGCATTGCGAATTATTAAAGGAATGCTTAAGTTACCAAATTTTCTAACATCATCTACCGCGTCAAAATATGCATTATAAGAAGCCCTTGTTTTGGGTGCTTTGGCCAAATAACAGACGCCATGTGCAAGATTAATGGCACATTCTGGATATCCTATAATTTCGACCGCTCTAAAAACAGCATTTGCTATATGCAATGCTTGTGGATCGGCCAGACCCACATCTTCTGATGCAAATATAACCATGCGTCGTGCAATAAATTTTGGATCTTCTCCCGCTTCTACCATTCGTGCCAGATAATATAAAGCAGCGTCTGGCTGAGAAGCGCGCATAGACTTGATGAACGCTGAGATGGTATTGTAATGTTCTTCAGCTTTTTTGTCGTACCGTAAGGAGTTATTTTGTAGGGTATCTTTTAGATGGTCGACGGTAATAGTTTTGTAGAGCTTTGCAGTTTTTTCTAATAACCCCAGCGCTTGCCGTGCGTCACCATTGGCTGCTGCAATAAGCCATTCTTTGGCATCATTATCTAATTGGAATCCTGTCCGATCAATAATGGTTCCTATTTGATCAGGAGTAAGCTCTTTAAGAACAAACACTTGGCAGCGAGACAAGAGGGGAGAGATAACCTCAAAGCTAGGGTTTTCAGTGGTAGCTCCAATAAGAATTAATTCTCCAGATTCTACAAAAGGCAGCAAGAAGTCTTGTTGTGCCTTATTGAACCTATGAATTTCATCTAAGAATAAGATTTTAGACTCATCTTTATTGGCTTCTACTATTTTTTTGATGTCATCTTTGCTGGCTGACACCGCTGAAAGTTGAAAATAGCGCAGCCCGAGTGTTTTTGCATAGATAGTAGCTAAAGTTGTTTTGCCCACTCCTGGAGGACCCCATAGAACAAAGCTAAAAGCGCACTTTTGTTCGATGGCATTAAAAAGCGGCTTATTGGGCCCCACCAAATGGTCTTGGCCGATGAAATCTTCTAGGGTTTCGGGACGCATTTTTGATGCAAATGGTTGTATCATGACTATTCCTTCTTTATTAACATCTTTCATTATTTATTATACTATAAAAGAAAAACAAACTCTAATAGCAAAGTTGGCAAGTGGGGATACGCAGTGGGCAGGCATATACATGATGGGGGTGCAATTGAATAGGTGGCGTTTAATAGTGGTGGTGAAGCTCTTGTTTCTGGCAAGCATATTTTTGTATTGTGGTCAACGAGAAGTCAGAACCTATAAACCATTGGACGGTATGGTCAAAAAGTTAGAGCAGTATAAGAAAAAAAGAAACTTTAAGAGTACGCCTGAGCCAAAGCCAGTGGTAAAGTGTAGTGCAAAAGACAATCTGTTTGTTATTCAGCAGCATCATGCATCTCACATGCATTACGATTTAAGGCTTGAAGTGAATGGGGTGCTCAAGTCATGGGCGGTTCCAAAAGGCCCTTCATTAAATCCTAAAGATAAGCGCCTAGCAGCAGAGACCGAAGATCATCCGCTTGATTACGCTACGTTTGAAGGCATAATTCCTGAAGGCTATGGTGCTGGCACGGTGATTGTATGGGACACAGGTACGTATGATAATATTTCTCGCAAAGATGGCAACCCTATTTCTATGGACCAAGCTTATAACAAGGGCCATATCACCTTTGTGCTGCATGGCCATAAGTTGAAGGGTGCATACTCATTAATACATACGCATATGAGTGGTAGTGAAAAAAATTGGCTTTTAATAAAAACTGACGACGAGTGGGCAGATGGCCGGCGAAAACCAACGGTTAGCCAGCCGAAATCTGTTTTGAGTGACATGACTATTAAAGCGTTAGATAAAGAGTTTAACGCAATGAAAAGAAGTAGGTCAGAAGAATAGAAAAAGCGACGTTTTGATTGCTGTATTTTTAGGCGTTTTTCTTATAAGCCCTCTAGCACGTTTGGATCTTTTTGTAAATCTGCCACTTGTTTCGCATCAATTTCAAGATTACGTCTATAACGAATATCAAGTCCCATGTTATCATAATATGTGTTGCGATCTGTTCTATCAGTGCGAGTTTCTTTTTCAGGTCTTTCTGTATGTGATGTAAATTCTGATTTTTCCATGCATAAAGCATTGTGCGTTATAATGTTTAAAAAAACACTGCATATGATAAAAGTTTTTTTTGAATGGAGCATGAATAGTTCCTTTTGATTTTTTAAATTAGGGTATGAAGATTAATCATAAAGTTACTATTATACTGTTTATTCAACCATTTTGTTAATTTTTTGCCTGAGTAAGATGCAACATACGTCTACTTCAATTCAAATGATTCCCTATATTTCGGAATTGTTACAGACCAGCCGAACTTATCTTCTATTTTCTTTTTTAAAGATCGTGCCGATTCTAGTTCACCATGAGTGAGAAAAACTTTTTTAGGTGCTTTTTCAAAATGTTCAAGCCATTGCAACGTATCATTATAATCAGCATGTGCTGAGAATGCTCGAATCATTTTTATGGTTGCATGTACTGGATATACGATGCCATCTATACGTATGGTTTTTTCACCATTCACAAGATCATAGCCATTAGTGCCGGGCGCTTGAAAGCCTACAAACACTACGGTGTTTTTGGGTTGAGAAATGTAATATTTAAAATGATCGAGTACTCTTCCACCATCTGCCATGCCGCTTCCTGCGATGATAATTGCCGCATGATTAAGAGCATCAATCTTCATTGATTCTTGTATGCTTTTTATAAAATTAATATTTTGAAACATTGCTTTACATACATTTGGTGCAATGGTGTGCTCTTCTGGAAAATGACAATAAAGATTGCTGACGCCTATTGCTAATGGACTATCTAAAAAAATAGGTATTTCAGGAATTGCGCCCTTTTGTTTTAATTGATACAGGCAATATATAACTTCTTGGGTACGTTCCACCGCAAAGGAAGGTATAATAACCACTCCTTTTTTTTGTACCGCATCGTGAATAATATTTTTTAAGTCTTCCAGAGGATCGTCATTATGCTCGTGTAATCTATCGCCATAGGTAGATTCGAGAACCAGAAAATCTGTTTTTTTAATATAAGGAGGAGCCTTAGTCATAAATCTGTCACTATGGCCAAGATCACCGGAAAAAGATATAGTTTGCTCACCGTCTGATACTATTATGAATGCGGAACCCAGAATATGATAAGAGGCAATAAGAGTGACGGTTAAAGAGCCTACATTAAAAGGAGCGTCATATGGTTTTGGTTTGAAAAATGCAAGTGAGTGTTGCGCATCTTTTTGTGTATATAAAGGCATAGTCTTGTGTTTTAATGCATTTTGTTCTTGTACAGATCCACTATCAAGTAACACGAGAGAGCATAATTCGTAGGTGGCCATTGAGCAATATATGGGGCCTTTAAAACCTTTTTTTATAAACGCAGGGATATAACCGGTATGGTCTACGTGAGCATGTGTTAACACTATTGCATCAACATGCGCAGGATCTATAGGCAGCTTATCCCAATTATGTTTTGTAAGTTCTTTACTTCCTTGAAAAAGGCCGCAATCGATTAATACTTTTGTATGACCATGTTCTAAGAGGAATCTTGAACCGGTTACTTCTTCGGTTGCGCCACAAAAAGTTATTTTCATATAAGATGCTCCTATGCAATACAGGACCAATAAGGAGAATAGCAAAACAGGTATTGTGCATACTATAACAAGTGCAGATACTTTTTTGATAGAGATCAGTGAGATAAAAAATTCCAGTTTCTATTGGATGATTTTTAAAACCTTTACATTGACATTGGTATTTTACTATTTTTTATGATGATAGTTTTAATAGCCTCACAAAAAGGAGCGGCAGGAATGATGAGATATATCGTAATGCTTATAGGGTTAATTCCCTTTTATAGCTATACAACAACGTTCGTGGTAACGAATACCAATGATGCGGGTTCTGGCTCACTGCGTCAGGCGATGCTTGATGCGCAAACAGATGCAACACCTCCTAGTTTGATAACATTTAACATTACCGGTGGTGTTCCGCAAGTTATTACACCACTCTCTACGTTGCCGACTATTCAAACGACCACAACCATTGATGGCACTACTCAGTTGCCAGGATGGGTTCCTGGTGATGACATGCCTATTGTTATTGATTGTACGCAATTGGCTATTGTAGCGCCAACAGGTTTTTGTTTACTTATTGATAGTGCGAGCAATTGTTTAATTAAAGGATTTGCCATCCAGAGTTATGTAGGCGATACCGTAAATGGCAATGCGATTAGAATTAGATCCACAACTGCAATAGCAGATAGCAATCAAATTAACAATTGTTATTTTGGTTGTAATGCAGATGGTTCTGTGCCATCAGCTCCTCCATTCCCTGACAATACGCGATCTATTGTTCTTCGCGGTAATTCTGCATTTGCAGTAACCAATACGGTGATTGGTGGTACAAATGCTGGTGATGGCAATCTATTGGTTAATACAAGCGTGAATGCTATAGCAATAGAATTTAATTGTAATAATACGCTTATTCAAAACAACTTATTTGGTACAGATAAAACAGGGACGGTTGCAGTTGGTGGCAATCCTTATGATATTGCTATTTTTGGCTATGATGGGGTAAATCCTGGTACGCCGTGTAACAATACCATTATACGAAACAATGTTTTAGCAAATAATAACATTAGTGGTGCAGCTGCTATTAACCTTCAACAAGATGTTAATGATACTATTATCGACGATAACAAAATCGGCACTGATATAACTGGTACTGTGGCATTAGGCAACGTAGGCGCAGGTATTAATACTGTTGGTTCGCTGGGTTTTTCAGTAACAGGTACTCAAATAACAAATAATGTTATTTCAGGTAACCCTCAAGGTGGTATTTTCTTAAATGATTTTACTGATAGTTCGATCATTCAAGGCAATAAAATTGGTACTGATGTCACCGGCATGGTAGCAATACCAAATAGCGTGGGGATTTTAATACAAGCAGATACAGGCGGTCCATCTTCTCCTGCTTCAAGCAATCTTATTGGTGGGTCATCTGCTGGTCAAGGCAACATTATATCGGGTAATACTGGTGCGGGCATAGAGCTTGAAACTGATGTTATTGATACTACCATCACAGGAAATATCATTGGTTTAAATGCTTCTGCAAACGCAGCATTACCAAATGCTGTTGGTATTCAATTGGTAGGCGCAGCAGGCGCATCAGTAACGGGTAGTCTTATTAACAATAATACTATTTCGAGCAACACAGGAGCAGGTATAAATCTTGGTGCCAATGCGGTAAGCAACACAATTCAAGCGAATTTTATTGGAACTAATAGTTCAGGTGCTGCATTTGGTAATGGGAGCTCTGGGATAATAATAGCAGGAACAACAGGATTGCCAGCAACGAGCAACCTTATTGGTGATACCAGTTCAGCCAATGGTAATGTTATTGCATATAACGGCACTACAACCACACCAAGTTATGGGGTAATTGTTGGTGGTGACGCAACAACGCCAGATGTTTTGAATGCAATTTTAGGCAATAGCATATTTTTAAATAACAACAATGGCATTGAGCTGGTGAATAATGGCAATGATTTGCAAGCACCTCCTATTGTGGTAAGTGCATCAGGAAGTGACAGCATAACTATTACTGCTACCGCACCAACATTGCCAGCAACTTCTACATTTAGACTTGAGTTTTTTGCAAACGCAAGCAATAGAAATCCAATAACAGAAGGCCAAGAGTTTATTGGTGCAATTAATGATGTTACTTCGGGTACAACAGTAACACAAACATTCCCTATTTCCGGATCTTTAGTAGGTAAGTGGATAAGTGGTACCGCTTCTGATCTTAATGGTCTTGGTGATAATCCTGGTGATACATCACCATTTTCGTTAAATATTGCGGGAATTGTAGCATGTCCATCGATACCAGGACAAAATATATGGCGCAAAATTGACGACTTAGGAAAATGTCTTTCTGGGCTAATCATAACAGAAGGCCAGGCGACATGTGATTGCGTTAACAAAACAGTTCAATCGGTGAGTGATGAGTTAACAGCGTTGCTCGTATCGATCATCGATATCTTAACTTAATAATTACTTTCTAAAACGAGAGAGCCATGAATAAAATCATGGCTCTTTCGTTTCTAAAATATATAACTGTTTTTTGCTATTTTATAGCACAAAGCTGATTACGCTTTACCACCATGATGAATTGATGAGCATTGCGGCGCACTTCTTGCAATCCTTCCACCAAAGCATCGATCTCTTCTAAGGTCATGATATTATTGTTTACCCAAAAATCATGTGATTCTTCTATAGAGCTAATGAATAGCTCTAATCCTGACGCGCCTGATCGTTGCTCAAATGAGCGCTGTTTTTTTACTTCAAGGTTGTGATTACGTGCGATATTTTCTAACGATGCACCAATATCATAATTAGTATGTAAGTGTGCTTCTGCTTTTTTGGTGAGGTCTTGTGATACGCTTTCTATTGCCCAATGGCGAGGCTCAGTTCTATTTTGAGAGAACGTCTCTTCATCCATAATGAAATAACCCCCTTTTTTGAGTAAAGACACCATGCATGCTACCGCTTTATTAGGATCATCAAGATGTTCTAAAAGAAAGCGAGCATAGACAACATCATAGCGTTGGGTATTGCATGTATGTAATGTATAGGCATTATCACAAAGAGGGATAAGATTGTGAATGTTATGTTGTTCTACTATTTCTTGTAGGTATTGCACTTTAATAGGATCATTATCAACGGCATACACCACGCCTTTTGGCACCACATGCTGCGCGAGCCACTGTTCAAAAATACCTACACCACAGCCGACGCTTAAAATGGTTGCATCATTTGGTATATCTAATGTTTGAAAAAAGTATTGCGATTCTGGATTATCTTCTTGCGAAAGTAACGCTAATCGCTGCAGCGCAGCTTCATCGTTTTTAAGACAATAGGTTGTTTGTGGATTATCTGCTAACAAAAAATGTAGCGGTATAGTTTGGGATAGCAAAAAGCATATAGTGAGTGAAGCATTTTTTTTAATAGACATAGAGAGTTCCTTACATTAAGGGAATAGACGTTATACGGATACTGTACACGGATTAATGAAATAGTAATTGCTTTTATCCCACAAGTGAGAATACAGCTTAGCAATATAATTATTTTCAAAAGTGCGACGAGCAATTTTCATGGCATCTTTATTGGTAGAAAGACCACAGGGGTTTTCATAAAATAACCCGCTAATTCCAGAAATTTTTTTAAAGCACACTCCTGATGCAGCCAGACGATTCCAATATTCAAAGTCTCCAGAATAAAGGAAACTTTCATTAAAAAAGCCATAATGGTTATGCAAGCACTCAATAGGATTTAA
>Ga0206924_1122_pt2 | contig 13870 bp, 11 predicted proteins | sample Alteio_BWOrgHeat_61_FD_152947 | JGI IMG/M metagenome (GOLD analysis project Ga0206924, IMG submission 152947) | Enriched cells from forest soil in Barre Woods Harvard Forest LTER site, Petersham, Massachusetts, United States -... | ecosystem: Environmental > Terrestrial > Soil > Temperate forest >...
ACCTGGCACCATCACGCATAAGGTAGAAACCGGAGCCCGGAGCAGGGCTACTGCTTATTCTGTGGCTTCCGCACGCGAATCTTGCGTTCTGTGGCGACAACGAAGCAGCTAGCCCATCCGCGACGCTTTCTACCTGGAACAGTTCCTCGACGCGCTCGATGAGGTTTCTTCGATTCGGAGCGTGCAGATGAAGGAGCAAGATGCCGTGGTGAGAACCTGGTGAGAACCTTCGAGTGTCCGAGAAATCCAAATCCTGAGTGATTAGGAATCTCGATTCCTTTTGAGCGGTCTCCCAAATCTCGTCGTCGGCCCGGCCAATCAGCCGCTCATCGTGCAGAGTATGAACGTCGTGACCGAGGGTTTCAGGCGAGTTGCAAGCCGGAGAGGAAGGTTCTCGTCCAGCTTAATCTTCATGGAATTTGCGGGGCTGCGGGAAAGGGCAGATCCTCTTCGGCGGAAGCGGCGGCAAATGCAATGGCGGCTTGAACGTCCTCGGCTTTCAGGCTCGGGAAATCGGCAAGAATCTCTTCGGCGGAATCTCCGTCGGCCAGGCTGGCTAGCACTGTGCGCAGAGTGACACGCGTACCCTTGAAGACGGGCTCACCGCCGCAGATTTGTTTATCGCGGACGATGCGGTCTTCGACGCGATCCAGATGATTATTTGGGCCGCTCATGGCCTGCCTCAACTGCTGAACTTTCTGAGATCATACCATTAGCGAAACGTCCTTGTGCCGCAATCGCCTGCTTCGAACTTACGGCTTGCCTAGGTCTGGATCCACAAGGAACTCGTTGAGCTTGGCCAAATCACTTTGCAGCTGCACCCAAGACCCGCTAAGGTTCAAATTGATGCCTACGGGATAGGCGCCACTAGCTTTGGGGGGAATACGGAATCGCACTAGATATGTTTGTCCCTGCGGGATGCCAGTAAGGTATCCCTCGATTTGATTGTGCCATTCTTTTATCGACCTGGCGTTTGGTGCCTGGATTTCCTCAGCCCTGCCGAGAACTTTCCCAATCGGCTTGCAGGGACAACCCCGCGTTCACTAGCTCTCCCAATCGTTTCTGAATGTTCCGCCTGGCTGCTTCAGTCGCGAATTGCTTCGAGTCGTCCCTTCTGTTTGCTGCCGGGGACTCTTTCAAATGCCTTACCTCGTTCTCCAACTCACCAACTTTGTTCCTTAAATGGCCGTTCTCGTCTCTCGCGGCATCTCTCTCTTTTTCGTGTGTTGAGGCTTCCAGGGTAACGTCTCGATGATCCGTGTACAGCGTCTTGGCCAAGCTCATGGCGAACAAGAGTGTCCACGCCGCAAGGGTCACAAGGAAGCTGTCACGCAGGTTCTGCTTCCATTGGTCACGCATAGCGGCCAGTTTTTCCCGCCGCGTAGTCGCTTCCCTGTAGCTCTGCTGTCGCTGGATTTTGATCAAGAAAACGGTGCCAAGAATTACCACTGACATAAGAATAGCAAGCCAGTTGCTGCTGACCAATCCAGGTGTGTCGGCCAGAGCTTGACGGAATATCTTGTAGTAGAAGCGTCCCACAGTACGGGCATTATAAACATTATTCTGAGTAACGAACCGGTGTGGGTCTTTTCCGCCTAAATGATTCTGGCTCCGTAAGCACGGAGCCAGAGGAGAACTGACGGGGTTGGACGGACGCCGGTTAGTCGCCGGCTACGGCTTCGGCGGCTTGTTCGGGTTTGTGAGAGGTGCCGTTTTCGGCGGCGGCGCCGTTCGAATGGCCGTTGCCGTTTGCTGGGGCGATGGTGACCGGGTTGCCTGCGTTGGCGAAGTTTGCTGGGACTGCTTTCGCGATGTCGGTTAGCGAACCGATTTGGACTACCGTCGGTTGTGGCTTCTTGAGAACGAGTTCTTCGTAGATGGCGCGGACTTTGGCTTGTTCTTCGTAGGCCTTTTTGCGGCGGGTGCGGTCTTCTTCGGCGGCGGTCAAGGGAACGTCGTGCTCGAGATGGCGGACGCGTGCGGCGTCGTCCGAGTCAATCTTGAGCGAGTGCTCGAAGCTCTGGAGATTGACGCTCTTGCCTTTGGCGTAGATCTCATGCTTGCCGTGGTTCTTGTACCACTCAGCGACGGTCGCGTTCTTGTGCATGTTTTCGATGATTTGCCGCCAGCCCACGCCGGTGTTGTAAGCGCAGAAGCTGATTTCGCCCTGCTGCGTGGCGTACGGAATGATGCACATTTCGGTGCGGCGGAAATCGTAGTTGAACAAATCCTGGAACCACATTCCAGCGATGAACAGGAAATTCCAGGGATCCTGGCGGCGCTTCATGGCGTCGTCGATTTTGCGGTCGGGAGAAGTGCGGCCGTACTTGACGGTGGACTTCTTGGTGAGTGCCCAAGTCTTATCGAATTTCTTGAAGAGTGCGCTGAGAGTGAGGCCCTTGGGTCCGCGGAACGGGTGATAGTTCTTCAAGAGGGCCATGGCCATCATGAAGTTGGAGAACTTCTTGCCGCGAGCTGCGTCGGTGATGTCGGTAACGTCCTTGGTCAACTGCACCGCATCGAGGAAGCGCGGAACCGGAGCCCATTCCTTGGTCTCCTTGTTGATCATCATGGCCGTGCCCACGCCGCAGTTCGGGTGGCAGCCACAGGAGAGCGAACCCCACTGCGATTCGGTGCCCTTGACCATGTCCGCGAAGCCCGCAAAGGTGCTAATGAAGGAGATGGGGAACCAGTCGCGGGTCGGCTCGACTTTGCCAACCTGCGCGCTGACGTCCTTCGCGAGATGCGAGAGCGTATAGCGCTGGCGGAGACGGCGTTCCGGGGTGATGTCTTCATCGCGGCCAGTAAAGGAGACCGGCTGGAAGCTCACGAACGCGATTTTCTTGGGGTTTTCCATCGCGAACTTCACGACGGTGCCGACCTGGTCGTTGTTCACGTTGTTGACGATGGTGACGACGAGCACGATTTCGATGCCGGCTTCGTGCATGTTCTCTATGGCGCGGAGCTTGACGTCAAAGAGGTTGCCGATCTGGCGGTGGCTGTTGGCGTCGTTGCCGATGCCATCGAATTGCAGGTAGGCGTAGCGCATGCCTGCGTCGAAGGCCTTCTTGCAGAATTCCTTACTCTTGGCGAACTCGATGCCGTTGGTGGCAGCCTGCACGCTGTTGTAGCCGATCTTGCGGGCATAAGCGACGGCTTCCAGGAAGTTCGGGCTCATGGTGGGCTCGCCGCCGGAGAATTGCACGGACATCTGGCGGCGCGGCTTGATCTTGAGGGCGTTGTCGAGAATTTCCTTGATTTCGTCCCAGCCCAATTCGTGGACGTAGCCAACCTGGTTGGCGTCCATGAAGCAGGGATCGCACATCATGTTGCAGCGGTTGGTGAGGTCGACGGTGAGAACGGAGCCGCGGCCGTAGCGAACGGTGGAAGAACCGTGCTTGTGCAGGTCTTCGTCGTTGTGCGCGGGAATATCGCGGCCGGGGTACTGCTTTTCAATCCAGTTGAGCCACTTGGAGTCGACGGCCATCATGTCTTCGTAGTGGCCGTGCAGCGGGCAGTCCTTGACCATCCAGACCTGGCCGTCGCGCTCGATGATTTGAGCCTTAATTTCGCCGACCTTCTCGCTCATCAAATCGCGCCAGTCTTTTTTGCCAGCGATGATGGCTTCACGAGCTTCCTTGACGCAGCCGGGACAGAGCGAATCTGTTTGGCGCGGGAAGCCCAGTGTGGGCTTGGTCTTTTCCCACGACTTGAGCAGCGGCTTATCCGACCACTGCGGAGTGACGGACGGATTCGGATTGCGCTTGTTGAAATACTGAATGGTGTCGAATGTGACGGCAGCGGTCTTGCACACCGCCCAGTCAAACGTACGCAAAATCTGCGTGCCTACGGAATTCGGCATAAACTTCAAACCCTCTCTTTCGAAGAGTGCGTTGCAGCAAGCCTCAGTTTGGCCCGACTAGAAATTGAGCCCTGGCCGGACGCCCATCCAGCCGAAATGCCCCCGGGCCCACCACAAATGTGATGCGCAAAGACGGTAACACGCGAGAGCACACAGGCAAATAAGTCTTTGAGCACCTATAGTTTGACGCGTTACCCCACCCTTTGCCAGCCCCATCCCGCGAACGGGGAAAATGGGGGCTCCAACGGTAAAATCCGGCAGTTAGCGGCAACTAATTGGCAGGCGAAAGGGGGTAACCAATCGGGTGAAAAGGCACAAAATGGGAGCGATTGGGGAATGGTTCGGCTTGCGGGATTGATTATTCGTTCAAAATCGGGCGAAGGACCGCGATGGTGTAATGAGCAAAATATGTCGCGCCTTCGTCGAGTTGCAGCCAGCGAACCACGCAATGATCGCTCAGGTATTTGGAAACGCGAGTTTCCGGAATTCCGAGGTGATCGGCGAGCTGCGGCTTAAGGGTGGGATTGCCGCGGCGTCCGCCACTGCCGCGGAGGAGTTGCGCGATGGCTACGCGAAGAGTGTCGCAGGCCTCAACGTAATAATAGGTGGTCAAATCATCGTCGGTGAGAACGAACACGCCCGGACCGGCCGGAGCTTTGTCCGCGAGTTCCAGTTTTGACGCCGGGCAAGTTAGTAAGCGACGAAGCTGCATTTCCATCAGGGAGAGGCGAGAGGCGAGTCCGGGATCGCCGAAGCGTCCTTTCACGCCGGGTTCGGCGCGCTCCGCGATGGAGTCGCTTGGCGGGATGGAAACTTCGCGGCGTTGTGGGGGATCGAGTCGCGGCGTTTCGTTTTCGTGAGTTCGAGAGCTAGGTCTTGTATGAGTTGGGGCAGCGGATGCCGACGCATTTGGAGCGGATTCTGAGGGGCCACGGCGGCGATTGCGTCCGCCGCGTCGTCCGCGGCGCCGCCTGGCTGCAGGAGTCTGCGCGAGTTCGCCGGCAACGGGTGCTTCTTCATTGGCGGCCTGGATTTCGCTGCTCACGGCCATCATAGATTGCAGTACTGCGGCGTTTTGTTCAAAGGGCAGGCCGGGTTCGGGGATCACGATGGGGGCCGATGTGAGAACGGCGTCCTCATCGGACGCGGCTTCTGCAACACTTTCCGACGGCGCTGAACCGCCGAGGCGAACCGCGGCTTCCTGCGCTTTGGTTTTCCAATCGGCGCGACGAAAGCGATCCGCGGCGGTGGAATACCATTTTGCGGCGTCCGAATTCTGCCCGCTGGTTTCGAAATATTTAGCGAGTTCGAACGCCACCATGGCGTCATTGGTCTTCTCGAACAAAGCAGCAAGTTGTCCAGCAGGATCTTTGCTGGTGCGCGCGCGTCGAATTCTTGCGGTGATTTGTTTCCAGTCGGCCATACGAGTGGCTGGGATTGTAACAGCGGAAATGAAGATGAGCCAGTTTTCCAGTGTCACGGAGCTGTTAATCGCGCCAGAGCGGTGGTTCCCGTGGCAGCTGCCGAGAAGGGTGCACGGAAAAATCTCCTCTTGTCCAACTAAAAACCAAAATGTAGAATCTGCGGCGACTCTAAGGTTTCTTGAGCGAAGCACCCTGGGTCTGTGGGGATCCGCTGCGCTTCTCTCCGCCCGCCTTCCAAGGCAGGCTCGGCCATTCACGATGAGTAGGGCCCTGTGGGGTGTGCCTCGCTCGCGTTCGAACTGGCGAAAAGAAACGTCCAAAAAAATGTCCAATCGCCCGGAGGGACAATCGAGATGCATTTCACTGTTCGAAAACTTCAGTATTTGCGAGTTCCATTTGCGCTTCTGACTTTGCTTACATTTGAATTCGCAGCAGTCCCCCAAAAGCAGAAATCTGCTCCAGCCGCTGCGCCAAAAGCGGCTCCTGCACCCAAGCCGCAAGCAGCCGCTCCCAAGGCACCTGCCGGTGGAGCTCGACCCGCGAATACCGCGGGAGCACGGCCAAATACCACGGCTGCGAGACCGGGGACAACAACCGGGGCAAAACCGGGTACGGCCACGGCTGCCAGGCCGGGAACTACAACCGCCGGGAAGCCTGGAACAACTACGGCCGGGAAGCCTGGCACTACGACCGCAGGAAAACCAGGCGCTACGACTACAGCGGGCGCGAAAGGAACTACTGCTGGTGGAGCTAAAGGTGGAACGACAGCCGGCGGAGCCAAGGGCACTACTACCACTACGGCAGGAGCCAAAGGGACCGCAGGGGCTGGTGGCACCAAAGCTGCTGCAGCTCGGACGCCTGGTACCGTCAACAAGCCGGGAGGCGGCAAGACGGTAACCACCAAATCGGGCAACACGAAGGAGTTCAACAAGAGCGGCAAAGTGACCAACATGTCCACGAAGAGTGGGCATGAAGCGAAATTCAATTCCAAGGGCCGGGTTACTTCGATCCATACGGCGCACGGCGCGACGATTACCCATGGACCGCGTGGTGAGCGGCGCGTGGTGGGTGAACGCACGAACGCGCGTGGCGAACACTATCGCGTGGTGAATTATGGACGAGGCCGCGGCTACGTTGCGCATGGTTACATGCGCGGCGGGCGTCCTTATATGCGCCGGACTTACGTCTATGGCGGGCGTCGGTATGCGTATGCGTATCGCGGCGGCTACTATCGCGGCGTGGCGTACTACGGTTACGCGCCTCCTTACTACTATCATCCTGCCTACTACGGTTGGGCTTACAACCCCTGGCCAGCGCCGGTCGCTTATGGCTGGGGCTGGGGCGCGGCTCCCTGGTACGGTTTCTACGGCGGCTATTTCGCACCCTATCCGGTTTATCCGTACGCTTCGCTCTGGCTCGCGGACTACATCATTGCGGCACAACTTCAGGCCGCATATGAAGCAGCTGCGGCAGCCGATGCAAACGCGGCGGCTAGCAATCCGGACTTTGCGCCGTTCATGAAGCCGACATGGGGCGGAGGCATGGAGTTCGACGCCGATGCGGCAGCGGCCAAGATGTCGCCGGAAATCAAGCAAATGGTGGCGGACGACATCAAGGGCCAGATCGAAGAGCTGAAGAATGCAGCAGCGGCTCCTGCAGCCGCTGGCGGTGCTAGTGGCGGCGACGAAGTGCCTGCGTCGCTCAATCCGAAGCACAGCGTGTTCATCATCTCGGCTCCGCTGGACGTGACCGTTAACGGGGAATCCTGCACTTTGAGCGCAGGGGACATCGTGCAACGGCAAGAGAATGAACCGGGCAGCGACAACGCGGTTGCCGCCAAGGTGCTCAGCTCCAAGGGCGACGATTGCGCAGTTGGCTCCGTTCCCCGAGTGCTGGTAAGTGACCTGCAGGACGCGCACAACGACTTCCGCGAGAAGCTCGACAACGGGCTGGACACATTAGCCAAGGGTGGCAACGGCCTTCCGAAGGCTCCGGACACGACCAAAGCAGCGAATCCGGATGGGCAAGTGCAGCCGGACCTGAACGCTGATGACGACCTGAAAGCCCAGGAAACCGACGCAGAAGGCGCCGAGAAGGAAGTTGCCCAGGCGCAGTCCGATCCCGACAGCCAGTAGCTGGCGGGCGGAAATGCTTCTGGAAGCAAGAGGACGCGCGAACTGGCTGTGCCGGGCGACATTGCCGGCCTTGCCTGGCACAGCCTGTGAGCGCAACGCATCAGTTCTAGACGCCGGCTTGATCAGCGAGTGAGACTTTTCCTTCAGGAGCAAGCGATGCTAAAAAAAGTTGGTTCCTTCGTTCTTGCGGTGGCTCTTGGCTGCCTAATCGGGATGCCCAAAGCATCGGCGCAGAATCCCGGGACTTCGACGTTGGAAGACGATTTGAAGAAGCAGATCAAGGTGTCCAGAGTCGATTCCGATTCCACCGGACTGGCAGTCACGGAAGCGGGCTCGGTGCTGGTCGTTAAAAAGGGCGGAATCCGCGCGTACCCGCCCGGGGACAACGTGGTTCTGCCGAACACGTACAAAGACGGTAGCGTCCACGCACCGAACTCAATGATCAAGAAAGTATGGAACTTCAAGGATCGCGGGCAAGGGGCAGACAATAGCCGACTGTTGCCGTTGGATGAAAAAGTTTACGTTACCAAGATTCAGGTGGATGCGAAGAACGACAAAGTCACGCTGAATCTGATGGAGTGCGACACCTGCAATAACGTCCAGCAGGCGTCCAATTTCAAGGCGCAGATTGTCTTCCAGTTCCCCAAGGGCTACGTTTCCGGCGGAGCTGATGCCGGGCAGGTTGCGGACTTAATCTCGCAAGTGCTTCCGCCGGATCAAGGCGGCGACCAAGCCGCCAACGCGGATCAGGGCGGCGGACAACAGGGCAATGGTGGTGGCCAGCAACAAGCGGCGCCTCCGCCAGATCCTCCGAAAGAAACGCAAACGATCGATAAAGGGCAAACCGAAGACCAAGTCGTGGGCATTCTCGGTAAACCGGATAAGATTGTGAATCTCGGAGCCAAGAAGCTATACATCTATAAGGACATGAAAATTACGTTCATCGCCGGCAAGGTCAGCGACGTTTCGTAGCGTTTGCTGAGCCCGAGCCGTATGCGCGGGGCGGCCGATTCGCCGCGTTAACTGGTCGTACTTTCCAAACGGAGTAGTCGATGAAACCAAGAGTGGGCGTTTTTGTGGTTCTGCTGGTTGTTGTGTTTCTACTCGCTGCTCGATTGAGTTCGGCGCAGGGGTCGTCTCTTGAAGCCGATTTGAAGAGCCAATATAAGGTCACCCGATTTGCCGTGGACTCTAGTGGTTTGGTAGTCAGCGATGCTGGCGTTGTGCTGAGCGTGCGAAAGCCTGGGGTACGCGCCTTTCCTCCGGCGATGCTCATCCTGCAAACCACGAAATATCAAGATGGCCGTGTCGACACGCCCAAAGAAAATTCAATGCTCGGGCCGAACAAGTTGCTGCCGGTCGACACTCGCGTGTACGTGATGAAAATGTCAGTCGATGTGAAGAAGGACAGGATCATTCTTATCGTCGTCGAGTGTGATTCCTGCAATGGCGCGCAGCAGCCGTCCTTCTATAAAGCGCAGCTGGCATTTCAATTTCCACAGGGATATTTGCAGGGAGCGGAAGCCGGGCAAGTTTCCGACGTTATCGCCGGATTGCTCGGGCCGGACAATCCTGATCAGGGCGGCCAGGACCAGGGTGCGCAAGGCGGCCAGCAACAAGCCGCGCCCGCGGAGCCACCGAAGGAAACGCAGACCATCGATAAGGGCCAGACTGAGGACCAAGTAGTGGGAATCCTCGGCAAACCGGACAAGATCGTGAACCTCGGCGCCAAGAAGCTGTACATCTATAAGGATATGAAGATCACGTTTATCGGCGGGAAAGTCAGCGACGTCCAGTAGGCCTAGAAACTACGAAGATGCTTTACTGGAGTTGAGTTGGTGGCGCGGGGGCACGGCAATGCCGTGCCCCTACGACGGCTGGTTTTATTGACCCAGCACTAGGACTGAAAAGGATCCGGATTGATTTGCAGGAACGAAGAGATGATGGGATTTTGGATCGAAGCCCATGGTCTTCGATCCCTGGTTCGTCGCGACCTTTTCCACCAGTGAGTATTTATCGGCGGATTCCTGTTTGAAGACGAAGACGTTTCCGTCGCCCGTTGAATGGAACACAAGCTTGGTCTCCGGATCGAAAGCGGAAGCGTCGACATGGTCGCCGATGGGATAGCTGGCGACAACCTTGCCGGAATCGGCGTCTACGACGGCCATGAAGTGATTCCGGCAGCCGAGGAACAGACGGCGAGTCTGGCCGTCAAAAGCCAAGCTGCTGGGAGCCTGGCAGGGCGCAACCGGCCAGTGATGTTTCACCTGCATGGCCTGCGAATCGATGTGCACGACTTCGTTTTTCTCTTCGAGATTAACCCAGACATTGCCTTTGCCATCGGCGGCGGCAAATTCCGGGCCGCCACCGAGATCCACTGTGCCGGCGACGGAATTGTCGGCGGCATTGATGACCGTGGCGCTGTCGCTGTCGCCATTCATGGCGAAGACGCGTTTTGTAGCCGGGTCATAAATAATGGCGTCCGGCTTTTTCCCGGTTTTGACTTGTGCGACGGCTTTCAGCGTTTTTAGATCAAACACCACCACCGAATCGGCTTTGCCTGCCGAAATAAAGCCGCGACCAAACTCCGGCGCCAGCGCGACGCCGTGCGCTCCCGGCGTCTCCGCGATTTTCCCGACCGGTTGTTGCGAATCCGCGTCGAGGACCTCCACTTGTGTGGCGTGCGTGACGTATACGCGGCGTGCCGCGGCATCCACGGTCACGTAGTCCCAGCCGCCGGTGCCGGACAAAGCGATCTTTCCGATGATGCGATAGCCACTCGGAGCCGCAGCAATCATCGCGACTCCGAGCAGCGCCAGAACCAATTTGTGTTTTGCTTTCATTTCTTCTCTCCGTCGTATCCGTTTACTTGCGATTTCAGACATGCCAAATGGCTGATGCCCCCATCAGTGACAAGTGCCGCTGCCCGAATCCGTGAATGTCTTGCCGGCTTCCGGAATGAATTGCCAGTCGTAGCCGCCCGGGCGCAACGTGAGCTTGAGCACACCGAACGCGGTGGCATCGCGGACTTCACTGTTGGCATGCGGCGCGCTGAACGGCCGATGATTCTTCCCACCGGTGCCCGCAACGAATTCTCGGATTCCGCGCTTAGGATCGGCGGCAGCGTCCGGAGTCTGCGGGGCAAAACGCTCGTAGTCATGATCGTGGCCGCTGACGACGACGTCCGCATTGGCGTCATAAAGCGCTTGCCAGATGGGCTTGATTTCCAGATCGTCGCCGTGCGCGCCGCCGGAGCTGAATAGCGGCTTGTGAAAATACGCCAGCGTGCACGCCACTGGATGAGCCGCTAAATCCGCTCGCAACCATTTTTCCTGCTGCGAGCCGGCATTGCACCCGCCGATGGCCTCGCATTCACTGTTGAGCACGATGATGTGCCAGGTACCGTCACCATCAGCTACGTCGGGTTCGGCACGGTCACTAAGAGCGTTACTGTAACTGCGGGTCAAGTGGCCAACGCCGACGTCCAATTGACTGTCGAGTCGCAAAATCAGCAAGTGCTGGTAACCGCCGAGCGCGCTTCCGGCGAAGCCGAAGAAGTCAACCGCCAGATCGCCGCTGACAACATCCTCCAGGTGCTCACCTCCGACGTAATTCGCAGCTTGCCCAACGCCAACATGGCGGACGCCCTGGGCCGCCTGCCTAGCGTCACCTTGGAGCGCGACGAAGGCGAAGGCAAGTACGTGCAGGTCCGCGGCACTGAGCCCCGTCTGACCAATCTGACCATCGACGGCATCAACATCCCCTCGCCGGAAAACAATGTGCGCCAGATCAAACTGGACTCGATCCCGGCGGACATTGTCGAGTCCGTCGAAATCAACAAGACGTTGCAAGCGAATATGGACGCGGACGGGATCGGCGGCTCGGTCAATCTCGTAACCAAGACGGCTGGCGAGCGTCCCACAATCAACCTTAGCGGCATGGGGGGCTATACGCCGATCATCGGCGGGCGAGGCTTGGTGGAGACGACGGGCACCGTCGGACAGCGATTTGGCGCCGGCAAGCGTTTTGGCGCTTTGATTGGTGGTTCCTACGACTGGAATGGCCGAGGCATCAACGATATGGAACCCTCGCCGGACGCCATCAACAATAACGGAGTTCCGGGCCGGTATTCTCCGGATAACGCAGACCTGCGGAGCTACCGATATTACCGCACGCGCTGGGGACTATCGGGCAGTATGGATTACAAGATCGCGGAAGGCTCCAATATCTACCTTCACGGTTTCTATTCCGACTTCAAGAACTACGGTGATCGCTGGGTCTACAACATCTCTGATAACACACCCAACGTCAACTCATTCAACGGCAACGGCGGGACTCCAACGTTCAACGCATCCATTCGCCGTCCCGACTATGCCATCTCGAATTTGGTGGCCGGCGGTAAGCACGTGCTCACCACCACCTGGTTTTCCTGGGACATTTCGGCTTCGCGTTCGCGTCAGCTCGAGCGTGGCGACCCGCAAGCCAATTTTGCTTCGACGATTCCCCCAGGGGGGAGCACTTGCAACTACACTCCGTCGGCTGGACTCACTACTTTTCATCCGCAGTTCTCGCCGAGCTGCTTCACCGAAATCAGCGACCCTACGACTTTTCAGCTGACCAACTTCGATCTGTTCGGCCACGGGCTGACGGCTCAGGTTAACCTGCAAATTTCGGGTGCTTTCGCGAAGCGCTACCGCCTGGGTTCGCATTTGGCCACGATCGAAGTCGGCGGCAGGTACCGCAATGCTCACAAGTTTGACGACTCCTTCACTACAAATCAGACCCCAATCGTACCGCTGCCGCTGAGCTTGTTCACCAACACCGTCACCAATCCAGGCTATTACGGGGGCGGATACCAGTTGGGACCTTTCGCGGATTACACCAAAGTCTTAGCGTACTTCAATACCCACCCAGGTCAATTCATGTTGACTCCAGGCAGTCAGGACGCGCCGGGTTTCAACACCACGAACTACGACCTGGTGGAAAAAGTCGGCGCCGGTTACATCATGAACACGATTGATCTGACCAACCGCATTCGCCTAGTCGCCGGCCTGCGCTTCGAGAATACCGCTCTCGATACCACCGTTCCCTCCTTTGGCTGCACGAATCCGATCGATGTAAATACCGGTTTTTGCGGATTGGTCAACAGCAACGGTTCTTACTTGAAGGCCCTCCCAAGCGCCTCGCTACGCTTCGGGCTGGACAATGACACTGACATTCGCTTGGTCTATGGCCGCGGTCTCGGACGCCCGAACCCGACCGATATCGCGCAAGCCTTAACCGTCACCTTTGTCGGGCCCGGTTCCATCGGCAATACGGTGACTTTGGGCAACCCTAACCTGAAGGCGGAAACGGCCGACAATGTTGACGTTTTGATTGAGCATACGCTGAAGCCGTTCGGCCAAATCTCGGCCGGGTTCTTCTACAAGAACATAACCGACCCCATTGTGCAGACCCAGCTCAGTGAGACATTCACGCCGCCACCGATCCTCGGCAAACCCACGGATACCTACTTGGTCAGCCAGACCATCAATGCCGGCAGCGCTTGGGTTTCCGGATTTGAAGCTGCTTATTTGCAGCACCTCACATTCCTCCCCGGCTTGTTAGGCGGCTTGGGTATCTCTGCCAACTACGGCTATACCGCTTCGCGCATCAGTGGCCTGCCGGGTCGCTCGGACAACCCGAGACTTCTGCGCTCGGCGCCAAACACTTGGAACATCAGCCCGACCTACGACCGCGGCCGCCTCTCGGTCCGCGCCGGGTTTTCCTACAATCAAGCCAACATCTTCGCGTATCAGTTTCTTGACGGCACTCCGGGCGGTATTCATGGGCCCAAGAGCGATAACTACCTTTACTCGCACCTCGAAATCGACATCCAGGGTAGCTATCGTTTGACCCACGGCTTCACATTCGTGATGTACGGGCTGAACCTCAACAACGACGTGTTTGGCTTCTACAACGGCAGCACGCTGTATTGGAATCAGCGTGAATACTACCGGCCCACAGTCGCGGCTGGCCTTCGCTGGTCGCCCCTGCACGAGAAATAGCGGAACCGAGTTTCACCCCGGGAAGGCCGGGACGCGTTGTGGTTGTCGCGTCCCGGCTGACCATATCTTCGTGGGCGCCACCTGAAGGAAATTTCAGCGGTGATTTAGGGTGTGTTTAGGGGATCGCTGCTACGTTTCGCCTTGAGGCACGCATGATTACCCGCATCTTTGTTGCAGCCGTTGTTCTGCTCACTAGCCCGTTGCTATTTTCGCAGTCAGGCATTTCCGCTCGCCCAGGCGCGCATTCAGGTCAACCGGCCGACACCGCGGTCCTCGTGGGCGCCGGAGATATTGCCGACTGCCGCGATCTCGCCGGTGCGGAAGCCACCGCTAAGCTCCTCGAGAAAATTCCGGGCACGGTGATGGCCGTCGGTGATCTCGCCTACCCCGACGGCACCAAAG
>Ga0206924_1131_pt1 | contig 13869 bp, 11 predicted proteins | sample Alteio_BWOrgHeat_61_FD_152947 | JGI IMG/M metagenome (GOLD analysis project Ga0206924, IMG submission 152947) | Enriched cells from forest soil in Barre Woods Harvard Forest LTER site, Petersham, Massachusetts, United States -... | ecosystem: Environmental > Terrestrial > Soil > Temperate forest >...
TATACTATTGGACGAGCCCTTCTCCGGCATCGACCCTCTCACCGTGAAGGACCTTCAGGAAATCATTCGGGAGTTGGCTCGCTCCGGTATTGGCGTTCTCATCACGGATCATAACGTGCGAGAAACTCTGAACGTCACGGATCGTGCGTACATCCTGAAAAATGGGAAGATATTTCGTAAGGGCCGCCCCGAGGAATTGAGCAACGATCCGGAAGTGCGGCGTGTGTATTTGGGCGAGCAATTCCGCCTGAATTGAGAGTTGAACCAGGGAAAGGAACCGGCGAGCGGCGTTCATGGCTTGGCAGGGACTCAAACTCAATCTTAGAGTCGCGCAGAAACAGATTCTGACGCCTGGTTTGGTGCAGATGGTCAGCGTGCTCGCGCTGAACCGCCTGGAACTGCGCGAGATGATCAATCAGGAGATGATCGCGAATCCAGTCCTGGAAGAGCAGAGCGAAGAACCCACCCAAACTGATAACTACAGCGACGAGAATTTTCTGAAGACCGAAGTGGAGAAGGTTCCCGAAAAGCCAGAGCCCAATCACTTCGACGAGTTCGACGTCGGCAGTTTCTTCAACCAGTATCTCGATACTGGCGGCGACGGCGGCCAGTCTCAAGAGCGCGAAGTCTCCGAACGTCCCTCCTTCGAGAAATTCCTTTCCTCAGCCAGCGGACTTACCGATCACCTGACGTGGCAGCTGAGTGTTACGGTCTGTTCGGACAGCGTGCGCGAAATCGCCGAGAATATCATTGGCAATCTGGACGAAAACGGTTATCTGACGGCTTCGACCGAGGAACTCGCACAAAACGGAAAATATTCGCAGGACGATCTGGAAGACGCGCTGGCGGTGGTGCAGGATTTCGATCCGATTGGAGTGGGAACTCGCGATCTGCGGGAATGCCTGCTGCGGCAGCTAAAAGCATTCGATCCGCAAAACACTCTGGCCCAGCAGATCGTTTCGGAGCATTTGAAGCAAGTGCAATCGAACCAGCTGAAGGAAATAGCGCGTGCGTTGAACCGCCCGATCGAGGTTTTGAAGCGTGCGCTCGACGTGATCAGAAAGCTCGATCCCCGCCCGGGACTTCGTTATAACAAAACCGAACCACGACTGGTCGAGCCGGATGTGTATTTCCGTAAAGTCGATGGCGCCTGGCAGGCATTCTTGAACGAAGACGATATGCCGCAGCTGCGGCTGAGCCCGACTTACCGGCGATTACTCGCGCGCGACGCCGCGGACCGCGACGTTCGCAACTACGTGAAAGAGCGCTTCACGGCTGCGATTCAGCTGATGAAGAATATCGAGCAACGCAAGCACACCATTCTTCGGGTCTGCCAATCCATCATCGCGCGGCAAGGGGAGTTTCTGGATCACGGGCAGGACGCGTTGAAGCCCATGATGATCAAGGAAGTCGCGGAAGAAGTTGGCGTCCATCCTTCGACCGTCAGCCGGGCGGTCGCCAGTAAATACGCCCATACTTCGCAAGGCGTTTTGGAGTTGCGTTCGTTCTTCAGCGAAGCTGTGAACGGGCCGGAGGGCGGCGCGATGTCGCTGCTCACGCTGAAGCGCCTCGTCAAGAAAATGATTGAAGAAGAAGACGGTACCAAGCCGCTGACCGACGAGCAGATCGCCAAGAAACTCGATGACGCTGGGATTCATGTAACTCGCCGCACCGTGGCAAAATATCGCGAAGATATGCGTATCCCCAGCACTCACCAACGCCGTGTCAAAAACTAAGCGGCGGCAAACGGAGAAACCGCAAGCGCGCCCAAATGCGCGGCAGTTGGTTATTCTGACCGGTCTATCGGGCTCCGGAAAAAGCACCGTCCTCCACGCATTTGAAGACATGGGTTTCTACTGTGTCGACAATCTTCCCGTCGAGCTGATTCCAATTTTCGCCGAACTGCACGCGGCGGGCGAAGGTGACTTTGTCCGGGCGGCGCTGCTCGTGGACGCCCGGGAGGGACAGCAACTCGACAAGCTGCCGCCGCTTCTTCGGCACTTGAAGAAAGATCACCCAATTACGCTGGTTTTCATCGACGCCGCGGAGGACGCGTTACTGCGCCGTTACAGCGAAACACGGCGTCCACATCCACTCGGCAAGAATTTCTCTGTTCGCGAAAGCCTGACGCACGAGCGTGCCTTGATGGAGCCGATCCGCAAACTCGCGGATGTGGTCATCGATACAACGAAATTCAACGTTCACGAACTACGGCATTTCATTACCGAACGCTTCAAGAATCCGGATCGCAGCCCGATGCTCGTCTCGCTGGTGAGCTTCGGCTACAAGTATGGCGTGCCCTCTGACGCCGATCTCGTTTTCGACGTGCGTTTCTTGCCGAATCCACATTTCGTTCCGCGACTACGTCCTTTCACCGGCCGCGACCCGAAAGTTCGCCGCTATATTCAATCGTTCCCGCAAACCGGAGAATTTCTTCGTCGCATCAGCGGCCTGTTGGCGTACCTGATTCCGCATTACATCGAAGAAGGCAAAAGCTATCTGACCATCGCGCTTGGTTGTACCGGTGGGAAGCACCGCTCTGTGATGCTCTCCGAAGAAATCGAAAAAAATCTGGCCAGGCACAAGTTTTCCACCAAAGTCGTGCACCGCGACATCGACAAGTAGACGTAAATAACCCGCGCAACAGGATGCCGGGCAAACTTGACAGGCCGCAACTCGGCGAATAGCGTACCAATAGCAAGTTTTGGGGAGATTCGGGGGAATTTCAGGCTTGTCTTCGCTGCTTTCGCCGCAACTAAAAAGGCTGCTCTCCTACGTCCGGCCCTACTCCTTCCGGTTAGGTGTAGGGATTGTGTTGGTAGCCTTCGTCGCCGTCGCGGAAGGCGCAGTGACTTTCATGCTGAAGTTGGCTGTCGACTTCGTTCTTAAGCCGGCCATTAGTGTGTCACAGCTTCCATTGCTCACGATTCCTCACGGCCGAACTATATTTCTGAACGATTTCTTCCCAGCCCGGATTCATAACGTCTGGACCATCTTTGCCTTTTCCCTGGTCGCCATTTATGTCACCAAGGCCCTCGCCGAATACATCGGCACGACGCAAATTCAATACATGGGGCAGGCCGCGGTCACGGATTTGCGCAACCAGGTTTATTCGCGCGTTATTCGACAACCGATTGGTTTTTTCCAGGTCAACCCTACCGGCCGCTTGATCTCCGTAGTCATTGAAGGTGTGGAACGCACCCGGCTCGCTCTCAGCGAATATCTCGCCGACATCTTTCAGAAAGGCTTCACGCTTCTTGTTTTTGCGTGCGTTCTGTTTTTCTTGAATTGGAAGTTGGCTCTCGGTGTGATCATTCTTTTGCCGATGGTCATTTTGCCGGTCAGCAAGTTCGGACGAAAAATACGGCGCGCTGCGGAGAATAGCCAGACTCGGTTGGGGGACCTCGGCCAGATTTTGCAAGAGACCATCAGCGGAAACCGCGTCGTGAAGGCCTTTGGTATGGAGGACTTCGAAGTTCGTAAGTTCCGGGAAACCGCGCGGCGCCTCCTTCGAGAAAATATGCGCTGGGTGCGTGCCGCGGTCATAACGGCACCGATAATGGATTTACTCGGCGCCATCGTCGTTCCGCTTTTACTGCTGTTCGCCCGGGACCAGATTCGAACGCATGCTATGACCGAGGGCGATTTTTTCGCGTTCGTGTTCGCTCTTTTTAATGCGTACATGCCGCTCAAACGAATAGGCTGGGTGTACCAGCAATTTCAAGCCGCGCAAGGCGCCAGCACGCAAGTGTTTGCATATCTGGACCGCGAAGAGGAGCAGCTTGACCGGCCAGGTGCGAAGCCCCTGCCGCCTTTTTCCAGCGAGATCGAATTTCGGGATGTATCTTTCGTCTACGAAACCGAATCCGCCGTCGTCCTCCGCAACATTCGCTTGACCGCTCGCAAGGGCGAAGTGATCGCCCTCGTGGGTTCCAGCGGCGCCGGCAAGACGACGCTGGTAAATTTGCTGCCGCGTTTTTATGAACCGACTTCCGGAGCGATTTGCATCGATGGAATCGATTTTCGCGAAGTTACGATTCGTTCTCTCCGCGAGCAAATTGCTATGGTTGCGCAAGAGAACATTCTTTTCTACGACACCGTGTGGAATAACATCTCCTACGGTTTGTCAAACATACCAAGGGAAAAAGTCATCGCTGCAGCGAAGACGGCCCTGGCTCATGACTTCATCTCCGAATTGCCCGAAGGTTACGACACCGTGATTGGCGAGCGCGGAACGCGTCTAAGCGGCGGTCAACGCCAGCGCATCGCCATAGCCCGCGCAATTCTGAAAGATTCGCCCATCCTGATTCTGGACGAGGCTACGTCCGAGCTCGATTCCGAATCCGAGATGCTGGTTCAGAAAGCGCTGGCTAATCTTATGATCGGGCGAACCACGTTCGTCATCGCCCACCGCCTTGCGACCGTTCGTCGAGCGGATAAAATACTAGTCTTGGAAGAAGGGCAGATTCGCGAAAGCGGGACGCACGCCGAACTCCTGGCGCATGCTGGAACTTATGCGCGTTTGTACGGATTACAGTTCGCGGACGAAGAGCTTGTCGCGACGCCGGCCAACGCCACTGCCTCCTCCGATCCTTCATGAGCGAAAAGACTGCAGCTCCAGCAAAACGCGCCGATTGTTTCTCGATGACCGGCTACGCGCAGACCCGCGGTGAACTATCCGGCTGGGCTTTGCGTGTTAGCGTCAAGAGCGTCAACCATCGCTTTCTCGATCTCAAAATCCGCCTGCCCGAAGGATTTGACCTTTTCGAGATCAGGCTTCGCCAAACTGTTCGCGAACGCATCGCGCGCGGCCACGTGGACGTCTACGTCGGCGTGGAGCCGGCGTCAGGCGCGGCCGTTCAGGTAAATCGCGAACTCCTGCAGTCGTATCTCCGCGCCGCCGAAGAACTTCGCAAAGAAACGCCCGGCTCGGCCGCCGTGGACATCGTTGCGTTGTTGCGTTTGCCGGGAGTCATCGGCGGCCTCGCCCCACAAATTCCGGAATCCGAGCAGGAGCAGGAAAAACTCGGTGCAGCTCTCGACCATTGCCTTCGCGATGCGCTCTCCCGCCTTGACGAAATGCGCCGCGCCGAAGGCCGTCACCTGGCTTCCGATTTGCGCGAACGCGCCACGCGCATAAACGCGCTTACCGACCAGGTTCGCGAACTAGCCACCAAGCTCATGCCTGCGTTCGCCCGCCGTCTGGAATCGCGCCTCAAGGATCTGCTCGCCAACGTCTCCATTGATCCCTCGCGCATTGCTCAGGAAGCTGCGCTGCTTGCGGAACGCAGCGATATCAGTGAAGAATTAGACCGTCTGCGCAGCCATCTGCAGCAATTTGCCAAGCTGCTCGATGGCGCCGGAGAACTCGGCAAGAAACTGGATTTCCTCTTGCAGGAAATGCACCGCGAAGCCAACACCATGCTTTCCAAGACGCCGGGAGTGGAAAGCGAAGCGCTGGCCATCACCGGTCTGGCGTTGGAAATCAAAGCGGAGATTGAAAAATTGCGCGAGCAGGTACAAAACATCGAATGAGCCGGGGCACCAACGTCAACGCGGAAACGACAGCGAAGCTCGCTCCGCTCGTGCTGATCGTCTCGGGTCCGTCCGGCTCCGGCAAATCCACCCTGGTGCAAAAAATCCTGGAGCTGCCCGGAACGATGCCCTCCGTATCATGTACTACCCGGCCGCGTCGCAGCACCGAGGCTACCGGGAAATGCTATGATTTTGTGACGGAAGCAGAATTCGATGCCATGGTCACTCGCGGCGACTTCCTCGAATACGCCAGAGTCTTCGGCAAGCATTCCTACGGTACGCCGAAGAAATGGCTAGAAGAGTCCCGCAAGTCCGGCCTGGACCTGGTCCTCGAAATTGACGTACAGGGTGCTGCACAGGTAAAAGAGAAGCTGCCGGAATCGGTCGCGATCTTTATTTTGCCGCCTTCACGCGAGGAACTGGAGCGCAGGCTTCGCGGACGCGGTCAGGATGCCGACGAAGAAATCGCCCGGCGGCTCGCCAAGGCCCGCGACGAGATTGCCGTCTTCGGCAAGTATTACGATTTCTGCGTGGTAAACGAAAACGTCGACCGCGCTGGTCGTGAAGCGCAGTCGATTGTAACCGCTCTGCGCTGCAGTAGCGCCCGGCGTCGGCCCCAAGTCGAGCAGCTTCTGGCATCGTTCGGAGGGAAAGACTGAAAATGACCGTGCTAACCAAAGCTCCCGAGAGCCAGTTTGCTTACGTCGTTCTGGCAGCCCGGCGCGCCCGCCAGTTGATGGCAGGAGCTCCGCCGCTGATGGAAAATCCCAGAACGCTTAAGCCCACTCGCATCGCTTGCGAGGAAGTCGAAAACGGATTGCTGGAATATGATTTCACCGAGCCGACCTCCATCGATACCGATAAGGACGGCAACAAGCGGCGCAAGTAGGCGACCCATGCGCATCACTCTTGGCGTGACCGGTGGAGTTGCGGCTTACAAAGCCGCGGAACTGGTGCGCCGCCTCCAGCAGGATGGCTTCACGATACAAGTGGTCATGACGCGTTCCGCGCGCGAGTTCATCACTCCGCTCACCTTCGCTGCGCTCAGCGGACAAAAAGTCATCACCGATCTTTTCAGTGATGCTGGGGGCGAGGCCAACCTCGAAAGCGCCATCGAACACATCGCAGTAGCCCAGCGCACCGATCTTCTGCTCGTCGCTCCGGCCACCGCGGACTTTCTGGCGAAACTTACTCACGGCCTCGCGGACGATTTTCTTTCCACTCTCTATCTTGCTTCTACCGCGCCTGTAGTTCTGGCGCCGGCGATGAACGTGAACATGTGGAATCATCCGGCCACGCAGGACAATATCGCCGCTTTGCGCGCCCGGGGAGCAAGGATCGTCGATCCCGATGAAGGCTACCTCGCATGCGGCATGACCGGTGCCGGCCGCCTTGCCGGGCAGGAAGCTATCATCGCAGCGGTACACGAAGCGCTGAAATCGCAGCGCGACTTGCAAGGCGAGACCGTGCTCATCACCGCTGGGCCGACCTGTGAAGACCTCGACCCGGTCCGCTACATCACCAACCGCTCGTCCGGCAAAATGGGCTACGCTATCGCGGAAGTTGCGGCCTTACGTGGCGCCAAAGTTTTTCTCGTTACCGGACCCACCGCTCTTGAAACGCCAGCCGCTGTTGAACGTATCGATGTGCGTTCCGCGCAGGAAATGCATCGCGCGGTGATCGACCGTCTTGCTTCGGCATCGATCGCAGTTTTGGCTGCCGCTGTTGCCGACTACCGGCCGGTTCAGCAGTCCTCGACGAAAATCAAAAAGAGCGGTGAGGTTCTCTCGATTGCACTCGAGCCCACCACTGACATTCTTGCGGATGTGGCCCGCAACAAAGCGAAAACCATCGTCGTCGGTTTCGCTGCCGAGACTGACCACGTTGCCGAAAACGCCCGAAAAAAACTCACTGCCAAGAACGCAGATCTCATCGTCGCCAACGACGTCACTGCCCAAGGCGCCGGCTTCGATCTCGACACCAATATCGTCACGCTCTTCAGCCGCGACGGCCGCGACCTCCCACTGCCCAAGCTCACCAAAAAAGAAGTAGCTAACCGCATCCTCGACGAAGTCCTTCGCCTCCGCGCCACCGCTCGCTCTGGCGCTGCTGCACAGCGCACGCGAGCTTAACCGATGCCGCCCCTCTCCGAAGCCATCGAGAAAAAACTCGCCGCCCGCCTGCATTACTACGAAGATCTCGGCATTCGCCAATTCTACAAAGATCCCACCGTTCGTGCGTCAGCGGCGGACGCCAGCCCAGCCATGCCGGTCGCGCCCGCAGCCGCGTCCACAGTTTCTTGCGAGGAACCTCCGTTGCCCAAGACGACGCCACGTCCCAATCCTGTCGTACGCTCTGGCTCTAGCCAGGCCTCTCCCGCCGCCGCCCCGGCTCTCGTCCTGCCGCCCCGTGCCGCCGCTCCATCGCTCTTCGACGCCATCAACAAAATCCCCGGCGACACCCTCTTGAAAATCCGCGAAGACCTCGGCGACTGCACCCGCTGCAAACTCCACAAGACTCGCAAGAACATCGTCTTCGCGGACGGCAATCCTAAGGCCGAACTAATTTTCGTGGGCGAGGGCCCTGGTGCCGATGAAGATGCGCAAGGCCTCCCGTTTGTCGGCCGCGCCGGAAAACTCCTCAACCAGATGATCGAGGCTATGGGCCTGCGACGCCAGGACGTATACATCTGCAACGTCGTCAAGTGCCGCCCACCGGAAAACCGCCTTCCGGAAAAAGACGAAATCGAAAAGTGCTCCCCTTTCCTGCTTCGACAGCTCGACACCATCGCTCCCAAAGTCATCGTCTGCCTCGGCGCCTGCGCCGCGCAAACGCTTCTCGAAACCAATCGCGGCATCTCTCAATTCCGCGGACAGTGGCTGGACTTCCGCGGCCACAAACTTATGGCAACCTATCACCCCGCCTATCTCCTTCGAAATCCCAGCGCAAAAAGTGAAGTCTGGAAAGATCTGCAAAAAGTAATGGCCGTCCTCGGCCTCGAAGTTAAAAAAGGCAAGTCCGCCTAACTCACAATGGGCGTCCTCTTCGGTTTGCTCACCGCACTCAGTTGGGGTAGTTCGGACTTCCTCGCGCGTTTCGCCACTCGCCGCACCGGCACGCTGCGCACCACGCTGTATATGCAGCTTCTCGGGTTCGCCCTACTCTCCGCCGCGCTTCCATTTCTTGGCGGCTGGGGACATCTTGCTGATGGCTCGGGCTTTCGCCCCTGGGCCTGGGGCCTTTTCGCTGGCGCGCTCAACACCGTTGCCACGCTTTCCATCTATCGCTCTTTCGAGCTTGGCAAAATGGCCGTCGTCGCTCCGCTCTCCGCTTCCTACCCCGTCATCACTGTGCTGCTCTCACTCTTGACCGGCGAACGCCTTACCGCTGCCCGTGCCTTCGGCATTGTCCTCGTCCTGGCAGGGGCGATTCTCGTCGCCCGCGAAGACGCTTCTTCCCTCGACAAATCCACGCCTGTCTCCGCCCACACTGCGGCCAGAGAAATGGCCGGTCTCCGCTGGGCGCTCGCTTCCGCGGTTGCCATGGGCGTCATGTTCTGGCTCGTCGGCGTCCGCTTCGTGCCCATCGTCGGCGCGCTTCCTTCCGTCTGGATCATCCGCCTCGTCAGCGCTGTCGTCACTCTCGCCGTGATGCTGGTCTCCCGCCAGTCCGCTGCGCCGCCGGTTCGTGGCGCGCGTTCCTTCGTCGCCGGCATGGCTGTCCTCGATACCACCGCTTACTGCTTCAACAATCGTGGCATGCAACTCGAGCAGGTCAGCGTCGTCAGCGTCCTTGCCTCTCTCTATGGAGCCGTCACCGTTGCCTACGCTGCCACCATTCTCCACGAGCGCATCACCCGCCTCCAGTGGCTCGGCATCCTCGCAATCTTCTTCGGGATCTTTCTAATCTCCCGCTAGTAGCACAGACTTCAGTCTGTGCACACGCGAACGCCGCCCTAATTGATCCGCAGCGCTTCGGCGTCTCAGTCCTGCGCGCGACATCCCTCCTCACTTCCTCCCCCTGCTAAACTACCCACTTCCCATGTCCGCTCCCTACTGCAACGTCGCACTCCCCGTCCCTCTCCGCACCCTCTTCACCTACGCCATCCCAACCAACCTCGCCGATTCCCTCCAACCCGGCCACCGCGTTCTCGTACCGTTCCGCAAAAAATCCATGGTAGGCGTAGTCGTCGAACTCACAGATTCTGCGCCACCCAACACCAAAATCCGCGAACTCACCAAACTCCTCGACTTCATTCCCGCTCTAACTCCCAAGCTCATCGAACTCGCCCGATGGCTAAGCCACTACTACGTCGCCCCGATCGGCGAAGTCTTCCGTACCATGCTCCCGCCCCTTACCGAACTGAAAACGCAGCGCCAGATTGTCATCACCGAAGCTGGCCGCGCTGCGCTCTCCGATTCGCAGCTCCCGATGAAGTTGATCGCCACTCTCCCGTCCGAAGAAGCTACCTTTCTCCGCCGCTTGCAAGAAAACGGTGGTAGCGTGTCATTTGTCTCAGTCGCAAAACTCGGCGTCGATCTCTCGCAGCTGAACAGCTTGCAGCGACGTGGCTTGGTTGAATTTCGCGAATCGGTAGTCGCACGCAAACGGAAAACTCATCGCGTAGTAGCCTGGAAGACACAAGCGGGCGTGCCGCCACCCCTAGGCGAAAAAGAAGAGCGCGTCCGTCATCTCCTCACCAGCGAACGCGGCGCGCTGCCCCTCGCCCAACTACTCAAGCTAGCGAAGGTTACCCGCGCCGTAATCGACCGCATGCAAAAAGAAGGCCTCCTCGAATCCTGGGACGAAACCATCGACCCCGCCGAAGATCCCTTCGACACCGGCTACACGCCACCCGCCCACGAACTCAACCCCGATCAGGAATCCGCCATGCTGGCCATTCGCTCTCGCTTCGAACTCGGCGAGTTCGGCACGCTGCTCCTGCACGGCGTCACTGGCAGCGGCAAAACGGAAGTCTATCTTCGCACCGTCCAGGAAACGCTTGCCCGCGGCAAAACCGCCATCATTCTCGTCCCGGAAATCGCTCTCACCCTCTGGGTTGGTCGCCAATGCCGCGCCTGGTTCGGCGCGCGTTTCGAAGGCGTAGCCGTTCTGCACTCTGCGTTAAGCGACGTCGAACGCGCCCGCGAATGGTGGCGCGTCCGCAACGGCGAAGCTCGCGTCGTGGTCGGCACCCGCTCCGCCATTTTCGCGCCGCTGCAAAATCTCGGCCTCATCATCGTCGACGAAGAACAAGAAAACAGCTACAAGCAGGAAGAGACTCCCAAGTATCACGGCCGCGACGCCGCCATCGTTCGCGCCAAACTGGAAAACGCCGTAGCTCTTCTCGGCTCGGCCACGCCCTCACTAGAAACCTATCATCACGCGCAATCCGGCAAATACGAACTCATCACCCTCGCCTCCCGCGTAGCCGCTCGCCCGCTCGCCGGCGTAGAAATCATCGACCTCCGCGAAGACTTCAAGCAAACCCATCAAACCAGCCCCATCAGCGCTGCCCTTCACGCCGGCCTGCAAGAATGCCTCGCCAACAAAACGCAAGCTCTCATTCTAATCAACCGCCGCGGCTATTCCTGGTCCGTCCTCTGCCGCAGTTGCGGCGCCAGCGTGCAGTGCGAAAACTGCAGCATCTCCATGACCCACCATAAATCCCGCAATCGCCTCGAATGCCACTACTGCGGCTCCACGCAGCAAATCCCCAAGCAATGCCCCAAGTGCCAATCGCAATACGTCTATTTTTTCGGCGAAGGCTCCGAGCAATTAGAAGAACGCCTCCGCAAAGAATTTCCCGGCGCCAGAATCGCTCGTCTCGACCGCGACACCGCCCGCACCAAGCGCCAGTATCAAGAAACCTTGGGTGCATTCGCCGCAGGCGCTCTCGACATCCTCGTCGGCACGCAAATGCTTGCCAAGGGCCACGACTTTCACCGCGTCACCCTGGTCGGCGTCATCAGCGCGGACTCTTCGCTCACCATGCCGGACTTCCGCGCCGCCGAGCGTACCTTCCAACTCCTCACCCAGGTCGCTGGCCGCGCTGGCCGAGGTGATCTTCCCGGCCGCGTCCTCATCCAGACTTACTACCCCGACCACTACGCCATTCAGGACGCCGTCCGCCAGGATTACTCCGCCTTCTTCGAACGCGAACTCCATTTCCGCCGCATGATGGCCTACCCGCCGTTCACCGCGCTCGCCAACATCATCGTCCGCGACACCAGCCTGGAAAACGCCATTCGTTACTCCCGTCAACTCTCCGAATATTTCTCTCCGCACGATGGCAAGGGCCTCCGCGTCCTCGGCCCGGCCTCCGCTCCCCTTTCGCGCCTCAAGCGCGAACACCGCTTTCAATTTCTCCTCAAGTCCCCCAAGCGCGCCCTCCTAACCAAACTCCTCTCGGGCGCCATTACCTACGCGGACTCCCACCAAATCCCGCAAACCGCCGCCATAATCGACGTCGACCCCTTGAACCTTATGTAGGGGCGCAGCACCGCTGCGCCCCATCTCGGCAAGGTTGCCACGCTTCATCGGCTTCTTCCGTATACATGCATTCACGGTCCCCCGCAGCCACCTCGTTTGCACAACATCCCTCTCCATGCCAGAATGCCCCGCCATGCAAACCAAACTTCTCCGCAGCCTCCAACTCACTCTCGTTCTTTTGCTCACCGCGATCGCTTCCAACGCCCAGACCACCCGACCCGACTCCGAAAAACAACTAGCTCGCGAAATCTATAAAGAAATGATCGAGACGCAATCCGGTTTCACAACCGGGGCCACAACGCCTATCGCGGAAAGAGCCGCTGCCCGTCTCAGAGCCGCAGGCTTTCCTGACTCCGACATCTTCGTAGGCGGCGCCAAAGCCACCAAACACAACATCGTCGTCCGCTATCACGGCACCGGCGCGCGCAAACCCATCCTTCTTCTCGCCCACATCGACGTAGTCGAAGCCAAGCGCGAAGACTGGAACATGGATCCCTTCCAGCTCATCGAAAAAGACGGCTACTTCTACGGCCGCGGCACCGGCGACGACAAAGCGCAAGCCGCCATCTGGCTGGCTAATCTCATTCAATACAAAAAAGAAGGCTTCAAGCCCGACCGCGACCTAATCGTCGCCCTCACCGCCGACGAAGAAGGCGGCGGCCCGTACAACGGCGTCGACTGGCTCCTCGCCAATCACCGCGAGCTCATCGACGCTGACTTCGCGCTCAACGAAGGCGGCTGGGGTGAAAACGTCGGCGGCAAGCACGTCGCCAACTATCTGCAAGTCGCCGAGAAATACGTCGTCAATTTTCGCTTTGAAGTTCGCAACAAGGGCGGCCACAGTTCGCTGCCGGTCCACGACAACGCCATCTACCATCTCGCTGGCGCTCTTCAGCGTCTCAGCGATTTCGGCTTTCCCCTGAAGACCAACGAAGTCACCGCTGCTTATTTCAAAAGAATGGCCGCCATCGACTCGAGTCCACTCAAGGATGACCTTGCCAGAGCCGCCTCTGGTTCCCAGGAGGCCATGCAAAAAGTTGCCGCGTCATCACCGGCATACAACGCCACCCTGCGCACCACGTGCGTAGCCACCATGCTCGAAGGCGGCCACGCACTCAACGCCCTGCCGCAACTCGCCGCCGCCAACGTCAACTGCCGCGTCCTGCCAGAAGATTCCGTCGAATACGTGAAGACTACCCTGCAAAAAGTCGTCGCTGACGATCAGGTCGCCGTTCAGATCATCGGCGATCCCTCGCCGGCACTAGCCTCCGCTCTTCGCCCAGACATTCTTTCCGCCGCGCAGCACGTCACCGAAAAAATCTGGCCCGGCGTTCCCGTCATCCCCACCATGGTAATGGGCGGTACCGACGGCCGCAGCACTCGCAAAGCCGGTATCCCCACCTACGGCATCCAGGGCATCTTCATCGACCGCGACGACGTCCGCTTCCACGGCCGCGACGAACGCATCTTCGTCCAATCCTTCTACGAAGGCCAATCCTTCCTCTACGACTTGGTCAAATCCCTCTCCACACCGGCCCACTGATCGTCGAGGTAGCACAGGCACTCCTGCCTGTGCCAACCGCAGCGATTGGCATCAGACGTTTCTTGTAGTGGCGATGCTTGCAGCGCCCGTCCGATTCGGTTCGTCGCTCACTCCAACAAGAACAACGTTCACGTGTTCAGGAATGGCCATGCCAGTTGACGGAATGAAGCCTTGTTTCGAAGTCGTAGGTTAGGGCAACCTAAGGCCATGCACTTCCTTACTGTGGAGATCGTGAAATTTGTCGACGCCCATCAACCCGGCTTCGTGGAATGTCAATTGGTGGACGCAGAAAATCATCG
>Ga0206924_1133_pt1 | contig 13521 bp, 10 predicted proteins | sample Alteio_BWOrgHeat_61_FD_152947 | JGI IMG/M metagenome (GOLD analysis project Ga0206924, IMG submission 152947) | Enriched cells from forest soil in Barre Woods Harvard Forest LTER site, Petersham, Massachusetts, United States -... | ecosystem: Environmental > Terrestrial > Soil > Temperate forest >...
CTGACGGGCTCCTGCTTGGTTATCTTGTCGCTGCGGGAGCATCCTGTCGGCAGGAGATGCGAGCCGAAATCGACTTTGCGCTCGACGAACAGTCGCTGTTCGATGATCTCCGCAAGGGTCATCGCCAGCAGGTGCGTTGGGGCGAGCAGAATCTGATTTTTTCCGCGATCGACGCGGCCAATCCCGATCGGGCCGCCTTCGAAACCTTTAGACAATTCCATGCCGATGTAGCGGGACGCGTGACGCGCAATGCTGAAAGCTGGGAAGCGATGTTTGCGGCGATTTCCGCAGGCTATGGCGATCTCATGCTTGGCTTCCTGGAAGGAGTCCTGGTTTCCGGGACACTCGTCCTGGATGGGGGCGGTACTGCCTACTACGTGAGCGGCGTTTATCATCGCGCACATTTCGACAAGCCCCTGGGCCACGCATCACTATTTAAAGCTGCGTTGCGCAGCAAAGCTCGCGGGCTGCGATTTTTCGATGTCGGGGAGTTGCCCGACAAGCAGGCGGGGACCTTGGAAAAGGAATTGAAAATCGGTTTCTTCAAGCGCGGCTTCACCAACAGAACGGTGTCGAGCCGTATTTTGACCTTGCCGGGATAGGAAAGAGTGGAGAAGAAACGCTACCTGAAGCGATCATAGACGCGCGGCATCTTGCCGAGAGACGTTTCCAGTGCCGGCTCGACGATTTCCGAAATCGGGCGCGCGACACCGTGTTCGTTGAACACTGGGGAGCAATATAGCAATTGCGCGATCAGCCGATGTCCGGCGGTGGGAAGTGTTCCTTTGTGAAAGCCACGCGTATCCGCCATAAAGACCGTACCGCGAGGCCCCGTAATCGACATCAGGGCGTCCCGTCCGAACGCAGCGATTATCTCCTTATCGTCGATGCGCGTATAACCGCGCGCACGAAACGCCCTGGCAGAGATAAGATTCGCGCGATGGGATCCTTTCACGTAGACATGCGGGCCGTTGTCAGGCCCCACGTCAGTCATATACACGAACAATTTGAGCCATGCCGGCGGCGCATCGAAGTCGAAATGGAACAATTGCGCGGCCGACGATGCCGGCTCGTTGCCGTAGCGCGCTGACCACCAAATATCCACGCCGCCGATCGCGGGAAGTGATTTCAAGTACATCTCGGCGACGGCAACAAACACCTCATCCGCCATCAGCCGTTGAACGCCGGCTTCCGCAATCGAGAAACGTTCTGGGATCTTGAAAACGCGCGCGCCGGGGTTCCCAGGATCGTAGATGACAAGTGATGTGATATCTCCGACAGGAGTGTCGGGTTCAGCGGGTGCTCTTTGTGCGAATCGTTCGATCTGGTCGCACAAATCCGCGGGCATGAGAGCATCGAAGCGGTAAAACCCGTCTCTTTCGAGCACGTCGACAATCTTGCGCTGCTCAGCGACCGAAAAAGTTCCCAGCAGTCCACTTACCGGCGCCGGCCTCCGTTGCGGACGCGACACGGCGATCACTCTTTTTAAATGTTCGGTGAAGCGGCCGTTCGACGCGCAGTGGGACTCTAACAGCTGACACCACGCGGCGTGCGATATTTGGCCGTGCCGGTAATAGCCGTAAAGTCCCTGCACCACCCCCAAGACCCCTTTGACTGGAAAGGGGAGGTGCTTATGGGCCAGCCTTCCGATGCGACCGAGAAGTTTTATCAGAGTGAGATTTGTCCGGGTTGCATTACGTTCCATTTTACCTTGCCCATACATTTACGCGGCTCGTTCTGCTTTTATGATAATCCGGCAGTTGTATATGCGTCCTGGTATGGTTGCTCTATGGCATTAGACGAAGCGTTGGTAGCGGACGCCCGCAATTCTATCACTTCATCAACTCGCGCGATAACCTGCGGGTCATGCGTCACAAAAATCAGGATCCGGTCACGATATGACTTCAGTATCGTTTCCAGGACCCTCTCGCGCGTGCGCGAATCCAGTGCATTGGTGCTTTCGTCCATTACCAGGACATCCGTGGTGCGGGCGAGCGCGCGCGCAATCCCCACACGCTGCCTCTGTCCACCCGAGAGGTTACTGCCCTGAAAGTTCAAAACAGTGTGAACACCATGCGGAAAAGTGCTCAACGTTTCTTGCAGTCCGACCATGGAGAGGGCTTCGTGAGCTTCGGCATCGCTTTCCAATAGACCAAAGCGGACATTCTCCAGCACTGTTCCATAAAAAATGCGAGTCGTTTGCTCTGAAAGCAGAATATGACGGCGTATCGATGCATCGGAAAGCTGCGCGACGTCTTTTCCATTTATGCGAATTGTGCCGCTTATAGGCACAAAGAATTTCAACATCAAGTCTATCAGGGAGGATTTGCCGACTCCGGAAGGGCCGGTCAGCGCGTAGCTTTTTCCGGCTTCCAGTGTGCGCGAAAAGTTGTCCAGGATTTTCGGTGTGTCATCCGAATACCGAAAGGTAACGCAGTCGAACTCAATTGACCTTATTTTCTCTTCGTCCGGAAGGTCGAGCAAGGGGGTGGTTTGCTCCGCGATATTGGCTGCGCGCAGCATGTCGGCGACATTACGGCCGGCCCTGAGATTTGCGGTCAGGCGCAGGGCATTCTCAAGTCCCTGATTTGCAATGGGCAGCAGCCGGAAAAAAATCATGATGCCGGCTAGAATGGTTGGTAGCTGCCTGCTGAGCAGCGTGTTATCAGAAAATACAAGTACTGCTGCCAGTGCTATCGCGGTCACGAGAAATATCGGAATCTGATTCAGATTGGAAAAGGCTTCTGAAAGAGACAGAGTTCGCATGTAACGCTTCATCATTTCCGCATAGCGGGAAATAATGAAATGTTCCGCGGTAAAGCTGCGTACTGTGCGAAGCCCCCCGAGGGATTCGATAAAATGCGTGCCCGCGTTTCGACTCTCTTCCTGCTGGCGTTGTCCCAGCGCTAGTGTTTTGCGGAATGTGCTGCGAAGAGAAAGGGTTGTGAGCAATATGAACACCGCCAAGCCAATAAATGCTTGCCACGATTGGTATAAGAGGATCATGCCATAAAGCAGAAACAGAATAATCACCGGCGCTAGGCGCATGAAGTTTACGACAATTTGCGAGCCACGACTGGCTTCGTCGCCGGCAAGAGTGACAAAATGGCCTATCTGGTGCTTGTGAATATCGGTGAAAGACAAATCGCGGACGAAGGTGGCGAAGGCCTTTGTCGAAAGATCGCTCATAAGGCTGTAGCCAATATAGCCGTTCAGCATTTGTGTTAGAATGAAAGTGACAGTCCGCAGCAGAAACAACGATAAAAAAAGTGCGACAAAAAACTTGGAATTAAGAGTGACGCCGATATGCCCTGCCAGGCTCAGCATCGCCGGATTGTGTATTGACCGGCCACTGGCGATGAGGCCCAAAGGAATGACGCTGAGCATTGCGGCCAGTTCAATCGCAGATGATGCGATACCGAGCAGGGTTATCGGCACGATAACGGGTCTGCGACGGACCGCGTAGAGCAGCAGATCCCGAATCAGCGTGAGTTCGAATTTTCCAACTGCGCTCATGCTACATCACCATGTTGCACTTGGTGCGCGGCCATGTTTGTGGGACACACCAACGAGCGGCGGTCATGCAGCCGCCTTTTTGGGCAGGAGCGCAAGCAGAAACGGCGGTATAACGACTCTGTCGGCCCCCAACGCGGTTTCCGCCAGATCCCGCGCCCGGCTTGGTTGTTCCAGATCGGCAATCACGGCGCCCCCAACTGCTTCTGTGATGGCCGAGAAGTCGCGATGCAGGGGGAGTCCAAGCCTGTGCTGGTCGGTACTGTCCGGATCGACGATGGCCCCTATACGGATGCCGCGTTCCATGGCGCAGATGGCGGATATCTCCGCGAGTGTAGAGGTACCAACGATGACCATGTTTTCCCACTGCCGGACGGGTTCGGACGCATAAAGTGCAGCATATTCGCCTCGCACCGCGCGTACGAACTCCAGCGAGACGGAAAGGCGGTTCATGGCCAGGCGCGATTTCTCCGTAAAGCCTTTGGGTGTAAGCATGTAGCGATAGCTGCGTGCCGAGATTTTGCGGGCCTTGAGGTAGCCCTTGCGGATGCAAAATTTGAGATAGGCGTTGGTCAAGCCCAGTGCGATTCCAACCTCGGAAGCGCGGCTGCGCTGCGACCGCTCGCCATCGCGATCAACCGATTCCAGGATATCCAGAATGATTTGGGGTTGTTCCACCTTGCCCTTTTAGCGATTTGTACGCATATCATAGGCGAGCATAACTGTTCACCAAATGAACGTCAATGTTCATTTTATGAACACATATCCATAAGGTATTCATATAATCCCGGTGGCGGCGCTTCAACTTCCTGAAAATAATAGAGGGCCTACATTGGAAGTTGTAAGATGGCGGTATTATGTGTTTTGAAACGCCTATGAGCGTGCCTGCCTATTGCACCTATTTTGACCATCGCTATTTGCCAAAAGATTCGACGCCTCTTATGCGCGATTGTTTATACAGACCTTACCTGCACGAAATATCGGCATCGAACGAGATATCGGGGCGCGCGTCGATTCTATCAAATGTAGTACAATGCGTGAACCAAGCAGTGCGATGAACGCGCCCGATCGCCGGTTCAGAACATGGCGGTCGAATGTCAGGAATGCCCGGAGCGAAGGAATGAGCCGCCGGCGCGGTTACGTTATAGTGATCTCAATTGAGAATCACGAAGACGTGCAGATCTAGATGAGTGGAGGTATTATGCCGGGACGCCTTGAACGATGGCTATATCGGGCTTTGCGGATTGATGGATTGCGCTTCAAGCTATGTCGACTCCGCTGGCGGCTGCGAAAGCATAAGCTTCAGTTTCACCCTTCGATGGACAAAGCGGTAGGTGAAAAAACTATCAGCCATAACCTATCTGCATTTGACTGCAACGCTGTATTTGGTATGGCGAGACGAATGTCTCTTTTGCTTTTTCCGACCGCTGCAGTGTTCAAGGATCGCTTAAACGAAGTGAAGGTATTAGTTGTTGGCCCAAGAACGGAAGATGACATTTTTTGGGCTCGGTCCTTGGGGATGTTCAATACGATTGGGCTTGATCTCTTCAGCTATAGCCCTTTGATACAGGTGGGTGACATCCATGATAGCGGCATACCGGATCGGAGTTATGATGCGGTATTGCTAGGCTGGATGATAAGCTACAGCAGCAATCCTAGAAGGGTCGTTGACGAATGCCTTAGGATCCTCAAGCCTGGTGGATTACTGGGCATCGGGATCGAGTCTAATTCACGCCAAAAAATCTGAAGGCGTAAAGCCGCCGCGCGTGAACGCGCTAAATAATCCGGCGGATTTGGCAGAGTTGACTGGCTTGCCCGTGGTCTTCAACAACGACCCCCTCCAGGAGATAACCTACGATTGTGGCGTCATCTTCAGGAAGCCGCCGGCAAGTCCCTCGCCACAACTCTAAGCCAAATTGTATTAGTGCGTACTGCCGCCCGCCATTGCCCTTATTCTCTTGGCCGCTTAATTATCCCATATGACTCGCATAAACAGGTTTCCGAACGACATTGGGTCCCAGGAATAGATATGGAGGTCGTTTGGGGAAGCCTGGCCCCAATTGTAGCGGGATCAGCGGCCATCGTGCCGCCGTTTTCGTTCTTACCTAGCAAGTTTTCGTGGAAGTTGGCGTAAGAATCTTGTTAGCCTAAACGGCATTGCCTAATCGCGTTATTTTGGAGTTAATTTGTCGATACCACATGCCATCAGATTTTCCCAATTAAGTTCTGATTCCACGGCCTTTCTGGAGGCTATGCGCGAATGTTAGTTACGATAGAATACACAGTTCGCGAGCCCATCGAAGTGGACCAGCGAATAGCCAGATTCCTGCAGGGTCCGGACTGCACGTTTTAGTGCGGTCACTGACGATTTTGTAGGGAAAAATACTTCTTCAAACTCCAGCAATATCTGATTTGGTCGAAGACCCCTTGCAATAAGGGCCTCAGCTATTTTGGCCCCGATGCCCTCAATATCGAGCTTTATGAGCTCGATATTGTCAGATTCGTCATCAATAATTTCCTCTAATGGCAGAGCGTCTACTTCTATGAACTCATTTGTCTGCTGAATATTTGCAGCAGAGAATGAGACATGTGCATCATTGGCCGGCTTCCAGAATTTTATCTTCTCTCGTTTTGTCCAGACGGCCACTGGCTTATACGTTATTTTTTTGAAGTCGACGCCCTGAACATCATAAAACTCGCTACCAGAGTTATTGATCGGTGTGTCAATTCCATTTGCGACATTTTCACACAATTTAGAAAAATGTCTGATGGCACGGGGCGTTGGATCGACAATTATGCAGTTCAAGTCGTATTGCCTTTGCAGTGCGAGATCAAAGGATACATCTTCACCCGCTCCACACAGGATTGCGAATTTCTTGCTTATATCACCAGATATCTCGACTATCGACCAACCGCCATATTGCGTTCCCAATTTGACAAGAGGACGAGGCGGATAAACAACTTGCGACGCCAGCCATGAGCTGGGTGAAAATACGGTCCGCAGAACCCTCCCGAGTGCCCTTCTGATCAATTGACGAAACATAAATTCTCCGATGAGGCGTTAGCCCGCATGACCCGGTAGACCCTGGATTGACGGCGATGATAACACATTTCCCGACATTCCCCAGATTATCGATTGATTAACTCCCTGAACGACAACCTATCGCCGGTGTCCGGTGGTGGTCCGGCGTCTTATTCTTTTTACACTACCATTGCGACGGGGTGAGGATACGTGAATCCTGAAGGGCGCAGGCGCTCCAGTCGATTTCGGGAACCGGTGTCGCCGCGCCGCTGAGAATCTCGTCGAGCTCACCAACCGATGTAACACCGACCAGGGCCACATCGATCTCAGGCTGCGACAATACGAAGCCCAGCGCGGCCGACAGCGGTGTGGCGCCCGCCCGTGCGACACGCGCACACACGGCATCGAGATGGGGGGCGACCGCCGCGAGCGATGGCGGAAGCTCATTGGGCGCGAGAAAGAGCAAGCCCTGAAGGAACAGCGAGCGGGCATGAATTTGGACTCCCATATCCTTTAGCCGCGCGAGCGTACCGTCGATAAGAAGCCGCTGGTCAAGCAGGCTCACCGGAAACTGCATTGCAGCAGGTCTAAAGCGGCGGGCGAGGGTCACGGGATCGTCCGCGGGATAAGCTGAAATTCCGATGGCGCGGAATAAACCCTCGTCGCGCAAGGAAAGCAACTCATCCCAAAGCGCCGGCCCGTCCGGGCCCAAAAGGTCGCCCGCCGCGTGAACGAGAAGAAGATCGACCGGCTTTCTTTGTAGTGTCTCTATCGACAAGCGGGCCCGTGACAATACGCCAGCGATATTGTCTTTGGGGGACATTGTCTTGGTTGCAATTCGGAAAAGTCTTGCATATTTCTGCAATGTCCCGAGCGTCGCTTCGGCATTACCATAGGCGGCGGCGGTATCGAGCCAGCCAACACCGGCCTTCGCCGCGCGGATCAATATTTGTGCGATATGTGTGTCGGGTACGCGGCCGCGCCGGTTGGATATGCCGTAGGACTGTCCGAACCGGACTGTTCCCAGCCCCAGTCGTTCCATGAGTGCCAAATTCTCCCCCGGCGGTTCGAAGTTCAATGCCCTTTTTCTAGCAACTTGCACGCTTTGATAGAAGGATGGGCGCTAAACTTACCAATATTAGGTGTCAATACCCTGGAGAGGGCCACGTTGTGTCCCAATTCCTGTTGAGCACTGGATTTCCACACCGATTGATACCTCCGTAAGTGGGACCGGTGGGTACTGTTACAGTTTCGATTTTTCTGACATAGCGAGGGCTTGAGGTCCGGTCTAGGGTTTGAATATGCACAAGTTTGTTTTACTGGCTATCGGTATTGCCCTAGGCGCTGTTCTAGGTTCCCCCGGATCAATTCAGCGGCCTGCATGGCCCAGGCTATGGCTGTCCGAATTACCGACCGGTTTTGGGACATTGGCGACATCGTGCGTCTAGTCGAGGATTGGAAAGAGGAACTGGAATGCGTGCAACTAAGAAAATCATAAAGTCACTTATTCCAAAGCCCGTTTTGCGGCACATTATAAGGCCCGTTCTCAGGCACATTGAACTTTCAAAGCAGGCAAAAGCATTGCGTAACTTTTACTTTGGACGGCAATTGAGTAAACTCAAGCCAATCTTGCGTGAGAGCGGTGAAACACACAATTTCACCTATGATCTGACAGACGAAAATCTCCGCTATCTGGCTGAAGTAGTCGCTGTCGCGACGAATAAGCCACCCATCGAGATAGAAGGATTTATTCTGGAAGCCATAAATGACCGGGAGCTGCGGGCTCACTTCGATAGCAGGATGTCCACATATGAGGGCCAACGTTCGCCTGCAAACGTCAAGTCTCCTTTTGGAAGGCGGCTCGGCTGGTATGCCGTTGCGCGCGCGATCAAGCCGCGATTGATTGTGGAGACGGGTGTAGAGCGCGGTCATGGCGCCTTGCTGCTCTGTGCTGCGCAGCTTCGCAACGGTGAGGAAGGTGCGCCGGGACGCTACTTGGGAACGGACATCAATCCCAGCGCCGGTTATCTGCTTTCAGGAAAATACCAGACGGTCGGAGAAATTCTTTACGGGGACTCCATTGTGAGCCTGCGAGAAATCGCGGAGCCGATCGACCTTTTCATCAATGACAGCGACCATTCAGCCGACTATGAGGCCGACGAATATAGGGCGATCGCATCTAAGTTATCTGCAGACGCGATAATTCTGGGCGACAATGCCCATGTCACCGATAAGCTGGCCCGCTTTTCACGTGAAACGAGTCGGTCATTTTTGATGTTCAAAGAACACCCCAAGGATCATTGGTATCCTGGAGCAGGGATCGGGATTTCATTTCTTCGTAGGGTGACTTCTACAACCCAGGTCAAGCTGTAACGGTGCCCGCTGGCGACATTCGGACAACGGGTATGTTGAATAGTGCCGCCGAGGCCATCAAGGCCAGCTATGGCCTGCCGAATGTAGAAATGGCCCCGGCGGTGAAAACCGGCGGGACCATTCGATTAACTCCGATATATACACCCTCTCTGACCGACTCCCACTGAGTGGTCCAGTTACGATGTTAGTACGGGATTGCATTTACATCACCTGGTTGTGAACCACCGATGCGGCGGCCAGGCCCTCGCCTGTGGTGCCGGCAGCCGGTAGCCGGCAGCCTATAAATAACATTGGATAACTGCAGGACTTTGTAAGAGGCTATTTGTCTCTTCTGTCCAGAAGTTCCTGGCATTTGGAATTATAGTTGAACCCAGACGCCGCTTGGGGACGTACCCGTCGCAATTGGTTACTGCCGTCATCCAACAGTAAGACCTTTATCTGTTCAGCCAAATCTCAGCCGCCCGTAGCATCAGAACACTCGTAACGTTCATTCGCTTATTCTTCATTTGGGTCGCCAAGCGTAGACGGCAACCGCGTCGCCGAGCCCGTGATTGGTGCGCGCCACGAGCGATAGCTCAGAATGAGAAATACCGAAGTTGTCATACCGTTGCACCGGCGACCCAACCAGACGGATGCAGCGATCGGCAGCTCGGAGCGACGACACCTCTTTCATTGATAGGGGTCCAAAGAAAGACTCGAATTGATGCCCAAACACATCATAAAATAACGCATCCGGATATATTCTATTCAAGTCCAAGCCGAAGTGCCTCTGGGTATATTCATCGCCAAAGCTGAGATTGTAGGTTGGTGTGTTTACCCCATAAAAAAAGATCGAACGGCACCCAGTTACGGTAGTTCCCGCGACCAGTCTTTGATTATCAACTTGAGTTTGTTCGGCATTTTGAGCCCACGCTGAAGTGGTTAGCGCATTGTGCCAGATACCGATGGCAAGCAGAATAAACAGAAGGCCGCCGCCGATACATGCAATGCCACGCTGCGCCAGCGATTGCGAAACGATAGCCGCGTTGGCAAGCGCAATAGATCCAATGACCGGCATAAAATACCGTGCACCAGGGTTTTTGAGAACCATCGCGATGCTTAGAACCAAAACAAGCATGGAAATTGTGATCACACGACGGGTGTTGCCGCTCCATAATGGAAATAAGGCAACGTAGAAACCGAACATCACGAAGATTTCGGGTGTCTCGCTAAGTAGGCTCAAAAAGGCCGGCCATAGATTTGATACCGATGGCGCGCCGATCGGGCCGCCTCCGTAGGCACCCGCATGGATGAATAGCCTTACGAACCACTTCGCCATCTGCGGGTAATGAACCGCAATTGGAAGGGTCAGTATCAGCACAGTGACCACACCAGCTTTCGCTGCGGTCCGCCGATGGTTTCTTTTCTGCAGAAAGAATATTTTCGCGAGCAGCGGAAGCGCAGTGACCTTTGTCACCAGGACAAAACCTAACAGTGCGCCAAGGCCCAGTGCATAAGTTTCCGTCTCGGTAAATCTATCGGGTTGAAACGCTAGCGGCGCCAGGTAACCAGCCAACACCAGACTGGTAGCCAGAAGGAGGGGCTCCGGCGTGACCCGGTTCAGTCCGATCATCACGGAAAAAGAGATCAGGATGCTGGTTTGCGCCACTATCGCCGCAATAAAATTCGCCGCTGCGCGAATACGAAAACCTAAATAAAAGGCAGCCGCAGCGTTTGCTGTGATCAAAACCAGATTGATGATTCGCAAGAAATGCTGAGGATGCGAAAGGACCGCGGTTTTCAAATCGGATGGGCCATGCAAAGGCGTCGAAAGCAACCACGTTGGTATAGTGACGAAGGCTACAATGATCTGTAGTGTCGTGCCCGGATGGTCGTAGTGGCCAGGCGGATGGAAACTCAGAAGGCTGAGTCCATTCAGCAGATACACGTAATCGGGATCGGCCTCAAAAGGTCCTGCTGCAGCACGGAACATCATGCCTGCCGCGATCAACACAAGAGGTACTGTCGCCAGGACCACTATTTCGGTGGCAGTTTTGAGCTGCGGCCGCATCGGGAAGCTCATGTCACTCTCTTCGCCGGCTGGCGATCCAAACGGTGCCGCCGGCCAAGCCCAAGAGGAATGCTCCCGCCCCAAACAAAAGCGATATGAGAAGCCCTTGGGAACTTCCCAAGCCTGCATATCTCAGTGCTGCAACCATCGCGCTTTCACGCACGCCCCATCCAGCAACCGAGATCGGCACCATCGTGATGAGCATAACTGGCGGAACCAGAAAAATCGCATCCTTGGGATCGAGTGGCGCCGTCAAGGCGCGAGCAATACACCAGACCGCCAGAACGCTGAGAAGATGAATTGCAATAGAGGAGACCGTGATCTCTACGGCACTGCGTGTGTCGCCAAACAGTTTTCCGCCGATCACCGCTATGGTCCGCGCATGACGCGTTGCAGGCCAGCGGTCCAGCCAAGGCAAGGCGCCAATTGCTATGACGGCGGCAAATGCTGCGAGGCAGGAAAATCCCGTGACAGCAAGCGATAATCGTCCGGCGGGATCCGGGATTCTGGAAAGTGCACCTGGAAGGATCGCAACAACCAAAATCCCCAACGCCAATCCGCCTACGGCCCGATCTATTATCACGGAGTAAAAACTGGACTTCCAATCGCCGGTACGGCGTCCGAGGTACCAAATGCGCGCTCCGTCGGCTCCGACCGTGGCCGGAAGAGTCTGGCTGAAAAATTGGCCAATGAAAACGTAACGGAGCGCAGAAGTAATCGAAATCGTAATACCGCAGCCCGCCGCAATCCAACGCCAGCGTTGCGCCGCCGTGCCCAACTGCACGGCTAGTGCCCCGACGGCGGCGGCGAACCAAGCACCTTGCATCCGTAATAGACCGGCGCCGATCATCGCCAAATTTGCGTTGCGGAATGCGAGCCACAACAAGATTGCAGTAATGACGACACGCAAAACCAACGCTGATATTCTTCGTCTCCGCGTAGTTTCGCCAACGAGGCTGGCCGCGGCTGGCATGTTCAGGGTATTTTTCATAACCGGCCGACGCGGTTCACGCGAGCACCTTCAACTTGAAATAAGCGAATATCACCATCCGTAGCAGCAACCAGCCATGGGAGAAACGAGAAATCTGTGTCTCCCCATAGATACGGGCGGCATAAGATATCGGTAGTTCCTGAATCTTCAAATTGAGCTTGGCTGCGCCAAAGATGAGGTCGAAGTCGCCAAAGGGGTCAAAATCGCCGAAATAGCTGCGATTTTGCTTGATCCGTTGGTAGTGCCGTTTGCGTAAGACCTTGGTGCCGCACAGGGTGTCGGTGAACCGCTGATTGAGAAGCCAGGAAAATAGCATGGAAAAAATATGGTTTGCTATCCTGTTTAGAAAGCGCATGGCCTCATCTTCCATGGGATAAACCAGCCGAGACCCGTTGATGAATTCTCCCTTTCCGCTGCGCAGCGCATTGTAGAATTTCGGCAGGTCTTCCGGTGGAACGCTAATGTCGGCATCCAGTATCATCAATACATCACCCCGCGCTGCATCGAAGGCCTTGTAGACAGCATCACCCTTGCCTTTCCCGTCCTGGCGCACAAGCTTGATGTCGCGATGACCGTAAATAGGGATCAGCCGCTCTATTTCCTCGTAGGTCCCGTCCTTGCTGTGCCCCTCGATAAAGAGAATTTCCAGATCGCCGCCAAAATCTGGGATGCGTCTGATGATGGATTCAATATTGCCGCGCTCGTTGCGGCAAGGCACTACTACCGTTACTGTCAGCTGCTCCTCGGCCGGTAAGCCAATAGGTCGCGCAACAATATAGTTCCGAACGCACAGCTTGCGGATGCCAGGCAGTGTGCCGACGAAGCGGTTGATAAAGCGACCGATGCCCAGTAACCGAGCTGGGACGAGCTGGCGCCAATCAGTTCGTACAACATCATAATCGGCCAAAGACAGAAGATTCGCAATGTCGGCTGGTTTCAGCCAATTGGTCTGCGGCACTGGCATCCGCAGATTTAGCTTGTCTGCCAGCCACAGCACCGGCTCCCAGAGGTAGTTATAATAAGCAATAACAAGACGAGTATCGCTATGACAAAGCGCCCGCAGGTTCGTTAACGTGGATTGGCAATCTTCCAGGCTGCCGATGGTGTCGTGGAGGAGAATGATATCAAATTTTCCATCTATGTTCTTGATGGTTTCCACATGCTCGGCATCGCCAAGCACATAGTTGAACTGCGGGTGAGCCGCGCGGGCTACCTCGATCATGCGCGCGCTCATGTCTATGCCAACGCCACGCTCCGGATTTAGCGCAGCCAGCAGATGGCCGGTACCACTGCCCACATCGAGAATGCTCAGACCGGCCGGGATCAAAAATCGCAGATAATTTTCATCCTCTTGGTGAAAGCTGCTTTTTGCGATGAAAGCCTCGCGGCGCAGAGCCCACCGATCCGCCATATCGCGGATTGCGCGTTTGCGCGCTGAAAGTGCAGGTAAACTCACGGCGGCCTTCTGCATTAATTTTTCGTTCGCAGCACTAAACGGCATTTTCAGTGCGTTCTGCCACGACCATCAAGCGGAAGCCCGCCAGCCAACCCAGTGATCGACTCAATTTCGAT
>Ga0206924_1136_pt1 | contig 12998 bp, 17 predicted proteins | sample Alteio_BWOrgHeat_61_FD_152947 | JGI IMG/M metagenome (GOLD analysis project Ga0206924, IMG submission 152947) | Enriched cells from forest soil in Barre Woods Harvard Forest LTER site, Petersham, Massachusetts, United States -... | ecosystem: Environmental > Terrestrial > Soil > Temperate forest >...
GGAAGAAGGCGAAACCATGAGACAGACCATCCGTGAAGCGGAAGCGATTGCATGGGAGCAGTACCGAGCACATCAGTTGGCCTGTGCTCAGCATACGGCTACTCCAGAATCGTTGGCAGTGTTAGCGATGGAGCTTTACCAGCGTATGGGAGGGAAGGCATCAAGGTGGGACAAAACTCAAGATTGCATCCATCAGACTGGTTTTCCCTGCTGCGCTGCTGCTCTGGATCACGATGGCCAGCGGATCACTGAGTTTTCGGGAAACGGCGGCGAGGTATCCCGTGAGCTTGTTCAGTTGTTCACCTACGACTCCACACTGGTCGAATGCGTCGATGATGCGTTGGGTCAGCTTCTCATCGCGCAGCAGGCTCAGCGCCTCGGCTTCTTCCTCTGGCGACATCACCGGCGTGGAGTCCTCAGGTTTTTCCAATGCCTTTGCTCTGTCCATCTGCGCCTGCTCGCAAGCGAGGATGAGCCGCCCCAGGTCGCGCTTTATGACATCTGGCAGGCAACCAATCTCATCGCCGGCTGCGTTTTGGAAGCCTACCCGATTGCGAGCGTTATACAAATCGAGCGTATCGACGTGGCACAGGTCGCCGCAGAGCACGCGGACGTTGACACGAAGGGCATCGCTATCGGAATTTTTCCCAAGCCCCCTCACGCGGTACTCACGATCTCCGAGGGTCACGAATACGTCATCGCCAACGACGCGGGGTACAGGCGCCGGCAGCATGGGCGCCGGCACTGATTGTGGATGTGGAGCAACAGCGGGCGCAGGTACATCAATGGTAGTTGCCGGTGGCGCCCCTGTGATGCCGGTAGTGGCTGCATGGTCGAGATCCATGCTCTGGCCAGTCGCCTTTACCCTCTTGGCCCATTGAGCCACGGTGAGGCGCGGGGGAATGGTGACGCGAGAACACCGGATGCCTGCCTGAGTCAGAGCATCCTCCAGTGCCGTCGCCTGAGCATTTTCCTCCGATGTAGACGGGTAGGCCATACGGACATCGCTGACGCCGTGCTGCTGAAACATTCCCACTACTTCGGCAGCATTCGCAGAGGTTACGGCGCAGGTGCGTTCGTGCCCTCCAGCAATCGCAGCCAGCGCATCCTGTATACTGCTACAGAGGATGACGCCTGCACCGCGTAACAGCGAGCGTTCATTCCAGAGCGGTGGTATTGGCCGGTTCAACCAGACTTCGAGCGGGGTGCCTGCTCGTAGCTCATGTCCAAGCAGCTTGAAGCCATGCACTTGCACAATGCCACCGGCGGCATCAAAAAAGGGAATCACGAGCGAACCCGTGAAATGCTCATGGCCCGTCGCTCGGTAGATGCCGATGTCGGTCAACCTGGAGCGGATGAGCCGTCCTGCTTTGAGTTGTTTGCTCGGTAGGTGAAGCCCCAGCGTCCGGTTGCTGTAGCCGAGCCGGTAGCGTTGGGCGATCTCCATGGTGACGCCGAGCCTTTCAAAATACCGCTGTGCGACGGCGACCTGGGCCAGCGTGTGCTGGTAATAGGTGAGGATCTGATCGAGGAGCACGACATCGGCAGCATCGGGATCGAGCGTGAGCGTAGGTTCGTCCTGAATGACGACTGGCTCGTCATCACCTGACAGACTTTTCCCAGGTATCGTGGGAAAAGTGTGTTCAACAATTTGTTGATCTCCAGACATGGTTCAGTGCTCCAATCTATGAAATCGCTTGGCCATCTGCTCGGCTTCGGCTTTGTGCAGCAAGGCCTGCCTCATCCACCTGGGCTCGTCAAATTTCGACATCCATATGTTTGGATTCAGCATCCGCAGCGTGATGGGATAAACCTGCGAATATGGCCTCAGCGGTTTCAGCGTCTCGCCCAGCCATTCCATTCTGGTTTCCAAGCACTCGGAGATTGGAGCGTACTTGGGAGTGAAAACCTCGGATCTGATGGCCACCGCGAGGATAAAGATCGAGAGCCTTAGCGCATCGTTTTCCCGCGTCAATTTGGCATAGCGGTAGGGCGTCATCGCCAGTGGGCGCTTGAGGCTCATGCCACACGTCCGTTCACGCGAGCTTCGCGCAGGATACGGCGGATCGCGGTATGAGATATTTTCAACCCGAGTGCCTCGTGGACTGCGGCTTGACACTTCCTCAATGACATGCCCTGAACGGACAGCCTCAGCACCAGCGACATCGCGGCTTGCTCCGCTGGATCAGCGACGAGTTTACCATCCTTGATCTGATGCCCGATAGGGCGCCTCCCTCCGAGGTACAATCCCCGGCTTCGTTGCATGCTCTTGACCGAGCTTATGCGCTCTTTGATGACTGATCTCTCGAAGGTCGCCACGGCGGCGATGATGGTGTACAGCAGGCCACTGATGCCCCCGGATGTGACCTCGCCAGGGCCAAGGTCCAGTAGCACAAGCCCCACCCCTCGGCGTTTCAGATCCTCAAACGTGGCCAGGGCGTCACTGGCCGAACGGTGACATCGGCAGAGAGACGCAGCCACCACCACGTCGCCCTTCTGGACGGCAGCAAGCATCTTGCTGCCTTCGGGGCGGTCTCGGAGGCGCAGGCCACCCGAGACGCCAGCATCTGTATAGGTGGCGGACAGCGTGAGATCGTACTGATCGCAGTGTCCCCTGATCTTTCGTTGCTGGTTTTCGAGGGATTGCCCATCCTCGGCCTGATGAGCAGTGGAGACCCTCTGATATGCTACCGCTGACATAGTAACTCCTTTCGTGAGTTACTACGATGCTAGCGACAACTCCCACTTCGGCCTAGCTGGAACGTTCCTATTGCACTGGCGCAATACAAATCGAAATGATGCCTGTAGTTGTCATTCTGAATCCGAATCGGGAGTGCCGCCATCTCGCACGGCCTGTCTAGGGCATCCAGTAAGCCCTCAGAGCCACGATCCCACAGCAGATGCGACACAAGGAGGGGCTGGAGGCATGCCCCTGTCCACGCGCTTCGTAGAAGGAAGTCGCGAGGGGCTAGCAGTATTGACCAATGACTGGAACAGCGCGAGAGGCATTGTTCCAGGGCTATGGCGCTTCGATGGCCAGGGGGCGTGGGCGGCTGTCATAGCCCGGGGCGGTCGCTGCCAGCGTCGGATTGTTCACATTGGCCACGCACTGGCGATGGTCCATCGCCGCCATCTGGATAACGAGACATCGCTATAAATCGGCGTCTACAATCTTGAGGCGCTTCCCCATGGCCGCCAGCAGCGTCACGATAGTCTCCAGGTGCGGTGAGTCTTTCTGAGTCTTCCACTTGCGCAGGCGCATCAGCGTCGGATGTGATAGCTTGGCTTGTCGCATCAAAGTGGCGTAGGTATGGCCGGAGCGAGGAAGGTCAATCCATCGCTTGATGGTATTGTTGAGGCGCTTGAGCAGCAGCGCCTCGTGATCCGTGATGGGACGCAGTGGTGAGTCCGTTGTGGTCATGATGCCTACTATATGAACGAGTACGTCTATCTCAACAGTTTGTTAGTATTTCTAATCGTGGGGCCGACGGTCAAGCGCCGCAAGTGCGACATCAGGATGGCTAAAAGAAAAAAGAAAGCATCTAACCAACGATACCATCGCTATAGCCTCGATGATAATGGCAAACATGGGTGAAGCCTCCAGCACCAGTGAAGGAGACATCGCTTTGGTCGTCATGGCCGTGATGTCCCACGCTGCGTCTGTCCTGATGCCCCATCCTGATGATAGCCGAATTGGGATGAGATCATGATGGCACCGGCGGGGTAATGCGATGAAGCGAGAATGGAATGATGCCGCAATGCCAGCAACGCGATGGCGGGATGATGCTGTGACGCGATAACGGCGTAATGGCACCGACGCGATGACGGGATGTAGAGTTGTTTCTGATACACATCTATTAGGTCTGCACAGGTGATAGACGTACACGTCTATATCTACAATTTGTTGATTATATTTCGTAATGGTACCTAAGGGCACCGGCGCTGGCTAAGACACAGTGGGGCAGCGGAGGTCGTGATAGATGAGGCAGACTTGCCGTAATGGCGCTGGTGGAGTCACGCCATAACGACGCAGGCGGAAGAACGCGATAAAGGGGCCTGCGGGGTGGCGAAATGTAGACTTGTTTCTGATACACATCTCTTAGCTCCCGAACGTGCCATATTCCCGCCGCCCCTTCATTGAGGAAAGATATTCGATGAGCGCCATTTCATTCCTCGGCGCCACCGCGATCTCATAGGCGATCTGATCCCATGTCTTCCTGCGACGCTCCGCGTTCTTCTTGTCCTGGCTGCCAACGAACGCACGAGGTAGTCCGGCACAGATGTAATCGACGTACTGCAACAGGCCGCCCTTCCTTACACCTTCGATTGAAAAGCCATCGCTATCGCCTCGGCCACCACATTTGACCCAAGCCTGTTTCAAGTCTTCCTCTTTGATGACGGAAGGTGCATGAAGCACGAGATGCAGGTGGACATCCCATAGCCGACGCCTCCAGTCCCAATGCGGATGAAGAAACCAGACGCCTCCAGTGAACGACCCCTTCGTTTTGTGGCTGAAAACCTGCTTCCGCCTGAATCGGTCGAAGGCATGACGCAGCATTGGTATGGCCTCCCATAACCCTCCCACACCACGCCGACGAGCCAGAGGCACTGTCCCGCACTTGAGTACCATCAGGACCAGTTCACTCTCATCGATCTTTTCCAGCTTCACCATGAGCTTATCCCGGACCAATTGCTTTCGGTCATAGGAATCAGATGGGCAGATGCGCAACTTGCAGGGACGTGATCGTCGAGATGGAAGCCGTTTCCTGTTGAGTTCGCAGTGTTGTTTGATGGTAGTCCAGCAGGAGCCCAGCTTCTTTTGTGCCGCTAGCAACACTGGATGCTCTCTACCATCCAAGCCATTACGGACGATTGAACGCCAACGTAGCAGCACTGGGACTCGAACCCCCCACGTCTGATTGAAAAATCTGGGCGCTTTGTAAATGGGGACGAGTTGCTGAGTCCGCTTCTTCATATTCAACCTTATCAGACGATGTACTCTTGCGTTTTCGTGCATAAGGATTACGATGCAAGCGCAGAGGTATTTATGGTCACGAAGACAATTGAACGAGTCAAACTCTCCCATCGCGCACTGCTCGCCCGCATCAACAGGAGAGAAACCATTGACCATCGCATCGTCAAGCGGACGCGACCTGACTGCCGTGACATCCACGATCTCGGACAGTACTATTCCGTGGATCTACGCCGAAACATGATCGTCGCCAAAGACATCGATTTGGAGCAGTACGGACGGGAATTGAAGGTGCTCCAGCCATATGAAGTGATGGCTGAGGAGTAGCCACGGCGCAGGTGGTTAACAGCCGTTTTCTGAAAAGAAAAATTTCGACCAATTTGCGAGACTAGCAACACCTGGTGGTAACCGCCTCCTCACTCTCTGCTATAATGGCGGTTGATAACCATCTCCAAAGATTGCCGCCGGCTTGACAACCTGGTGCCCGACAGCCACTACTGGAGATGAGGAGAGCAGAGCCCGCGTCGACCCCGGCTATCTGCTCTGGAAATTGTACCCACCATCTATAGGGCGATAATGCGTATCAATCGCAGATCGGATGGTCCGCTGGCTGCCTCAACTCGCCCCTACCAGAGCATCTACGACACCCAATCAATGCCCATTCGGGATGAACTCAAACAATAGGTGAACGCCAATCGCCACGGCTCCGATGAACAGACCAATCACGACCAGCGTACTCGGCAGGTTCATCTTTGGATCGTACCATTTACGATCTGAATCACTATCGCTAGGCAATGCCCCTGATAAAGGCTTTTCATTCTTTGGATAACTATGCCTCTTTTGATAATTATCCATAGCTACTCCATGAATGACAATCTTGAATGCGGCCATCAGAAATCTGGACATAGACCTATCCGAAAGCGCGGCGTGTTCTTACCGTTATCCTGAATCACTTTGTATCTGACGATGGCCTTTCCGAATTGCTGAGTAACCTCATTGGTTACCGCCTCCTGTCCATGCTGGACAACGAACTGATCCAGGTCCTTTCCAACGGATAGCAGCGTGTCGTCCTTTGAATCGTAGTCACCGACGAGCATAATAAGCTGGCAGATGAGCACCTTGCCGATCAAGGTGTTCATCGTATTGGCTTTTTCATCTTCGCTTCCCTGCACCTGCCAAATCATCTCGATACCTTCAATTGAACCGTCTGATTTGTAATCGAATGCCTTGATACGCGTTGGTGGCAGTTCAATCGCTGAGGAGATGTGCCCCCAGTACATCACTCGTGGCGTACCATCTGATATTTCTGGGGGATGTTCTTTGAGGAATTTGATTTTATCATTGATATTCGCAAAGGTAGTAATAACGGGAGCATTTGTCATTTCAGCCTTTGATAGCGAAACCGCAGCAGGAGAAGCCGACTGCGCTGGCGTGGGCGAACTGGCTGCGCCCGAATCGGAAGCGGACTTAGGTCGATTAGACGACCACTCGTGGATGAAGTATGCAGCGATGAAGACGACGCCAACCAACGAGACACAACCTATTGCAGTATCGCGTTTCGATGGTTGCTTTTTTCCTGCTGTATCCGCCATGGAATCCTCCTGTGCGTTAGATCGTAAGCGACTTACTTACGACTTCAAAGGAGTCTCTCGGATCTCGCCAAACGTTGCTATGCTGCCGAATTGTGACTCTCGGACGCATCATTTCAGATCGCCTGAAGGCACTTGGCCTCAGTCGTGCGGCTTTCGCCCGAAAAGTCGGCGTGAAGCCGCCGATGATCTTCGCCGTTGAAAAATCAAAATCCCCAATACCGGGAGCACGCATTGAGCAGTGGGCCGATGCACTAGAATTGAAGGGCAAGGATCGGGAGGCGTTTGTGGACGAAGCCTGGCTGTCAAGATCGCCAGAGCATGTCAGGGCAATGGTGGAGAAGCTGAGGAAACAGATTCCTAGGCATTGAATCTCGGATAGTCTCCATTCATACTGGTGTTCATCTATGTCCCTGAACTTGCTTGAATGGTGCCCCAGGCTCATTTTATTGAGAAACGATGATGAACAGTTCAAGTACTCATATGGGGCAACTGGAACTACTGTTCGATGTAATGATAAAATCTATATAATCACTGCAACACATACACTTACAGATGAAAGACGAGCCGGTAGACTTATTGAACCAATAATCGAAACGCCACATGGCTGCATGTCATTATCGATAAACAAGTATGCTAGCATATTATCATATAAAGACCGCGATCATGCCCTTTGTGATATTACCGCTTATGAGGTAGGGAAAGATGCGAAACAATTCGTGAACCAAAATCTTTTCCCAGACATCCTAATTGATGGAGACCCTCTTACTGGACTAACAAATCAATCTCGAATGTTAGTGACTGGCTATCCGAGCGACGGCCCTGAACAGCAGCTATCTTTTGATCCACCCACCATAACTCCGGTATTGTATAACTTTCAGACTGTGTATGATGGACCTTCTGATATGTTACACATGAGCAGAGTCAGGCTATTAAGTAACCGCGTATCCATGGGTGCAAACCACTTTGATCTCAATTTTCCAAATCAACTGAATGGCATGTGTGGATCTCCCGTATTTTCACTTCGATCAGAGGGGCCACGACTGGCAGGAATTGTTACAATGGCAGGCCGAAATCATATTCAATTCATCAACATCGTTATAATACTAACGTTTCTACGCAACTGGCAATCCGGTAGGGGCAAGAGATCGTAACGCTCATTTCGTTTGTGCGAGATCATGGGTGGGGGAGGTGTGTCCGCCGGAGATTACAACGCTCATTGCGCACCTGAGGCAGGAGAAAGCACGGTTGAAGGCGAGGCTGGAGGAGTAATCACTTCGAGTATTTATCGAATAACTTGCAAATCCTTGCTGATCTTCGGTTGAGAGCAGCAACGAAAAATCCACCATTATCAGCAACTGATTGAATTCCCGCATCTGATCCTGGATATGACCGTGGGTTAGGATATTTTACCTGCTGATTAGCATAGAGTATAATGTGATTTGTTTGTTCATTTTGGGCTATATATACTTTGAACAAATCTCCATTTCCACCGGCCATATCTCCTCGATGCATAAGGCTATAAAATACTTCGTCTGGTGGTACTGTAATTCTACTACCCAATATATTACTCGCTTGACTAATAACTAATTTGGAGTCAAGACCGCCCATATCAACTGTATGTATAGCTTGTTGAATGTCTACATCATTGGGATGCGTCTCGCGCAGTTTTCGTCCGGCTTCCTTATATTTTACCGAAAGCTCTGACCTGTGGTTATTCATTACATAAATTAGTAAGAAATCGGATGGCGAAAGAGTGTCGGCCAATGCGATGTCATCATCTCTGATTTCATGTGGAAAATCTGGGTCAATGCTATTTTTGAGTAGCTGAAACCATCTTGACCTTAGTTCATTTCCCTTCTGTCCATAACGCATTGCGATTTTTAGTGGCTCTCCGATACCAGAGCTATCCAAATCTACCCGTTTCCCTTCTTCTTCTAACGCTTGAGCCGCAAGCACCAATCCAGAAATACCTAATTGAGTCAATCCAACTTGAACTAAATTTGGGTCATTCGCAGTGAACCCTAGGAGCAAAGCACCGCCTCCTGGAATTAGGTTCTGTACTACGTTCGGAACATACTTTGTTATCGCTCGCGTAATGGCGGCTAGTTTGTCCTCGGAATCACTCATGTCTTGATACTTTCTCGATTAGACAAACTGATATTTTTTGTTACTTGATAACATGACTAAATTACCTACTGTCATTTCGCCTTCTTTATTACTTTATCCCACGGTATTACCGTCGTTATACATCGACTTACGATGGAACCCGACAGGCCAACATCTTCCTTCATCTTTGGAACGCCGTGGTTCACGAACCAATTCGCAGCGCTGGCACCTTTACATCGCACAAAAACCGCCGTCCCTGCTGATAGTGCCTGATTATAGAATGGCCGTTTGTGGCCTGGCAATTGAAATGCAAATGGCCGCGGTTCTCCAAATTTGATAACGATAAAGAAGCTGTTTTTTGAGAAATCCTTCTCTTGGTCGGGATGTGGTTTGATGTTGTCGTCTTGATCCTTATACCGAGTCACGATCCAATGGTTGTGCGGTAATTGTCCAGATCGAACCAGTCCCTGATTGAGACGGTCAGCAATTTTTCTAATTGGTGGAACGTGCTCAATCGCATGCGTTGCGAGTGCAATTTTGAATTTCCAGCCAGCATAGTAATACCGGCGAAGCCCAGCGCTGTAGTCACTTTGGCACCATATCTTGGCTCTAGGTATTGGATTCCCTCGCATATGGAGCGACTTGTGCTTGCCTGTAATCCAATGCGGCTTGTCTCCATTTTTGCGAAACGGGATCGGTTTATCGATTGGCCATGTCGGTATAGCCAGAAGCTCTTTCCACAATTTATCAGGATCTAAGCCAAGCTCATCTTGACAGAATCCAGGCCATACGACGGCATCCTCAAGCGCTCGTCCGCTTGGAAGAATGAGTCTTTGAGCAGCTTTGGGAAATGTACGACCGTTCCAGTAGCTTGGTCTCGATGCCATTTGGGAATTATCCTAGTCCAGGATAAAAATCAAATGGACAGGATCAACAAATTGTTGATCCTGACACCTTCGTCACCTGACATCTCGTACGCACCCCTTCGTCTCCCTCTCATCAACAAATTGTTGATTCAGAAAATAGGGGAGTTATCTGATCCGTCGATCATTTAGCGAGATTGATCGTCTCATCAAACAAGTAAGATATGGTTATCAGTTAGGGTCATTACAGATGGGTCATGGCGACATACCGCTCATAATCGATAAATCGACTTTCCAGTCTCTATCAGTAGATGAGACTATGGAACTTTCACATTGTTACCGGATTACTCAGACTCCAACTATGCTAATGGAGATTCTTGCGGACATTAAGAAGAATGAAGGTAGCGATCAAGTTATTGAAAAGGTAAAGAGCCTAGCCCATAAGACGTGTCTTCTACACGGAATGTTCGTGCCAACCGCGCAGACCTTAGTTCGAGCAGAACTCCGTGGTAATCCAATACAAATGGATGGCAGACCTGTCGTTTTGCATGGCGTTCACCACGATGATCCAATTGGCGGCTCCGGCATTTATTTTGATGAACCACCTGAATTTGCAACACTACGTCGATGGGAAGATGGTGATTTTACAACTGATGAGCAGATTTTAGCGGAACAATGGCGTACAATAACGCATAAACTGAACATTGAAAAATGGAAGCAGAGGCAGACCCAGTTTTCATCCGTTCGGGACCTAGACTCTCTGCGCCGATCTGTCAACGGGCTTCTCGCATCTGGATCAACCGCTCAATTTAAGATGCTCAATCAACTCATGGATGACCTACGTATCCCTCCGAGTGAGCAGCAAATCCTTGGCGGTAAATGGGTGAAATTTGGCCTACCCGATCTCCGTCGTTGTGCTCCATATACCGCGTATTGCATTAGCGTATTTTATACTTTTTATATGGGAGTCGCTAGCAATCTATTCGGAACTAAAGATACGAATCGAGTTGACCTGGACTACCTGCTTTACTTTCCATTTACTCGATGTTTCTCGTCTGGAGATGCCTTTCACTTAAAGATTGCGCCTCTTTTCATGGATCAGGACCTTATAATACCGGCGGATATTCTCAAATTCGATCTTGCTTCATTGCGTAGTCAACGAGAGACGAGAACTCCTGAACAGCATGCTCTTCACCGTCAAACGTTTGGCAATCGACCTGGCGACGATTCGTCCTCAATTACCTGTCGCTTATATAACCATCTCTTTGGACCTCCAAAGCCTGAGCCAACGCCAATTCCGCGAAATCCTGAGGAGGAGAGCGCACTTGTTCGTCGTTTCAATGAAATGGCCGAGCGAGCCGAGGTTTCAAAACGCAAGCAACGTGAGATTACTGGAGATCCAAAGACGGAATTCCCACCTCCTCCTATTCAACCGCCATAACCCCGCTTCCACTTCCTTTCGCCGGTCCGTCAGACCCTCGCGTGTCATCCCGCCCCCGGCGCGCCGAACCAACTTTGAAATCATTTCCCTGAGTCTACAAAAGGTTTCTTATAGTACGCCTTCACTTCGTGCAAACTCATTATATCAAAATGCAACTCTCCCTCTCCCGCTGGGATCTTTGATAGATCGATGTCAACGTTCGAGTTCGGCTGAGAGTGGTCCTCAACTATCATCCGAAAGTGGGCCCATGTGCCATCAATGTGATGTATAAAGGACCCCTTTGTCCCACCAGCACCTAAGGCCCCGCATGGAATTGCGGTATTATCGATTCTGGCGTCACATAACAAATTTAGCGTTGTGTTGTTCGTTACGATGTATTCTTGCATATGGCTGCCACAGGAAACGATTAGCAAGGTTAAACAAGCAGCGAGGACGCACTTGATGATCCTCATTTGTGGCTCCAGACACGGAAGACTCCGATTCGAGCGTGCGATTTCAAGTGCATGGAGAGGTGCGGCGGTGTCATCAAGGAATACTACCGGAAGGCTGCGTAAACACTGTGCGGAACTTGGCATCGAGCATCCGGACAGTACGACGGCGCTAAAAATAGAACAATTAGCATGATTTTTCGTCATACAAAGCATCTGGATTCAGTTTGGTGGCAATTCTATAAAGCCATTTCGACACTGATATTCCTTTATATCTAGGATCGAAGCCGCATCCCTTGTTATCAAATAAATCCGAAATGAGGTCGGACTCATTGTTAAATGATGCTGCGTATCGTAAAATGGTTTTTGCCAGATGTAACCTTAGTTCCATTTTCTCATTGGCGATGTAATTGGCAATAACTCCTTCATCATCCTTAAATTCTATTGAGAAATCTTGATGAAAATTACTGGCAAAGAACTGGAATAATTCTTTGCTTTCCTCGGGTGAAATCATCATTTTGGATACCCCGTGAATACGAAATAATGGCCATTGCCGTCGCCCTGAAGTAATACAAATGCTTTATTTCCTGGAACGCTAGTGCTAGATCCTCTAGGAAGAACTCTTCCGCCACTCCATGGCGCAGAGAGCGGCAGTCTTCCAGGAGCATTCATCAAGAGCCATTTGTTAAACTCAGTTCCATTTAATTTCATTACCGTCGCTGTCGCTGACTCGGCCTCAGAAAAATTATTATACGTAGAAGCACCGCTAATACCGGGCTCTGCCTGGAGTCTAGTAGCTAATTCTGCATCAGTCTTTCCAATATGTTTTTCTATTAGGTGCCCACCGAGTTTTTCATTCGCCGTCAATGTCCGATGTGGAATTAGGTCTTCGATTGCCTGTGCATTCAATAGCGCAGCCTGATATCCCTCTGGAGTATCATAGCCTATAGGCGGCCCTGAAGAACGAGGCTTCGAAGGGCTATATAGCGTTGTTCCAACCGCGTCGTCTAACTCTGGCCTGAGGGCAGTTAGCACCCAGTTTGTTCCATACATTAATGTTAGGTAGACTACCATATCCGTTGCAGCTACAACTCGATTGGTTTCGGTCCTTAATATTGGCTCTTTCCCAGAGCCCAAAGCAAAGCCAATTTCGGTTAAAAAGTGAATTGGGTTTAGTCCTCGTGCAAACTGATACATTACTTGAACATACCCGCTTTTATTTAATGCTTGAAATTCTAGCGTCTTCTTTGCAATACCTCTATTAAGTGACTGAGCCTTGACTTGATACCGGAATGGCGCCTGAAGTTGACTGTACGTCTTGTCTGCTTCTCGTCGCAAGTCAGCTGATAATGTTTCCGGAGACCATGTCATCGCATGTCCATTCTGATCCAGAATTGCATTCGCTTCTTTGTCCGATAATTCAATTCCAGTAATAGCATCGTAGCTTAGGCTCTGGTCCATTACCGCATCCATTAGGGTTGGTCGTGGGGTAACAGGAACCGGACCATCGCCATCATCATTCCAGTACCAGGCTCCATCAGCATAGTGCCATCTCATTCCCGTCGGATCTTCGCCGTTTACAGGGTCGTTCCCGCA
>Ga0206924_1138_pt1 | contig 12949 bp, 12 predicted proteins | sample Alteio_BWOrgHeat_61_FD_152947 | JGI IMG/M metagenome (GOLD analysis project Ga0206924, IMG submission 152947) | Enriched cells from forest soil in Barre Woods Harvard Forest LTER site, Petersham, Massachusetts, United States -... | ecosystem: Environmental > Terrestrial > Soil > Temperate forest >...
CAACTGGCCGAGTTCGCCCTTGAAGCGCGCCGCCGACATCGGTTCCGCACCGTAGCGGACGGGATCGGGGTTGAGCGTGGGATCGCCCGAGCGGTCGGTCATTTCCTGCAAGCTCGCGGCCATGCCGTAGCCGAGGAAGACGACCGTGGGCTTGACGAGGTCGAGCTGCTCTTTCAGCCGCTCGAAGCCCTTGCCGACGGGATCAAAACTGGAGCGTGACCAGCCGAGCGGCGTATCCGCGGAAAAAGCGAGGTTGCGCACGGTGAAATGGCGGTCGGGGAATTGCTCCTGCAGCCGCGTTTCGAGGTAGCCGTAGGTGCCCTCGCGTTCGAGCAGGGTGTCGCCGAGGAAGAGGACGCGGTCGCCATCCTTGATTTCCAGTGGCTCCACGGCGTGGAGGGAGGTGATGAGGAGCGAAAAAATGCCGAAGGTGAGAAGGGAGCGGAACATGGGAACGTGAGAGGATTAGCGTTTATAAATATCGTGCGTGCCGATGGCGAATGAAACTACGGTGTCGCCATCGATATAAAAAGCCGCCCGCAAATCGCCTTCAATGACGACGGCGTGCACGGTGCGCTGGAAGACGGCGGAGAGGTGATGGATTTTGTGCGTGCGGAGTCGAGGATCAAAGGGATTGACGGCGAAAATGCGGAACTTCTGGCGGGCGAGTGTTTGCTGCCGGGCTGGAAGCGCCTGGAATTGCTCCCAGAATTTCTTCGTCGGTCGGTAACGATATTTCATGGCGCTTCCTGCTCGTTGAGATCATGCGACGAAACATCAAGCGGAAAGAGCCACGATTTCTTCCGCTCTTATTACCCGACTGGCGGCTCTTCCTTAAGGATCATTTCCGCATCTACGAACCGCCCGTCCTCCGCATCCTCGTAACCTTCCCATACTTCCTCCGGCACATCCGGGTGAGCGAGGCGGCGCAGGGTCCGCTCGACTGTCTTGAGATCGCCGGCATTGAGGCGGCGCAGCGTCTCCTGCGCGACCTGCACGCGTTCCGCTTCAGGAAGCGCTTCGATTTCGGCAATGACTTCGGCAATGCTCATGGAAGAAAGTGAAACGCGGCGGTGGCGGCCATGCAAGCGCTTCCGGCGTTTTCTAGGCGCGCGAACGCCGACTGTCCCGCCCTTTTTCAAACAAGACGATGAGAATCATCCCCCCCAGAAAACCGCCGATATGGGCGGCGTAGGCGACGCCGCTGCTTTCCACGCCGTGCGTGGCCGAGGCGCGAAGCTGGGAGAAGATCTGCAGGCCGATCCAGATGAGGAGGAAAAACCACGCCGGAAACTCGATGAGCCGGAAGAAAAACCAGATCGGAACGAAGGTCAGGATGCGGGCATTGCCATGGTGCAAAAGGTAGCCGCCGAGGACCCCGCTGATGGCTCCACTGGCGCCGACGAGGGGAACCTGGGAATGCGGGGCGATCGCGGTGAAGGCGAGAGTGGCGATCACGCCGGAAAGCAGGTAGAAAATGAGGTAGCGGATATGCCCGCAGGTGTTTTCGAGGCTACCGCCGAAGACCCACAGGAACCACATATTGCCGAGGAGATGGAGCCAGCCGCCGTGCATGAACATGGCGGTGAAAATGTGCGTCCATCCCCCGTGCATGCGGCTGGTCAGCTCGAGCGGCAAAAATCCGGCGAAGTCCACGGATTCCTCGACGCCGACTTGCAGTTGCCAGGCGATGAAGACGTAGGCGTTCACCGCGATGAGAAGGAAAGTGACGAGGGGGAAGATTTCTTTCTCCTGGTCGTCGCGCAGCGGAATCATGTCAGGTTCGTTCTAAAGGTCGGGGAAATGGATGGTAGTTCGATTCGCATTGCAAGTCCCTCACTCCAAGCAAACATCTCGTGTCATGTTTCCCCGCGCCTTTCTCCTGTTTTTGCTCCTGGTTGCCTCGGTCTTCGCCGAGGAGTCGAAACCGAATATCGTCTTCATCCTCTGCGACGATCTCGGGGTGAATGATCTCTCCTGCTATGGGCGCAAGGATCAGCCCACGCCGAATCTCGACCGGCTGGCCAGCCAGGGTATGCGGTTCACCTGCGCGTATTGTGCCTCGCCGATCTGCTCGGCCTCGCGCGCGGCGATTCTTACGGGGAAAGCGCCGGGGCGCCTGCATATCACGAATTTTCTCAATGGGCGCGCGGATGCGGCGTCGCAGAAGTTCGTGCAACCCGAGATCGAGGGCCAGCTTCCGCTGGAAGAAGTGACGATCGCGGAGGCGTTGCATGGCGCGGGGTACGTTTCCGCGTGCATTGGGAAATGGCATGTGGGTGGAAACGGTTTCGGGCCGAAGGATCAAGGCTTTGATTATGCCTTTGCCGGTCACGCCGACACGAAGCCGAGCGAAACCGAGGGTGGAAAAGGGGAGTATGAATTGACCACGCAGGCCGAGAAGTGGATCGAAGACAACAAGGATCACCCGTTCTTTCTCTATCTCGCGCACAACACGCCGCACATCCCCCTCGCGGCCAAGCCGGAGTTGATCGAAAAGCACAAGGACGCGTGGAATCCGATCTACGCGGCGATGATCGATTCGCTCGATGAGTGCGTGGGTCGGGTGCTGGCCAAACTCGACGCGCTGGGCCTCACGGAAAAGACCATCGTCATCTTCACCAGCGACAACGGCGGGCTGCACGTTTACGAGATGCCGAATACGCCTTCGACACACAACACGCCCTATCGCGCGGGCAAGGGCTATCTCGAGGAGGGCGGTCTGCGCGAGCCGCTCATCGTGCGTTGGCCGGGGAAGATCAAGGCGGGGGAGACGATGGCGACGCCGGTCGTGCTCTATGATTTCATGCCGACGCTGATGACCATTGCTGGCCTCGATGTTTCGCACACCGTCGGACCGCTTGATGGCGTGAATATCCTGCCGTTGCTCACCGGCGGCACCATTCCCGCACGCACGCTCTACTGGCATTTTCCCAACTACACCAATCAAGGCAGCAAGCCGGCGGGTGCGGTGAGGGAGGGCGATTGGAAAATGATCGAGGACGACGAAACCGGGAACGCCGAGCTTTATAACATCGCCGTCGATCCCGGTGAAAAGAACGATCTCGCGAAGAGCGATTCGGCGCGCGTTTCGGACCTGATGGGCAAGCTCGCGACATGGCGGAAATCCGTCGGCGCGCAGATGGGCACGCCGAACGCGGGTTTCGATCCCGCGCTGCACAAGCAACTCTACGAGGATATCGATACGAGCCGTCTCGAAATCGGGCCGACCGCTGCGGTGACGCGCGAAAAAATGCTCGCCTGGCGCGAGTTGATGAACGCCGTGGTCAAGGGTCATCAGCCGCGCGTCACCCCGGCGAAGGGCGATATCCGGCTTTTCGCCAAAGATGCCGTGGTGCATGGAACGACGGCCCGCTACGAACCGCTGCCTTACAAGAACACCGTCGGCTACTGGACGAAGCCTGAGGATTGGGTGAGCTGGGATTTCGACGTGGCAAAGGCGGGCAAATATGAAGTCGAAGTGCAGCAGGGTTGCAAAGGCGGCGGCTCGGAAGTGGCGGTGGAAGTGGCGGGGCAAGCGCTGAAGTTCACCGTCGATGACACCGGCCATTTCCAGCAATTCATCGAGCGGACGATTGGGGTCGTTGATCTTCCCGAGGGCAAGCAGACCATCGCCTTGAAACCGCAGAACAAAGTCGGACCCGCGGTGATGGACCTGCGCAGAGTCGTGCTGCGCCCGGTGGTGCCGTGAGCGATGTTGTGATGCTTGCAACTCGCGCGCTGCACCCGCACGGTTCGCCGCCGTGACTGACTCCCGCCCGCCTCTCATCCCGCTTTCGCCCGCCGCTCGCTCGTCGCTGATCATCGGTGGCCTCTTCTTTGCGTTCATCCTGCTGGCCAGCCTCGGCGTGATGCACGAAGCCCAGCGGATTCGCCGCGAGCGCGATCAGACCAAGGCGGTCAACAGCCGCTCGGCGAGCGGTGAGATGGTATGGCTGCCTACGGGCAAAGTGACCATGGGTGCAATCGACGGCGCGCCCGACGAACTGCCCATGCACGATGTGAAAATTCCGGGCTTCTGGATGGATAAAACGGAGGTCACCAACGAGCAGTTCGCGCGTTTCGTGAAGGAGACCGGCTATGTCACGATGGCCGAACGCAAACCCGATCCGGCGGAAAACAAAGCGCTCACCGAACCCGGAGCGTGGGTCTTCACGCCTCCGAAAACGCCGAAGGCCGCGGGCGACGTCTGGCGCTATGTGCCGGGAGCAAATTGGCGGCATCCGCTGGGCCCGGAGTCGAATATCGACGGACGCGAAAAATATCCTGTCGTGCAAGTGTGCTGGGATGACGCGGTGGCGTTCGCCCATTGGGCCGGCAAACGCCTGCCGACCGAGGCGGAGTGGGAGTTTGCCGCACGCGCTGGAGCGGTGCATTTGCCCTACGTGTGGGGCCGGGACTTGAAGCCCGGCGGACGATGGGTGGCCAACGTCTGGCAGGGCCGCTTTCCGGTCGAGGACACGGGTGAGGATGGTTTCAAGGGCCTGGCGCCCGTTGCGCAATTCCGGACGAATGATTTCGGCCTCGCAGACATGGCGGGGAATGTTTGGGAGTGGTGCGCCGATTGGTACCGGTTCGACTATTACAAGAAAAGCCCGCACGCCAGTCCGCCGGGTCCGACGGATAGTTCCGATCCCGATGAGCCAGGAATTCCCAAGCGTGTCGCCCGCGGTGGCTCCTATCTCAGCAGCGAAACCAATGGCGCCGGTTACCGCCCCAGCGCGCGCAGAAAAGCGCCCCCGCACTATTCCGCATGCGACCTGGGCTTCCGCTGTGCGCGGAGTGTGCAGTAAGTGACTTTATGATTTCAGCCCCAGCCCGACCTTCTCCCGCAGGTAGGTGATGGCGCGTTCGAGTTGCGCTTTTTGGTATTCCTGATCGGCCGTGATGGGATCGACGTTTTCCGGCGCTTTGAATTGTTCGATCGGATGTCCGCGCTTCGCGAGCGTGAGGAAACGGGCGAAGTCCGCGGCGCGCGCTTTCGGATAGGGCTTCCAAAAATTCGGCTGCCTCCAGGGCAGGGGACGCGCATGGCCGGAGATGATCTCCACGGTGAAAGGTGTCTGCGGACACAGCTCGCTAAAGCGCTTCGCGTAGGCCTGCCAGTCGATGAGCCCATCGCCCGGCGCGGTCCATTGCACCACGGCGCCTTGCGCGTCTTCCCAGATCATCGAATCGCGCAACCCGCAGACCAATGCGTGTGGTCCGAGGAGTTCCAGTGCCTGCATGGGATCCTCCAGGGTCCAGGTCGTGTTCCCGGAATCCATCGTCGCGCCGACAAAATCCGGCCCGGCTTCTTCGATGAGCCGCACCAGTTCCCACGCCTGCATATCGCCCGCGTGATTCTCAATCGCGATCTTGATGCCCGCATCGAGCGCGCGACTGCGCTGCGACTTGAGCACTTTCACCGTGTCCTCGATCCGCGCGTCGATGCCGCCTTCGCTCTCGCGGTCCTTCCCGTTGCCCAGCACGCAGCGAAAGACCGGCGAGCCCAAGGCCTGCGCCACGCGAATGCCGAGCGCGAGATGCTCCTCCGCCGTGCCCCACTTTTTGCGGAAGACATTCGACGTGGGACAGATGCTCCAGCTTCCGGCGTAAATCTCCAGGCCGAGATCACGCGCTTTCTTGCCCAAGTCGCGGAGCGGGGCGTCTTCGAGCGATTCGTACGAATCGAGATCGGAGATGAAGAGCACGTCGAGCTTGAGCGATGCGGCGTATTCGATCTGCTGCGGCGCTTTCCAGCGAAAGGCCCGAATGGAGAAGTTGTCGAAGCCGAGCTTGAGCTTGGGCGACGCGGGAGAGGAGGCGGGTTCGGCAGCGGACATGGGATGACGAAACAGGTTGACCGTCCCCGCGGCGGCAAGCGTTTGCAGAAAACGGCGCCGGGGAAACGAGACGGGTGGAGTGGGCATGGCGGGCCGCATCGTTGCCGCTTTACTCCGGCAAATGCAATCGCGCGCTCAGTCCGCTGCGGGAGAATCGAGGTGGTCGCCCAAGGCGTCTTCGTCGCCGGCAAAGTGATCGGGACGGAGCGGTTCGCTCACGCGATATTCCTCGCCGAGCCATTTGCCGAGATCGACGAGCTTGCAGCGCGCCGAGCAAAATGGCCCCAGCGGATCGGCAAAGTAATCGTTCTCCCGGTCACAAATGGGGCAGCGAATGAGGGTGGATTTGGCCATGATGCGAACAGGGAAAGAATAGCCTTGGATGAAAAGATTTCCCTGAGAAAAAGAAATCCTTCTTATGAAACGTGCAATTCTGATTGCGCTGGTTTTGACCCTGCCATTTTCCACCACCGGGTGTGTGACGTGGGTGCTTTCCGGTTTCAAGACCGGCCTCGTCAGCCCGGACGGCATCGATCCCATCACCCAGGCCGGGATCGACGCCAGCAATGCTGCCAATCCCTAGCGATCGGCCGGTCCCCGGCAGTCGGGATCCAATGTCGCGGCAAACTCCCGCACTGCCTGCAAAGTCTCCTCCAACCGCTCCCGGTGAATCTGATGTCCGGTGCCGGAAAAGCGCACGACCCGGCAGTCCGCAACGCTGCGTTGCGCGATCTGCACATCTTCGTCCGTGAGCGCCCCACCCGCCGCGGCATCTCCTTGCAGCAACAGCACCGGGCAGCGGATGCCGGCAAAGACGCGCGCCACATCGTATCCATCCAGCCAACGCCCGGCGATAATCGGCGTGAGTAGCTCCGGGTCGAGCTGTTGCAGGCATTCCGCACCCCACAGCAAAGCCGCACGATTGCGTAATTCACCGAAGCGCTTGAACCCGCCGCCTGGCATCGGGATGCGAATTTCCGCCAGCGCATCGGCTAGTTCCTCGATCGTGCCCCCACGGCGCCCCGCTTCGCGCACGCCGATGAATTGCGCTTCCCACGCGCTCCCAGCGATGCGGTTGCCCATCGTCTGAAAGGGCGGGTCCTCAAGAATGATCGCGCGTACGAATTCCGGCACTTCCGCCGCCACGCCAGCGGCCGTCATCGCCCCGAGCGAATGCCCGAGAATCACTATCGGTCCGGCCACGACCTCCCGCACGAACCTTACCGCGTCCGCCACATAATCCACCACGAGATAGCGCTCCGCATTTCCCGATGCACCGTGCCCGCGGTGGTCGAGCGCCAGCACCCGCCAGTGCTGCGTCAATTCCGGCAGCAGTTGCTCCCACTCGCGCCAGCACCGCGTCACGCCGTGGAGCAGCAGCAGCGCCGGACCATTGGCCGGCCCTTCGCCGTAACAAAGGGCAGGGGACCCGGCGAATTGGTGCGTGCTGAAGTTCACTTCTCGCGCTTCACCACGGTCGGGAAGGGCTTGGCCATCTGTCCGGCCTTGACGATTCCGCCCTGCATCACGGCGATGAATTTCTTCCGGTCTTCCAGTAGCGCAATGTTCGCATTCACGTCGCCATCGACGATGAGCACATCGGCGAGCTTGCCCTTCTCCAGCGTGCCAAACTCTTCGCCCCGGCCCATGATTTCCGCGCCGGTCTTGGTCGCGCAGGTGATCACTTCCAGCGGCGTCAGCCCCACGTCCTTCACGAAGAAGGTTAGCTCGCGGGCGTAGTCGCCATGCGGGTTCCAGCCGAAGCCATAGTCGCCGCCCATCCCGAGCCGCCCGCCTTCGCGCAGAATGCGTTTCGCGCTCGCACTGCCGCCATCGAGGGTCTCCTGATGCCCGTCGATCACGCTCTGCGGCAAGCCAAACTCCGGCCCGAGTTCGATACTCGCCTTTTCAAAATAGAGCGCGGGGATGCACGGCACATTGCGCTCGAGCAGCAGATCCATCGCCTCGGCATCCATAAAAGTGCCGTGCTCGATCGTGTCGTAGCCCGCCCGCAACGCATTCTTGATGCCCTGCGTGGCGCGGCAATGCCCAGTCACCTTCAGCTTGTGATTGTGCGCCGTCGCGACCACGGCGTGCATTTCCTCGAAAGTCATGCACAGGGTGTGATGATCGTTAATGTCCGGAGAGGCCGCGTCACCGGTCGGGTAAGTCTTCACCCACTCGATCCCATCCTTGACCAGCGCCCGCACCGCTTTGCGCGCGTCTTCCTGTCCGTTGATAATGAACACGAGCCCTTCCATGCCGATCTTTCGAAACTCGGGGTTCCAATCCATGAGCCCGCCTGCGGAACAAATCTCCCGTCCGCTCGTGGCGAGTCGCGGCCCGGCAATGAGGTCTTCCTCGATCGCCTTCCGCAACCACACGTCCACATTGAACAGACACCCGCCCGAACGCGCCGCCGTGTAGCCGCACTCCAGCGCCAGCCGGGTGTTCACCGAGGCGAGCAGTGAGACGTACTCCACGGGATACTTGATATCGAGGTCCTCCAGCGCCGCGATGTTGAAATAGGTGGCGTGAAAATGCGCCTCGACCAGCCCCGGCATGATCGTCCCGCCGCGCGCATCGATCTTCTCCGCGTCCGGTGGTGTGGCGGGCGCGTTGGCCGCAGGTCCGGCGTAGACGATTCTGCCATTCTGGATGACCAGCGCGGCATTCGGAATGGGAGCTTTGCCGTGGCCATCGATGAGCTGGCCATTGGTGATGAGAGTGGTGCCTTGGGCGGTTTTCATGGGGGGAGCGAAATCGGGAGGTGTGCTCCTTCGAGAATATCTTTCGTGGTCATCGGATCAATGACGGAAGGGACGACAGAGACTAAAAAAGTGGCGGACGTTGTTGTTTCCAATTCACGGAATCATTTCAGGAGCCGCCTTGGCCTCGTTGTTGTTTGGCCCGAGTGGCGAGGCGGGCGCGGGTCATCCGTTCGCGCAGGCCTCCTTCTTTCAGAAAATCCTGTTCGAGCCGTTTGAGCTGCCGGTCGAGCAGGTAGTTGGTCAGTTTGATCAAGCCAATCATCACATTGGCGGCGATGGCCGGGTTGGGATGTTCGATGCCTTTCTTGAAGGTGTCGTAGTCGGGCCTTGGTTGCCGGTTTAATTCCCGGAGCCGCTGGGTGTGGGAATGTTCCCTGGTCCATTCTTCCAGGCCGCGCACGCGCAGGAAGTCGCGGTAATCTTCCAGCAATTCCTCCAAGCTGGCCCGCGCGACATTAGTCAGCTTGATTTCGGTTTCTTTGGAGGTGCCACTGGCCTGACTGCCCTCGAGAATGTTTTGTTTCCCGGAACGCGCCGCTTGCACCATCTGATCGTGGGTCCGCGAGCGCTTGTCCACGAAACGTTCGCAAAAATGTACTGCGCCATCATAGACGATCCGGGCCTTTTGAAAGGAAAGGAGATCCTCGTAACCCCCATGAGCTGGAATAAACCCATCGTTCGCAGGAGCCCTTGCGTCCTTTGGCTGCGTCCCTGAAGTCCCTTTGGTCTTTCTCTCCGGCATCGCCACCAGCGTGCGGTAAAATGTCTGCGCTGGGAAAGCACAAACGTCGAGTGACAAGCCCCGCGCTTTCTGGCACGCATCATTTCATGCGCCTCCTTCCCCTCACGCTCCTGCTCCTCGCTGCGCTCCCCGCCGTCGCCGCCGATCCCGAGCCCTCCAAAATCACCCACGCCTTCTTCGTCGCCGGCGGCCAGACCGCCATCCTGGCCAATGATGGCACCGTGCAGTGGCAGTATCCGGCCGCCACGCGCGACGGCTTCGTGTTGCCCAATGGCAACCTCCTTCTCGCTGTTTCCAAGAACAAAGATTACCCCGGCGGTGCGGTGATTGAGATCACGCGCGACAACAAAGTCCTCTTCGAATTCAAAGGCACGCAATCCGAGGTCAACACCGCGCAGCTTTTGCCCAATGGCAACATCATGCTCACCGAAGCCGGTGCGGCCCCGCGCCTGCTGGAAGTCGACCGCTCCGGGAAGATCGTCGTCGAGTTTCCGCTGCAATGCCAGAACACCAACGCGCACATGGAAAGCCGCATGGCTCGCAAGCTGCCGAATGGCAATTACCTCGTCCCGCAGCTTCTCGACAAAGTCGTCCGCGAATACACGCCCGAGGGCAAGATCGTCTGGGAATACAAATCCCCGGATGACTTGAACGAAGATTGGCCCTTCACCGCCATTCGCGTCGCCAATGGTCACACGCTGATCAACCTCACGCACTCCAATACCGTCGTGGAAGTGGACAAGGACGCCAAGGAAGTCTGGCGCCTTTCCAACTCCGATCTGCCGACCCCGCTCCTCAAAGATCCTTGCGGAGCCCAGCGCCTGCCCAATGGCAATACCGTCATCACCAGCTACGGAGCAGGGGACCAAACGGTGAAGATGCTCGAAGTCACCCCCGACAAGAAACTCGTCTGGACCTTCGAGCGCCCGCAGAAGGGCGGCATCCACGAATTTCAAATCCTCGACACCAACGGCGTGCCTTTGGAAGGCGCTCCGATGAAGTAGGGAAAAGGGGAGTTCGAAGGCGGGTAGGCAGCCTTTTGACGGCCATGTTATAGTGGGGGCCATGGCTGCTGGTTTCCCCTCATGCTCGGAATTCCGCCCGTCTCGCCCCCCGTCGGCGGGGGCTGCCACCCGAACCAGATCACGGTCATTCAAGGTGGAACAAGGTCCATTTTGTCCACCAAAGTAAATCCGATCAAATCCAAGTGAATCCGAGCAAAATGCGCCAACCTGAAACCCCATCCCCTCTGTAAAAGACCTAACGACCTCCGTTCCCGCGAATTATCCCAGTGTCCCAAGACGCCTCCGATGACTGCCTCCCCCGTGGCCCCTCCCTTTTCCTTCCTTAGAGCGCCCATTTTCCTCTGCGGGCTGCTGGGATCGGCAACGGTCTCTTGGGCCGCAGACCCGACCCCTGAGCAGACCGATTTCTTCGAGAAGCGCATCCGCCCGGTGCTTTCCGAGCAGTGCTACAAGTGTCACAGCAGCACCTCGGAAAAGCTCAAGGGCGGCCTCATGCTCGACAGCCGCGAAGCCCTGCTGAAGGGCGGCGATACCGGCCCGGCGGTCGAGCCCGGCAATCTCGACAAGAGCCTGCTCATCGACGCCATCCGCTGGCACAACAAGGATCTTCAAATGCCGCCGAAGAAGGCGCTCGCGCCCGAGCAGATCGCCGATTTGGAGACATGGGTAAAGAACGGCGCCGCGTGGCCGAAGGAGGCGGGCTCGAACGTCGCGACGAAAAATGTCTTCAACCTGCAAAAGCGCAAGGCGGAGCACTGGTGCTGGCGACCGCCCGCGGACACCGCGCCGCCCGCGGTCAAGGCAACGGCCTGGCCGAAGAGCGCCGTCGACCATTTCATCTTAGCCAAACTAGAGGAAAAAAACCTCCAGCCCGCGCCTGATGCCGATCGCCGCACGCTGATCCGCCGCGCGACCTTCGACATCACCGGTCTTCCACCCACGCCGCAGGAGGTCGAGGCTTTCGTGCAGGATCAATCGCCCGACGCTTTTGCCAAGGTCGTAGATCGACTCCTCGCTTCGCCGCATTTCGGTGAGCGCTGGGCGCGCCACTGGCTTGATCTCGTCCGTTTCGCCGAGACCCGCGGCCACGAATACGACTTCATCATCCCGAATGCCTGGCAGTATCGCGACTACGTCATCCGCGCGCTCAATGCCGATCTGCCTTACAACCAATTCGCCGAGGAGCACATCGCCGGCGACTTGATGACGCCGCGTTTCAACCCGCAGACGGGTGCGAATGAATCCATCCTCGGCACCGGCTTCTGGTTCTTCGACGAGGAATTCCAGTCGCCCGTCGACATCCGCCAGGACGAAGCCGACCACATGGACAACCGGATCGACGTCATGGGCAAGACGTTCCTCGGCCTCACCCTCGGTTGCGCCCGGTGCCACGATCACAAATTCGACGCCATCTCCCAGCGTGACTACTATGCGCTCTCCGGCTTCCTCATCAGCAGCAGCTACCGGCAGGCGCGCTTCGAGACGCTCGACAAGCACAAGCACGTCGCCGAGGAACTCGAGCAAGTGCACGGCTCCATCCGCCAGGGCCTGCTGGCCACGGTCGCAGATGCGGTCCAGCCTCGCGTCTCGCGGCTCGCCGATTCGCTCATGGCCGCGCGCGACCTGATCTTCCAGCCGGACACCACTCCCTTGCCCGACGAAGCCGGGCACGACACCGCCTTCGTCGAGCACCTGGCCGACGAACTCAAGGTTGCGCAGAAAGACCCGCAAAGCCCGTTCTATCCTTTCGCCCGCGTCACCACCGCCTCGAAGTCCGATGATCCGCTCGTCTTCGGACGCGAATTTGTGCCCGTGCTCGCCGATCTGGAAAAGCGCGCCGCGACCGGTTCACTCAAATTCTCACCGGACAAAATCGTCGCCGACTACACCCGCCCCGGCGCCACGCGCTGGATGCAGGATGGCTCCAGCTACGGTTCGCAACCGTTGCCCATCGGCGCTCCGATCTTCGGCAACAGCCCGGATCGCCCGCTCCTCGGCATCAATACCTGTACCGCCGCCGTCCACGATCCTGCGTGGAAAACGCTGGTCGTGAAGAGTTCCGAGCGCGATTTCGGCAAGCTGGGCGGCTGGGAACATGCTGAGAATGCCTTGCGCACGCCGGAGGTGACCCTCACCGACGAGCGCCTGTTTTATTTGGTCAAGGGCTCGGGCTGCGCCTATGCGGTGGTCAACTCCCAGCTCATCATCAGCGGCCCGCTGCATGGGACAATGCTCAAGGAGTGGCATTTCGACGACGACCAGTGGCACTGGATCGAGCATTCGCTGCGGTCCTATGCCGGCCACCGCATGCATGTGGAGTTTTGTCCCTCTCAGCATGGCAATTTTGCGGTCGCCATGGTGGTGCAACCCGGGGAAAATCTGAATCTCCCGCGCACGAGCAGCGAGCATCTGCTCGAGGCCTTGCGCGATCCCTCAGTCACCACGCCGCAAAAGCTCGCGGAGGCGACCCAGCGTGCGCTGGAGCGGGCGTGCGCCGATCTCCGTGCCGATCATGCGGGCAAGGACGCACCGCTCGCCGATTGGCTGGTCAAAAATCTCGATCTC
>Ga0206924_1139_pt1 | contig 12832 bp, 13 predicted proteins | sample Alteio_BWOrgHeat_61_FD_152947 | JGI IMG/M metagenome (GOLD analysis project Ga0206924, IMG submission 152947) | Enriched cells from forest soil in Barre Woods Harvard Forest LTER site, Petersham, Massachusetts, United States -... | ecosystem: Environmental > Terrestrial > Soil > Temperate forest >...
CGCCTTCGGGGATTGCGCATCGAATGGCGCCGCTTCCCGATTCCGAATTCTTATTGAGCCGCGCATCAAAACTCTCTTATAATAGGTTGTTTGCGCGGCAGGGGGAGGACCGCACAGTGATATGTTGAGAAGCATTCAGCAGCGTGATCTCGACCGCAACCGCTGGATCAAGATCACCATGGCCGTTATCCTGACGATCATCTGCGTCAGCATGGTTGTCACTCTCGTTCCCGGGTTGATGACCGGCTCGATGGGCGGCAGCAATCCCGATACGATCGCCACTGTCGCCGGGCAGGACATCTCCTTCGTGGACGTGCAGCGGCAAGTGAACACCGCTGCGCAACAGCAAGGCATTCCCGAAATGATGAGGCACCTTGAGGTCCGCCCGGTCCTCGACGAGATGGTCTTCGACCGCGCCCTGGCGGTCGAGGCCCAGCGCCTGGGAATCAACATCACTCCCGACGAGGAAGCGGAGCGCATCAAGGAGTACATGCCCGATGCCTGGGTCGGCGGCGTATGGCAGAAGGACGCCTACGCCAGCGCAATCCAGGCCCGGGGAATGACGGTTCCGCAATTTGAACAGGAAGTCGCGAATACCATGCTGATGGAAAAATTCCAGCACATCGTCACCGACGGTATTTCCGTCACACCCGCCGAAGTCGCTCAAGCCTTCCGCTGGAAAAATGAAAAAGTAAAAATAGACTATGTGCTGATCAGCGCCTCCGTTCTCGCGCCTTCCATCAACCCATCGGATGCGGACCTGGCGGCCTACTTCGCGCGGAACTCCTCGAATTATCAAGTACCCGAAAAGCGGTCCGCCCGCTACGCCCTGCTCGACGTGGAGACCCTGCGCGCCAACACGCACATAAGCGACGACGCGCTGCGCGCCTACTACAACCAGAACATTGACCAGTACAAAGTCGAAAATCGCGTCCACCCCGAGCATATCCTCTTCAAGACCGTCGGCAAGACCGACGCCGAAGTCGCCGAAATTCGCCTGAAGGCCGAGGACGTGCTCAAGCAAGCCAAAAAGCCCGGCGCTAATTTCGAGGATCTAGCCAAAAAATATTCCGAAGACGACGGTTCCAAGGTCAAGGGCGGCGACCTGGGCTGGATCGTCGAGGGCCAGACCGTGCCGGAATTTCAGCAGGCCGCTTTCAACCTGCCCAAGGGCGGCATCTCAGACCTCGTGAAAACACAGTACGGATTTCACATCATCAAGGTCCTCGAGCGCGAGACCGCTCACACAAATAGTTTCGAAGATGTACGCGCCTCCATTCTCCCTGTCCTCGTCAACCAAAAGGTCACCCAGGAAGTGGACGACATCTCCGCGCAAATGGCTTCCGCCGTCCGCCAGTCCGATCGCCAGTCGCTCGATGACCTGGCCAAAAAATTTAATCTCAGTCTGGGCGAGACTCAGCCCGTCGCGATGACGGAACCCGTCGGCCCCCTCGGGAATTCCGCGGACCTCCATCAAGTCCTTTTCGAATTGAATCCCGGCGAGTTGGGCGACCCGCTACAGGTGGATAGAGGATGGGTCATCATCACACCGAAGGACGTCATTCCCGCGCATCAGGGAACGCTCGCCGAAGTGCATGACCGTGTTCTAACCGATTATCGCCAGGTGAACTCCGTGGAGCTCGCGCGGACCAAGGCGGAGGACCTCTCCAAGCGTGTCCAGGCCGGGGAAGCCCTCGATAAGGCCGCCAAGGAACTCGGCCTCGAAATAAAAACTTCGGACCCATTTCCGCGCGATGGTTCCGTCCCCGGCATTGGCTCCGTCCAGTCGTTCGCGGCGGATGCATTCGCCAAGGCAGTGGGGCAAACGAGCGCCCCCACCCAGGCCAGCGGCAATTGGCTGGTCTACCGCGTTGCCGATCACCAGGCACCCAACATGGACGACTTCGGCAAGCAAAGCCACGATATCGAGCAGCAACTCCTTCAAGACAAGCAGGACGCCGCTTTCGCGGCTTTTCGCACCGCCCTCGAAGACCGCATGAAGAAAGAAGGCAAGATCACCATCAACGAAGATGTTTTGAATCGCCTCATGCAATCCACGTGACGATCCGGACGCGCCGCTCTCCCATCACGCGCTGAAAAAAAATATAATAATTGTTCTGCGCGATCGCGCGGGAAAAGTTTAGTGAAGGCCGGACCAGTCGTCGGCGATCAGAATGGAATTGCTGGGATTGGAGGGGTCGTATTTCACGCTGGCGATCTGTCCCGCGGCGATGCGCGTCAGGTGCAGCCGTTCTTCGAGGCCGGTGACGTCCTGCGCTGTCTCGTAGGACACGCCGGAAATCGAATATGTGTAGTGGAGCAGTTTCTGGACGCCGCTTCCCGGAAGCGCCCCGCCTTGCTTGCCCTTCTTTGTTCCCGGCGGCGAATGTCGCGGCTGTTCCGCGATCTCCAACACCCGCCCCTCGACGATGCGCCCCACGCGATTCACATGGGCGCGCCGCCGGCGCTCCATCTCCTCGGTATCTTCCGGCTTCCGCCGCAGCCATAGGAAAATACCGATCCCGGCCAGAACCACGATTCCGGCCACGGGAAGCAGGTTGTGCCAGTCCGATAGAAGCGTTCTCAAGGCAGGGAGTTCTCTCGAACCCATCACGCGAATTCCAATTCCCCCACGGAGCGCGTCGCCTAGTCCTTCTCCGGCCGCTCCGCGCGGGATTATAGCATCAATGGAAAAGATCATTCCCAGGATGCGCGAAGATGGTTTCTATGCGCGGATACTCACCTGCGCCGGATATGCTCAGGAGGAATCGGGAGAGGTTTAGTTCGGGAAAGGGTCAGTTGGAGAAAGTTTCAGTGGTGATGGGGAACCGCGTCGTCCGGCCGGCGGCGGCCTGGCGCGATCGTGTGGTGGCGCGCGTGCATGGCCATCATGCCCACCCATGCGATGACAGCACAAACGCCATACACGATGGTTCCCTCAACGAGCGCTTCGAGCGGCGTGCGCAGCACCTGGAACAGATTCCGGAAATAGAATCCCGCAAGATCGTAGGTGGCGGCGAACATCACCCATCCCGTCATCCCCGCTACGAACATTTGCATTGGGCGATTGCGGAAGCGGCAGACGGGATACGCCATCACGGCCAGGAATAAAACGTACGAAAGGCCATTCCGCTCAAGCGCATACCGCTCGATCCCGGGTATGCGGTCCGCGGTCACGAGCGATGCCAGCATCACCAGCGTTAGAAGCGCGCCGGAATAAAGCCCGGTCGAGAACGCCTCCCGGGGGTTGCGCGCTTTCGGCTTCCGCTTATCTTCGGCCGTAGGAACGTCTATCATGGCGTTGGCTGGCTTTCTCCCGGCTCGCCGCAAGAGACAGCGATACTGGCGGGACTTTCATTGCCAGAGCGGTCCACTGCGGTAACACTGTAGAAGTAATGTTGCCCGGAAATTGAATTCATATCGCGAAAGGCGGGCGAAAGCAAGGGCGTCGCATTCATGCGTGTGCCCTGAACGCCAGCCTCCTCACTACGATAGACGTTGTAACCAGCGACATTGGTTTCAGGACTTATGGCCCACGAGAGCTCGGCGTGCGCCGGAGTCCCATCCTGCGCCTGCACGCATACGGCAATCAATCCCAGCGGCGCGGCGGGGGGGATGACGTCGCGCACCGTCACGACCGCCAAATTCGAATCGGGGGATTCGAGCGCCTCGCCCGGATACTGTGCGAGGCTGCGGACGGAATACGCGTACGTTCGGCCCAGCTCGGCTTGGCTGTCCTCAAAGCCTGTGGATTGAGTATCCCCCACTTTCACAAGCCGTGATTTCAAATCGAGGTTCTCGCCGCCGGCCTCGGGCGCCTGGGCCGCAGGCGCGCTGCCCGCTGCTGCGAATGCGGCCGGCTCTGGCTCGACTTCCGCCCGATAGATACGGTAGCCGGCGATTGGGGGCGCTGCGCCAGCCAATGTTTTCTGCGGCGCAGTCCACGCCAACTCGACGACCGAGTGCGCAATCTCCGATTTCAAATCTCCGATGGGATCGAGGGCAGGATAGATGCGCACACTCGCGATATTCGAATTTGCCGACTCCCTCTTCACGGATGTGTTGGTGCGAACGATGTATTCCGCCACATCATCCGGATGCTGCGTGAAATCTTCGGCCGTGAGCGTGTCGGCATAGCGGATGTGGCCTTTTTCCGTATAGTGGTCCGCCATTCCGGGAGGGATGGTCACGACCAGCGACGGATTCGCGGGCGCCTGGGGCGAAGCCGCGCTGCCTGCAGCCGTTGCGGGTTCAAAATCCCGGTAGATTTCGATTGTGGGAATTTCTTTGAGCGGCTTGTGTCCAGCCGTTTCCTTGGGTGCCGTGAATGTGAGGATCACGTCGTTGCCCGATTGCACGGCGACCAGATCGCCGACCGCCGCTGGGACGGGCGCCTTGCGCTCCGTGGGCTCGCCCGGGGACGCACAGCCACTTAGAAGAGATGCGAGGATGAAAATGGCGGATAGAAAATGAAGAAACGAGATCGGCCACAACCGATCTCGCGCGAGCAGAGGCGCTGGGACCGCTTTTCTATTTTCCATTTTCAATTTTTCTAAAGAATGTAGCGGCTCAGGTCCTGGTCCTTCACGATGTCGGCAAGCTGCTTCTGCACGTAGGCTGCGTCCACCTTCACCGTCTTCTTTTTCATCTCCGGCGCTTCGAAGGAAATTTCTTCCAGCACTTTTTCGAGGATAGTGTGCAGGCGGCGCGCGCCGATATTCTCGGTTTGTTCGTTGACCGTGGCCGCGAAGCGCGCGATCGCCGCAATGGCGTCCTCGCTGAAAGTCATTTTCAAGCCCTCGGTGTCGAGCAGCGCAGTGTACTGCTTGATGAGCGCGTTCTTCGGTTCCACCAGAATGCGGATGAAATCGGCTTCGGAAAGCGAGCTGAGCTCCACGCGGATTGGGAATCGCCCTTGCAGCTCGGGGATCAGGTCCGAGGGCTTCGTCGTGTGGAACGCGCCCGCGGCGATAAATAGAATGTGCTCCGTGCGCACCATGCCGTAACGCGTGTTCACCGTTGTACCTTCCACAATCGGAAGAATGTCGCGCTGCACGCCCTCGCGCGAGACGTCGGGGCCGTGGCCGCCTTCGCGGCCCGCGATCTTGTCAATTTCGTCCACGAAGAGAATTCCCATCTGCTCGACGCGGTCCACGGCGATCCGCGTCACCTGGTCCATGTCAATCAGCCGGTTTTCTTCTTCCTGGATCAGGTAGTCGAAGGCCTCCGCCACGGTCATCTTCCGTTTCTTTTTCTGTTGGCCGAACATCCCGGAGAGCATGTCCTTCACGTTGACGTCCATCTCCTCCACGCCCTGATTGGTGATGATTTCAAACGAGGGCATGGAACGCTCGCGCACCTCCACTTCCACCAGCCGTTGGTCGAGCTTCCCTTCGCGGAGCTGCGCGCGGAGTTTCTCGCGTGTCCGCTCCGCCTGTTCGCGGCGCTGCGCTTCGGTGGTGGCGCCCGCATCCACGGGCACAGGCGACGAAGGCAGCAGCAGATCGAGCAGGCGCTCTTCAGCGGATTGCTCGGCGCGCTCCGCCACTTCGTCCAGCTTTTCTTCCCGCACCATGTCAATCGAGGTTTCCACCAGATCGCGTACCATGGATTCCACATCGCGCCCCACGTAGCCCACTTCCGTATACTTCGACGCTTCCACCTTGATGAACGGGCAGCCCGCCAGCCGCGCCAGGCGCCGCGCAATTTCCGTCTTGCCCACGCCGGTGGGTCCGATCATCAGAATATTCTTGGGAAGTATTTCTTCGGCCACTTCGGGAGGGAGCTTCTGCCGCCGCACGCGATTGCGCAGAGCGATGGCCACGGCCTTCTTCGCTGCATTTTGCCCGACGATGTACTTATCGAGCTCCAGAACGATTTCCCGGGGCGTCAGCTCGTCGAACGACGGAAGCGGCTCCGCCTCCGTCGCCTGCTGCTCTCCGGACAAATAGATCACCATGTCCTTTTCCTTCTCCGGTTTGTCGCTCACAATTCTTCGATGCTGAAATTCGCGTTCGTGAAGATGCAAATTTCGCTGGCGATGCGCATGGCCTCCTGCGCGATCTCCTTGGCGCTCAGTTTCGTGTGCTTCGCGAGCGCGCGCGCCGCCGCCAGCGCGTAGGGCCCCCCGGAACCGATGGCGCAGATGCCATCGTCCGGCTCGATCACATCGCCGTTGCCGGAGAGCAGGAACGTGGATTTGGAGTCCGCCACAATCAGCAGCGCATCGAGATGCCGCAGCGAGCGGTCCGTGCGCCAATCCTTGGCCAGTTCCACGGCCCCGCGCGGCAGGTTGCCGTGATATTCCTGCAGCTTATTCTCGAAGCGGGCAAAGAGCGATAGCGCATCGGCGGTGCTGCCGGCGAACCCCGCGACAATCTTATCGTCGTAGAGGCGCCGTGTCTTTTTTGCGCTGTGCTTCACCACGCCTTCGCCCAGCGTCACCTGTCCGTCGGCGGCCAGCACCACTTTACTATCCTTGCGCACGCACAGCACCGTGGTGCCGTGTATCGGCGGGGTTTTACGCGTCATTGGCATCCGGTGATTATACCTCGTGCCGCATGGAATCGGCCACGGCAGCCCGCGACTTTTCCCGCGCGCCGCGAAAATAGAGCGCGAGGCCGATCAAGACCGCAACAGCCGTTCCGCCCACCAGCTTTGCTTCGAACTCCCATTTGTTCACCGCTTCCGCCGGAGGCACGAGCGACAGCGCAATGCCCCCCAGCACTACGATGAATCCCAGCGAGCCAGCCATCCACACGCCGAATTTTCCTCCGGGAATCAGCACGGCGTTGCCGCCGGCCGTGCGATCCGGGCAATACGCCAGCTTGATCGCCGCCGCGTACATATAGAGGAACGGAATGAAGTAGAGGATGATCGTGGCGTCCACCAGAATCTGATAGGCGCTGTTCACCGTCTCGTTCACCTGAATCCCGAGCAAAATCACGCCGGAAACGAGTGCTTGCACCAGAATGGCCACCCACGGGGTCCTCCACTTCGGATGGATTTTGCCGAAGGCGGCGGGCAGATACCGGTCAATCCCCACGACGAATGGAACGCGCGCCACTCCCGCAACCGTGGAGCCGATTCCCCCGGCGTTCCCCACCGCCATGAGCATTGCGGCGACGACGCCGAAAAATCCAATCTTCAAGATGACTGACCCCGCCGCTAGCGCCTGAAACATGCCGCTCTTGGGATCCACGGCGCTCGCGGGAACCAGCGCCAGAACCGCGAATGTGCCGGCGATGTACATCGCCGCAATCAAAATCCCCGAGCCGAGAATCGCGCGCGGAAATGTCTTGCGCGGCTCGCGAATCTCCTCGCTCATCATGGAGACCAATTCGAGCCCGGTGAAAGCAAAAGCGATCTGCGGCCAGAAGTTTGCGGTCCCCCAATTCCAGGCGGGCAGCATGTTTTTCCAGGTGAAATGTGTCTGCGAACCGTGCGTGTGCCAGAGATAGCCGGCCATGCCCACGAGCATCAACAGGGGAACGTACGTGCCGACGCCCCCTGCATTCTGAAGCCACTTCCCGACGTTCAGCCCGATGATGTTCAGAAACACGGCGATGAAGAGTAGAAAAAACGAACCGGCCATCAGAAACGCGCGATTCTGCGCCAGAGACGCCCCGCCGCTGCCTCCGATATATGCGCCCATCGCGGCGCTCGCCATCAAAAGCCCCGGAAAATAAAAAAACGTGTAGACCCAATACGTCCATCCCGCGACGAATCCGTGAAATTCACCGAATGCCTGCTTGGACCAGACGTAGAGCCCGCCCTCTTCGGGAAATCGTGTGGAAAGCTCGGCGATCACAAACGCTGTGGGAAGAAAGAAGAACACCGCCGCCAGCGCCCACAGGCTGATCGAAGAGGTCCCGTTGTGCGCCGCCGCCGCAATCCATCGCGGGCCGAGCACCGCCGCGACGTTGAACAGCAGCACGTCCCACGGCCCCATCACCCGCCGCAGCTGCTTCTTGGGATCGGAGAAATTCCCTTCGGTCACGCGGTCAAATCCAGAGCAGGGATCAATTCATCCTCAGCCAGGAAATTGCGCAGGAAGGGATCGTTCGAGTTTTCGAGCTCAGCCCACGTTCCGAAGAAGGCCACGCGGCTTTCGTGAAGAAAAATGACGCGGTCGGCGAGCTTTTTTGCCAGATGCGTATCGTGCGTCACGATGATGGAAGTTTTCCGCACGGTTTCCTTCAATTTCACAATCAACGCGCTGATGTGCGTCGCCATCAGCGGATCCACCATCGTGGTCGGCTCGTCGTAGAGGATGGCCTCGGGATTTTCCGCCAGCGCCCGCGCGATGGCCACGGCGCGCTTCGTCCCGGTGCTCAGGTCGGCCGGCAAGCGGTCCGCGAATTCGGTGACCTCGAGCATTCCGAGCAGTTCGCGCACCCGAGCGTCAGTCTTCTCCGGGTCGGCATGGTCGCCCCGGCTCAGCAACGGAAACGCCACATTTTCCGCCACGGTGAGCGAATCGAAAAGCGCGCCCGATTGAAACACCATGGTCACGCGCCGGCGGATCGCGGAAAACTGTTCCTCGCTCCGTCCGGTAACATCATCGCCGGCCACAATAATTCGGCCCGCATCCGGCTCAAGAAAACCCAGCAGCAGCTTCAGCGAAACGGATTTCCCGGCGCCGCTGCGCCCCATAATCACGGCCGTCTCGCCTTGCTCCACGAAAAAATTCGCGTCCTTGAGCACGACGTTCTCGCCGAACGACATGGATACGTTGCGAAATTCGAAATAGTGATCAGCCATCGTTCGCCTGCCGCAAAACTGCCATCGCGGACGCCCTATTCTCAATTAGCAAGCGTTCGGAATCAAACGGTTTCCGCTGGAATGGCTCGAAGGGCTTACGCGGGGAGGCCCCTATGGCGCGAATTTCAATTACTACAGACTCATGCCAACTAACACATACTAAAATACTTATATGGAAAATGGGGGCTCTCTGCCTGAGCGCATATTTGTCAACTTTGAACCTTGACAGCCGAATGCCACTCTCGCTATATTAGCACTCGCCTTAGGAGAGTGCTAACGCACCGCTCCGCACGGCTATCCTGATTACACCATCGGAGGAATCGCCAAAATGGCTGTCAACATCACACCGCTACACGACCGCGTGCTCGTGAAGCGGCTCGAAGAGAAAGAGTCTGTGAAGGGCGGCATCATCATTCCCGACTCGGCCAAAGAAAAACCGCAAGAGGGAGAAGTGATCGCCGTCGGCGCCGGCAAGATTAACGAGAAGGGCGACCGGATCGCGCTGGACGTGAAAGTGGGAGACCGGATCCTCTTCGGCAAATACAGCGGCAACGACATCACGATTGACGACGAAGAGTACATGATCCTCAAGGAAGACGAAATCCTCGCCAAGCTCGGCCACGCGGCCAAAGCGGCGGGCGGCAAAAGGTAATTTTCCGCCGCGGCCGCGCCAAGCGTGACCGCCGGCCTCAATTCAAAACCATCTCAAACAAAAGGAAATTCCAGGAGGAAGAGGAACCATGGCAAAGCAAATCGTGACGGGCGAGAATTCCCGTCAGGCAATTCTTCGCGGCGTCAATGCACTCGCGGACGCCGTGAAGATCACGCTCGGCCCCAAGGGCCGCAATGCGGTCATTGAAAAGAAGTTCGGCGCGCCGATCATCACCAAGGACGGCGTCACCGTAGCCAAGGAAATCGAGCTGCAGGACCCGCTCGAAAACATGGGCGCGCAGATGGTGAAGGAAGTCGCTTCGAAGACTTCCGACGTGGCCGGCGACGGCACCACTACGGCGACCGTGCTGGCCCAGGCCATCTTCCGCGAAGGCGTGAAGACGGTGGCGGCCGGCGCAAGCCCCACGGCGCTCAAGCGCGGCATCGAAAGAGCCGTCGAAGTGGCCATCGCGGAAATCGCTAAATTCCACAAGGACGTAAAGGGCGACATGATCGCGCAAGTCGGCACGATCAGCGCCAACAACGACAAGCAGATCGGCTCCATCATCGCCGAAGCAATGAAGAAGGTGGGCAAGGACGGCGTCATCACGGTCGAGGAATCGAAGACCATGGAGACAAACCTCGAAGTGGTCGAAGGCATGCAGTTCGACCGCGGCTACCTTTCCCCCTACTTCGTCACCGACCCGGAACGGATGGAATGCGTGCTGGAAGACGTTCGCATCCTCATCCATGAGAAGAAAGTCAGCTCGATGAAGGACCTGCTTCCCCTTCTCGAGCAGATCGCCAAGATGGGCAAGCCGCTGCTGATTGTGGCGGAAGACGTCGAAGGCGAAGCGCTCGCAACGCTGGTGGTGAACAAGCTTCGCGGCACGCTCCAGTGCGCCGCCGTCAAAGCCCCGGGCTTCGGCGACCGCCGCAAGGCCATGCTCGAAGACATCGCCACACTCACCGGCGGCAAGGCCATCACGGAAGAACTCGGGATCAAGCTCGAGAACGTGAAGGTCGAAGACCTCGGCCGCGCCAAGAAGATCACCATCGACAAGGACAACACCACGATCATCGAAGGCGCCGGCAAATCCGCGGAGATCGAAGGCCGCGTGAAGCAGATCCGCACGCAGATTGACGACACCACCTCCGACTACGACAAGGAAAAGCTGCAAGAGCGCCTTGCCAAGCTCGTGGGCGGCGTGGCGGTCATCAAGGTGGGCGCGGCAACCGAAACCGAGCTGAAGGAGAAGAAGGCTCGCGTCGAGGACGCCATGCACGCCACACGCGCGGCAGTCGAGGAAGGTATCGTTCCCGGCGGCGGCGTGGCGCTGGTTCGCTGCATTAGTGCTCTCGAAAAGCTCAAGCTGAGCGATGATGAGGCCATTGGCGTCAACATCGTGAAGCGCGCGCTCGAAGAGCCCATGCGGCAGATTGCGCTGAACGCCGGACAAGAAGGAGCCGTAATTGTCGGGCGCGTCCGCGAATCGAAGGACGACAACTTCGGCTTCAACGCCGATACAGGCGAGTTCGGCGACCTGGTCAAGGCCGGCGTGATTGATCCGGCCAAGGTCACCCGTCTCGCACTGCAGAACGCAGCGTCCATTGCCGGCCTGATGCTCACCACCGAAGCGCTGGTGGCCGACATCAAGGAAGACGACAAGAAGGGCGCTGGCGCCGGCGGCGGTATGCCCGGCGGCGGTGGCGGCATGGGCGGGATGTACTAAGCCTAAGCCAGCCAATCGAATCACATCGACAGGGCGTGCCGGTCCCGCGACCGGCACGCCCTTTTTTGAGCTGTACCTCAAGTAGCTGCGAACCTCGACGTGATTAGCCTCAACCTTGGGGAGGACCAATCATGCAAAACGCGACAGGCCAGCTATCGGTCGCTCTGATTGCGGTTGTTGGCTCCCTCTTGGTGGCGTGTATCGCCGGTGGTTTTTCGCTACTCGGTCTGATCATTTCGAAGGAACAGGAGGTGTCTCGATTTAGACAGGCCTGGATCGACGCACTGAGAGCAGATATAGCAGCGCTGATCGCTCATGCTGGTCAGTTACAGTCATTCCTCGCAGCCAACGTGTCAATAGACTTGGCCGAATTTTGGGAAGCAACGCGCGACGACTACCTCGAGCTGAATCAGGTCTCGACACGAATAAAGCTTCGACTTAATCCCGCCGAGTCTAGGAATAAGGCGATCCTTCAATCGATGTACAAGATGGAAGCGCTTTTCAAACAACTCAACAACGCGCGCTCGCTGGAAAAAATGAACGCGATCGGTAGCGCGTTGGAGAAAGACGCCTCAGCTTTGCTTAAAAAGGAGTGGAAGCGAGTCAAGAACGGAGAACCGATCTATATCGGAGCCAAGGTTCTGGCAGCGGTCATATTTCTCGCCGCCGCAATAATCTTCACCTTTCTGCTATGGAAAATTTATCACGCTCCTCCCTCCGCTTAGCTACGATCAAAAGATTGTCCGGTCCCATCTAGGAGGTTGAGTTAGAGGACAACCGTCTAATCCTTATCCCGAAGGCCCTCCTCGAAAGGCGCCTCGCCGAAGGCCTTGACGAAATCCGGAACGACCTCGTCCATGGTCCCTTCCGGTCCATTCCGGCACTGATTCGCCCTCTTCACAGACGACCGCACCCAAAATAGCCACCGAACATCAATTGTTCAGAGTTGGATTACCGAGAGGCCGGGGATTCTCTGGAAATCGCGGAGGTTCAGCGTCGCGACTTCGTAGACGAGATGCAACGCTGTTGCGCCAATCAGCAAATCCTCGAACGCAAACTGGATGCCAACCGCTTCCTGTTGGCCCTCGATGCGCCCCGCTAGCCGCGCAACGGCAAGCGTCACCGGATACACCGGAACGTCGCTCGACAACCGCTCGATGAACTCCAGTCGTCGCTGTTGCTGCGCTTGAATTTTCGTGCGATAGGCGCCGTGCACCAGTTCGGCGATAGTCACAACCGACACGCCGATTTCGATCTCGCCCTGAGCCGCCTTCACTTGTTCCAGGATTTCTCGAACGGTATGACCTCTACGTTCGGCGGCGATAATGACGCTCGAATCGAGAATTATTCCCACGCTGGCGGGTTCCACGGCTTGCGGCGGCTGAGAATTTCTTCAACATCTTCCGCGTAGTCTGGATCGAGCACCGGAGCCTTGCCGGTTTCTTCTTCGTGCGCTTTGGCTAACGCGATGCAATCCGAGATGCTACGGCGCACCGGCTCGGCGGCGTGAAGGACGGCCACGGGCCGTTCGCCATTTTCGATCACGACCTCCGCCCCTGCGCGCACGCGCGCCATCAGCGCGCCAAAGTCGCTGGCCGCTTCCGCCTCCGAGATGCGGATCACGTTCTTCGCCATAGCACAATTATACATCGTTCGTCCCCCGCATGTTTCGGCAGAGCGTTCGC
>Ga0206924_1140_pt1 | contig 12799 bp, 8 predicted proteins | sample Alteio_BWOrgHeat_61_FD_152947 | JGI IMG/M metagenome (GOLD analysis project Ga0206924, IMG submission 152947) | Enriched cells from forest soil in Barre Woods Harvard Forest LTER site, Petersham, Massachusetts, United States -... | ecosystem: Environmental > Terrestrial > Soil > Temperate forest > O...
GCCGAAATCCCGTTGATCGTCGCCGCGATGGCCCGGTTCACCTCCGGCGTGTCCTCGCCGCCGCGCTTGCGCCGCAGCATGTCCACCTGGATCAAATGCATGGGATCGACGTAGGGATTGCGCAGCTTGATCGAGTGAGCCAGCACCTGATTTGTCTGCAGCAGCTCCTTTTGTCGCGTAACCGCAAGCACCGCGCGCACCGTGCGATGAAACTCGGCTTCGAACATATCGTAGATTCGCTCGCGTAGCTTTTCGTCCTTTACCAGAGTGGAATAAAGCCGCGCCGTTCCCAGGTCGGCTTTGCCCAGTGCCATCTCCACGTTGCGCAACAAATCAATGAACAGCGGAAATTCCTTGGCCATCGTTTGCAGCAGTTCAAGCGCGCCCGGTCGCGCAAGAAATTGGTCGATGGCAAATCCCACGCCGAACCACGCAGGCACCAGAAGCCGCGATTGCGTCCACCCGAATACCCAGGGAATGGCGCGAAGATCGGAGAGCTTCGGTGAATCGTTGCGCCGCGCGGGCCGGGAACCGATCTTCGCGTTCTCCAGCTCGCCGACGGGCGTGCTCTGCTCGAAATACGGAATCACGCCAGGGTCTTCGAGGATGTGCTTACGATAGAAACCAAAGGCAAGGCACGACAACTCGTCGAGCGCGGCCTCCCACTCCGGCTTGAGCACGCCCGTGAAGTGACCCTCGGGGTCGCGCGCATTGGGCCGCGCCAGCGCATCGAGCGACGCCGCAATCATCAATTCCAGATTGCGCTCGGCAAGAACCTCGTCGGCGTACTTGAAGTTGAGCACCTCGCCCTGCTCGGTGATGCGCAGCTGACCATCGAAAGAATCGAACGGCTGAGCGAAGATGGCGCGATGAGTGGGCCCACCACCGCGGCCCACAGTGCCGCCGCGGCCATGGAAGATGCGCAGTTTGAGGCCTGCCTCGCGCGCCACTACATGCAGATCGCGATGCGCGCGGAAAATCTCCCACGTCGAAGTCAGCATGCCGCCGTCCTTGTTCGAGTCGGAGTAGCCGAGCATGATCTCCTGCCAGTTGCCCCATGACTCAAGCAGCCGGCGATAGTCGGCACGGCTCCAAAGCTCGCGGCAAATTTGCGGCGCATTCCGCAAATCCTCAATGGACTCAAAAAGCGGCACCGGCATCAAACCTGGATCGCGGCCCGGTTCCTCGCCCGCGCCTTCCACTGTCACGCCGCCAAGCCGCGCCAGGCGAATCACGGCCAGCACATCTTCCACAGAAGAAGCCCCGCTGATCACATACTGGCGAACCGCCTCCGGTGAGCAGCCCCCTTTCACCTCTGCCACCACCCGGAACGTCTCCAGCACGCTCGCCGTTTCCTGTGAGAGCCCGCTTTGCAACGCTGGCGCAATGGTGTCACTGATGGTTTCGCGCAACGCGTCAGCGTGAACGCGCGCATGTTGGCGGATATCGAGCGCGTGCAGATGCAGGCCGAATGTGCGCACCTGAAGAATGAGCGGATCGATGAGCGTGCGTGCGATACGGATGCCCTCATGCTCGGCCAACGATGCGCGCAGCGTCTCCAGGTCGTCGATAAAATCCTGAACCGAGCAGTAAGCCGGCAGGGCCTGCGTGAGTTTGTCATGGCCGCGCGACAGCGTGAATGGCGTCACGGGCAGCCCTCCGCCGTTTCCCATCCCATCGCTTGCCCGCTCCAGCGTGCGCTGGATGCGCGCTTTGAGGCAGATGACGAAGCGCCGATAATACTCGAACTCATATTGTGAGCCGAAGACCTGTGCCTCTGGCGTGTGGACTTGCGCCACGTAAGCACGCAGGCGATCGAGAAGCGCCTCGCTCACCGGCCGCTGTTGCGCGCTGGTCGTTAGCAGGTCAATGATGCCGTCGAGCTGGCGCTGGTAATAGAACAGCAGATGTCCGCGGGCAAGCTGCAACGCGGCGCGCGTCACTTCGGGAGTGACAAAGGGATTGCCGTCGCGGTCGCCGCCGATCCACGAACCGAAGCGCAGCACCAGCGGAAGTTCCAGCGGTTCGATTTCCAGATCGTACGCCGCCAGCAAAGCTGCGGAAATCTCGCGGTAGAGCTCGGGCAGGGTCTCGAAGATGGACACGTCGTAGTAGTCGAGGCCCATCTTCACCTCGTCATAGACGGTCGGCCGGCGCGAACGCACCTCGTCGGTTTGCCAGAGGCCGGTGATCTCAGCCAACACCAGTTCCTCCAGCCGCGCCATATCCTGCTCGGGTAGAGGAATGCGGTCCAATGCCTCAAGAAATTCGCCGATGCGGCGCCGCTTGAACATGACGGTGCGGCGCGCAGCCTCAGTGGGGTGCGCTGTGAACACAGGCACAATAAGCACCTGGCGAAGCCAGTTCAGCGCCTCTTCCGCGCCGATTCCCACGCGGCGCATCTCGCAGAATGTCCCTTCGAGCGAGCCACGCTGCCGGCCCGCCTGGCCGCTTAGGCGAAGCGCCACGCGCCGGCGCTTGCGATGGTTGGTCTCAGCCAGATTGATGAGTTCGAAGTAGAACGCAAAGGCACGCGTGAGCATGATAGCGCGCTCCACGGGCAGTGAGTGCACCAACTCCATCGCGGCGGAGTCGTGGCGTGCCGCTTCCTCTGCTTTTCCGTGCGCGTCGGCGTCGCGGCGGCGAATGGTGCCCTGTCGCAGCGCCTCAACCTGCGCAAAAAGCTCATTGCCGGCCTGTTCGCGCAGCACCGTGCCCAGCAGCGTGCCCAGCGAGCGCACGTCGCGGCGCAGCGGAGCCTCCTTCAATTCGCCGCTTTGGGCTTCCAGCTCGGCCAGCCGCTGTGACCAGCTCTCGGGATTCCACAACACTGCCATGGTATTTCGATTATGCACGACGGGATTCAAGACTTGACTCAGGATCAGGTCGTTTGACTTTCCAACTCCGCCGCCAGCGCCTCCCATTCGGCCGTCAGCGTAGTAAGCTGCCCGCGGAGTTCTTCAGCGAGCAAAGTAAGGCGCTGGGTTTCCGCCGCGGAGACATAAACGGCCAGTTCCTCATCGGTATGAGCAATAGCGCTCTCAACGCGCGGGATCTCCTCTTCGAGAAAGGCGCATCGGTCCTGCATCTGCTTTTGCTTGATGGGGTTCAAACGCCGGGTGCGGGCGGCGGGCGGCGCTGCGTCGCCGTTGGCTTCCTCGTAGCCGCCTTCGATGAGGATGGTTGTTCCGGCAGGCGCCGGCTGTTTTGTGGCCTGAGAAACTGCCGGCTCTCCGACTCGATCAGGATGAACATTCTGCGGGAGTGCCGATTCGACGGACCGATTTGCCGCCGACGCGAGAGCCGCTTTCCGCCGCAGGTAGTCTTCGTAATTCCCCTCGTACGCCGTCACCGCGCCGCTCTCAATCTCAAGCACGCGTGAGGCCAGGCGATCGATGAAGTAGCGATCGTGAGAGACAAAGACCACCGTGCCGCTGTAGTTCGCGAGCGCTTCGAGCAGCACATCTTTGGCGCGCATATCCAGGTGATTCGTCGGCTCGTCAAGCAGCAGGAAGTTTGCGGGCGACACCAGAATCCGCGCCAGCGCATAGCGATTGCGCTCTCCGCCGGAAAGCACGCCCAGCGGCTTGAAGACGTCGTCTCCGGAAAAAAGAAAACAGCCCAGCAGCGAGCGCAGCTCGGCATCCGGCACGCGCCGGGCCGCACGGTTCATGTCGTCGAGCATGCGTGCTTCGGGATCGAGCACTTTGTACTGATCCTGGGCGAAGTATTCCGCCGTGACGTTATGGCCGAGGCGGATCGAACCGGCCGTGGGCGCTTCTTCGCCGGTGAGCAGCTTGATGAGCGTGGACTTGCCCGCGCCGTTCACGCCCACCAGCGCCACGCGATCGCCGCGCTCAAAAGTAAAGCGTGCGCCGCTGAACACTTTCTTTGCCCCGTAACTCTTCCCCAGGCCCTCAGCTTCGGCAACGATGCGGCCCGAAGGCGGCGGCTGCGGAAATCTGAAATGGATGACCGCCTCCTCCTCGGGAACCTCGATGCGCTCGATCTTTTCAAGCTCCTTGATGCGCGACTGCACCTGCTTCGCCTTCGTCGCCTGGTACCTGAACCGGTTGATGAAGGCCTCTAGATGCTCGATGCGCTCGCGCTGGTTGCGGTAAGCGGCCATGAGCTGCTCGCGCCGCTCGTCCTTCTGCTTCAGGTATTTCGTGTAATTCCCCTGGTAGATAGTCATCCGCTTGTTCCAGATCTCCACCGTGCGGTCGATCGTCACGTCGAGAAAATAGCGATCGTGCGAGATGAGGATGTAGCCGAATGGATAGCTCTTTAGGTAGTTTTCAAGCCAATTGCGCGTCTCAAGATCGAGGTGATTGGTTGGCTCGTCCAAAAGCAAGAGAAAAGGCTTGGCCAGCAACAGTTTGGCCAGCGCAATGCGCATCTGCCATCCGCCGCTGAACTCATCCGTCTGCCGCGTCCAATCCTCCTTGCCGAATCCCAGTCCGGTGAGCACGCTGCCCACCTGCGCGTCCAGCGCGTAGCCGTCGAGTGCATGAAATCGATCCTGCAAAAGCGAATAGCGCTCGCCGGCGGATTGGAACTCCGCCCCTTCGTGATCGAGTTCCGCCATCTGCCCGGCCAGATGCTCAATCTCGCGCTCCATCTCGTGCAATTCGTCAAAGACGGTCAGGCATTCCTCAAACACCGTCCGGCCCGCCAGCTGCAACCCCTCCTGTGGCAGATAGCCGATACTGATGCCACGCGTCCGGTCAAGCGTGCCGTAGTCCAGCGTTTCCAGGCCGGCCAGGATCGGCCTCGAGAAACAGCACCCGCGGCCCGAACCGTTTCCCGGCATGTTGAAGCGAGAGCATGAAAGTCTATTTTCGCAGAGCGTGTTTCCCGTTCATCCCATCTCCTCGCCGATGTCGCTCCACCGGCTTTCAAACGGAGTGTGCTGGTCTGCGGGCCGCAACCGTCTTCATTCATTTAAGTGACCCGCTGATGAGGCTATGATCAATGAGCGTGAGTGTGGCGGCAGTTGCAGGAGTTCCAAATTGAGGAACTATCCAGCTTGCGAAATCGGCGTGGGACCAATCCGGGCCCTCGGGCCTAAGAATTACGGAGGACGAATGACAACGAGTTTTACGCAGAGGCGCGAGTTCTTGAAGCAAGCTGGACTGTTGGGATCGCTGGGATCGGCGGCGATGATGGCCGGACTGCCGGAGAGTACATTGGCTTTGGGCGGCGGAGCGGCGAGCATCGTTGAAGACGCGGTTGTGCCGGTGCAGGACGAGGAGCCGCCCAGGTATCACATCAAATTTGCCGTGTGCGGCATGAGTCACGACCACATCTACGGCATGATCGGCGCCATCCAGCGCGGCGGCGGCGAGCTGGTGGCGGCATGGGGCGGCGAAGAGGATAAGCTGGCACAGTTTCGCAAGCGCTTCCCCGGCGTGAAGATCTCTGCAACGCAGGACGAAATTCTCGACGACCCTTCAATACAGCTGGTTCTCACGTCGCAGATCGCCAGCGAGCGCGCCCCGCTGGCCGTACGCGCCATGAAGCGCGGCAAAGACTTTCTCTCAGACAAGCCCGGAATGACGACGCTCGAGCAACTTGCCGAGGTGCGCAAAACGATCGCCGAGACCGGTCGCATTTATGCCATCCTCTACAGCGAACTGCTTGAGGTAAAGGCGGCCGTCTACGCGGGCGTGCTCGTTCGGCAGGGCGCAATTGGTAAGGTCATTCAAACCATCAATATCGCGCCGCACCAGATCATTCAGGGCGTCGGCGATTCCGGAGGTGCCATGCCGCGGCCCGATTGGTTCTGGAACCCGGATCAGTATGGCGGAATTCTATGCGACATCGGCTCGCATCAGGTGGACCAGTTCCTGTTCTATACAGGATCCACGGAGGCCGGCGTTGTCGAGTCGCAGATCGCGAATGTGCGCCATCCTCAGCACCCGCGATTCCAGGATTTCGGCGACATGGTGCTGCGCGGCAACCGCGGATTCGGCTACGTCCGGCTGGATTGGTTTACTCCCGACGGCGTGGGAACCTGGGGCGACGGCCGGCTCTTTATTCTTGGCACCGGCGGATACATGGAGGTGCGCAAATACACCAACATTGCTGTAAGCCATCAGGGCAACAACCTGTTCGTAGTCGACGGCAAACAGGCTCGCTTTATCGATTGCAACGCAATGCCCCTGCCCTTCGGACCGCAGTTTGTGGCCGACATTGCGAACCGCACGCACACCGCGCAAAACTTGGAAGAGGCTCTGCTTGCCGCCGAGCTGGTGCTCAAAGCACAAAAGAATGCGAAGCTCGTGACGCTCCAGAGCTGAGGCGCGTCGGCAAATGGAAGATGCGTAGAATCAAGGACTTATGGATTTTATAGCTTGACACGGGACAGCCTTCTGGGCCCGGGCCCTTCGGCTTCGGTCGGGACGGTTTTGTGCGGGCGGTGTTTTCGGATGGGGATGGGCGGAATTGTTAGGAGTAGCGATGTGTCGTTCAACGTGACCTTTGCAGCGGTCATCGTTGTGCTTGTGCGGTGCGGTAGTGGCTCAGTTTGAATTATGGAGGGGGTTAGGGGTTGCAATTATGAGCTTCTTCGGCTGAGATGACCGCAGTTTCTTCGGCGCAGATAATTACGACTTCACAACAACCCAAACAAAGTGAAACGATCTTGCCTTCATCGGTAATCTGACGCTTAAACCTTTCCTCAGCATCCGCCGTTCGGCTTTCCGCCAAGAATTTCTTCAGAGCCTTAGCTAAGAAGCTGGGGTGGTCCCCTTTGGGAGTCTCATCTTTGTCGTAGCAGAGAAAGGCTATGGCTGGCACGGGCTCGGTTGCATTTGAGTCGGACACCAGCGCATAGAGACGCCATCCCTTTCTCGTGGAGGCGCGCTCACCTTCGGGACGAAAATCCCACTTCCAGATTTTGTTTTGGTATTCCTTGAACCCCGGCATCGGATGGTTAACCCAGCCAGAGAGGGCGTGATCCTGCCCGACCAGTTCGACGAGTTTCTTGAGTCCATCTAGTAGCGAGGGGGAGTCGCCCTTTCGGAAGTTTGGATGATCAACATCCAACTTACATCTCTTACCCAAGGGCGCCCTCACCCCTCCCGCAACTAGTGAGTCAGTGCTTCACAGGAGGCAGAAACATGTTCAGCCGTCATAGCCATCATGGCCGTCACAGCTGGATCAGCGGCAGCATGTAGCGACTCAGCTATAGAGTCAAAATGCTCCACCTGATCAACCATCTTTTCAAGCGAGGACTCCCACCAAACACGGATCGGTACTTCGAGTGTTTGCGCATCGCTAATTAGCTCACGCTCCTGTTCGACCAGCGACCCGATCATCTCAGCCAATTCAAGCATCTGTGCGGGGGCGCTCCTTGAAAAGTCACACGAAGTTAGGCGCTCCAAAACCTCCGCCTGATCTTTTACTAACTGGGCATATCGACCGCGCAGTACAAACGTCTTATGGACAATGCTCACTGTGGCTCGAACGGTCGCGGTGGACCGGGCGACAGACACAATAATCCTCGTAGCTGTCTGAGCCTTCTCAGTTTCGTCAATTACGGTTCCGACCAAATTGATGGGAAGCGCCATTGTCGCCATAGTTACCTCTGCCTCGGGTGGCTTCATGCCTTGAATTTCGGCACAGTCATCCATTTCCGTTAGTCCGTTCGCCAGCGAAGAACCACCTAGTCCTTCGCGGACGGGGTTTTGGCCCATCGTGCCAAACTTGCCTTGCGTGCGATAGCACGCCTTTTAGCTGGGGGAGTGGACTTCGCGCGTGAAGGGCCACCAAGCAGTCCGCCCTTACGGGACGCCTCTTTCCGCTTGTCGGGCACGGTAGGGGTTGATAGCGCAGCCTGTACAGTACGAAACGCTCGTACGTTCAAGTCCATCCACAATCCCTCAAAGGGTTAGACACAACGGACATCAATCCGTTGCCTTTTGCGCGCAAGATACTCCACTTGTACACATTCTGCAATGTGGAAATCCTGCCACGTATCCAGAATGACACATAGGTGTCACTCTAGTCTGTGGCTCAAATGTAGCATTAAGTAAGGAAACAATGCCTCTTTAGTAACGTTACGTGGGAAAAGGGAATCAAATTGATTATTATGCTTGACTATCCCACCTAACTCAAGCATAATTATCAATATGAATATGCTCACCATCGACGAGCGAGTCAGAATTATTGGAGCTTTGGTTGAAGGAAACAGCCTTCGCTCTGTCTCCCGCATGACCGGCATTGCCCGGAATACGATCACAAAACTGTTGGTCGATTTAGGCGAAGCGTGCATGGCCTACCATGACGCTCACGTTCGCAACGTCCGAGTGCGCCGTCTCCAGTGCGATGAGATTTGGGCATATGTCGGAGCTAAGGCAAAGAACGTTTCAGCCGAAATGAAAGGGATCGGATGGGGGGACATTTGGACTTGGGTAGGAATCGATGCGGACACCAAACTGGTCGTTAGCTACCTTGTAGGCGGACGCGGGGCGATTTGGGCGAAGGACTTCATGGAAGATTGCGCCAGCCGGATTCATGGCCGCGTGCAGGTCACTACAGACGGGCACAAAGCATATCTCGAAGCCGTTGAAGGTGCGTTCGGCATGGGTGTAGACTTCGCTACCCTCCAAGAGATTTACGGCGCATCAGAAGAGACTGAGACGCGCTACAGTCCGGCCAAGTGCATCGGCTGCGAGAGCAAAGTTGTAATGGGAAACCCTGACCCCGAGCACATCTCCACGAGCTACGTGGAGCGCCAGAACCTCACAATGCGGATGCATATGCGGCGCTTTACTCGCCTAACCAACGCGTTTAGCAAGAAGCTAGACAATCACGCCTATGCGGTCGCGCTCCACTTCATGTATTCCAACTTCGTCCGCATCCACTCCACACTCAGGGTGACACCGGCGATGGAAGCCGGACTCAGTAATCATGCTTGGACCATTGGGGAATTAGTTGCGATGGGCGAGGCAGCAATGCCCAAGCCAACAAAGCGCGGACACTACAAAAAGAGGGAAGCAAATTCAAACTGAGCCACTACCGGGCCCTTCGGCTTCGGTCGGGACGGTTTTGTGCGGGCGGTGTTTTCCGATGGGGTGGGCGGAATTGTTAGGAGTAGCGATGTGTCGTTCAACGTGACCTTTGCAGCGGTCATCGTTGTGCCTGTGCGCGTGCTCAGATCTCGTCAATACTCCTCGACTGTGTTAAACCTCTCTTCTACCAACGTGGAACTGAGCTACCCATTCTCCCCGCGGTGGTCTCATGACCTTAGCCAGCAGTAGCAGCCGGGCAGGGTCAAAGGAGCCGCACAGCGTGCAAAATCGCGCAAAAAGTGCGCCCTAAGCCCGCTTAAGCGCGGAGAAGGCCCGTTGAACGTGCCCCAAACACGCTATCCGTGAAATTACTCGCGAACTTTTCCCTCGAAATCTGAAATTATGAGCGGCCATCTACCCCCATTTCGGGCAATTTCCTGGCGCACCACTCAACGATTCGTGAACCTTTCAGTGACCATTCGGGGCTTTTTGTGAAACTTTAAGCGACCATTTCGCGGGGTCGAGGTCCCGCCAAGCTGAACATTTCGTGCGAGTTGAGCTGCTTTCTCCCGGCACAAGAAAAATGCGCCCCTTCCGTGTCCTACAATCATTCCCGTCCGTATCTTTCAACGACACCGGAGAGTTCCATGCAGACCTGTCTATCTTGCCCGCGAACAATTCGCGCCCATCGTCACAGCGGCGCGGTTCTTGTCGTTCTTCTTGCCCTGTCTTCATCCGTTGTAGCGGCCAACGCGCAACCACAGCGCGCTCCATTGGCGCCTCCCGGTGACACGCTTGCCACGCCTGGGCCGCTTGCGCAAAATCTCTCTCCCAAACTCAACAAGCGCGACCTCGCCAAGGCCATGAAGCTCGTCGCCAATTGGCAACTGGGCCGCATGCCCGCCGGGCCGCAGGTCGACTGGACTTGGGCAGCGCTTTATGACGGCTTCATGGCCGTCCCCGGCCCGGTCTCCGGCAGTGAGTACAAGCAGGCCATGCTCAACATAGGCGAGCAACTTCAATGGCAGCCCGGGCCGCGCGCCATGCATGCCGACGATCTGGCAGTTGGCCAGATGTACCTTGGGCAGTATTTCCTGCACAAAGATCCCAATATGATCGCCTCCCTGCGCGAGCGCCTCGACGCCCAGATCGCCACGCCCGACCCAACCGATCCCAGGCGGCCGCTCTGGTGGTGGTGTGACGCGCTCTTCATGGCCCCGCCCGTCTTTGCCGATATGGCCGCCGCAACCGGCGACAAAAAGTATCTTGCGTTCATGGACCACGAGTGGGACATCTCCACAGCGCTGCTCTACGACCGCTCAAAGCATCTCTATTTCCGGGATGCCTCTTATCTTGACAAGCACGAAAAAAACGGCCAGCCGCTCTTCTGGTCACGGGGCAACGGCTGGGTCATGGGCGGCATCGTCCGCGTGCTAAGGGAACTGCCCGCAGACTCGCCCCTTCGGCCGAAATACATCGCACAGCTCAAGGAGATGGCGGCCGAGATGCTCTCGATCCAGGGGAAAGACGGTCTGTGGCGTCCTGGCCTGCTTGACGCCGACGCCTATCCACTGCCTGAAGTCTCTGGCAGCGCCTTCATCACCTACGCGATGGCCTGGGGTGTCAACGAAGGAGTCCTCAATCGCTCAACATATTGGCCGGCCGTCGAAAGTGCCTGGGCGGGAATGCTTACCCACATCTATGCCGATGGACGCCTCGGTTGTATTCAGCCCGTCGGCGCCGCTCCCGGAGATTTCACGGAAACCTCTAGCTATGTCTACGGCGTCGGCGCCTTTCTTCTCGCCGGCTCTGAGATCTATCGCGGCGTGAAGTGACCTAAATAACTGGCTTGCTCTGAATTTCAGTCTTGAGCCAGCAACTTTGTATGGCTCCAGACTACGAAACTGTTGCCCTGATTCAATGCTCGCGCGGTGAACCCATCACTAGCTCTTATGAACCACCTCAAACGAATAACCGTCCGGATCAAATACATCGGCGGCATAGTATCCCGGATAATATTCCAGTCGCGCACGCGGTGAAATGTTGTCTCTGGCGCCGGCGGATATTGCCGCCCCGTAGAACTCATCGACCTTATCTTTGTTTTCCGCCATGAACCCCCAGTGAATGGCTGCCGGATCAGGCTTTCCTTCTTTGATCCAGAAGAACGCTCTTTTGCCGTCGCCGAATCCCCACAGATCGGGATGATCGCCTTCGCCTTTGTAAGGCAGGAAAAACCTGATATTGAGAGGCTTCAAGGCCGCCTCATAAAACGCCAGAGAACGATCGATATCGCGGACCGTCAAAATAATATGGTCGAGCATTGGTCTCACCTCCAGTTGACAAGACTTCAACGACCTTTTGTTTTTAACTTAACGCACGGCGGTTGCAGGCACCGGCTTAGGCAGGTGACGTCACTTCATCTGCGACGCTGCGAACCGATTTTGGGAATGCGGCTCGGCTGTCCAGTTGGGAATTCAAGATTGCCGTTCAGATGGCAGTGCGCCCACCATCCACGGCGAGATTTGCGCCGTGAATGAAACTGGCTCGGTCTGTGGCGAGGAAGGCAATTGCTTCCGCAATTTCATCAGCAGTTGCCGGGCGACCGGCGGGAGCCTGTGCAGCCAGTTGTTCGAGACCCTCGCCCATCGCGTCCGTACCTTCTGTCCGCGTAGGCCCGGGACTCACCGTGTTCACGCGAACACCCTTAGGCCCATATTCGGCAGCCCATGTTTTCGTCAGCTGACTGATGGCAGCCTTGCTTGAACCGTAGAGGCTCATTCCGGGCGCTCCGTAATTGGCGACCATCGTCGAAACATTGACGATTGCCCCTTTGCCTCTCTTGGCCATCAACGGAGCAAGTTCCGCCACGAGGAAAAAGGGCGCTTTCACGTTGAGAGAGTAAACCTCATCGAACTGCTGTTCCGTCATTTCATGCACAGGCCCGAAGGGAAAGATCCCTGCGTTGTTGATGAGAATGTCTACATGACCATTTCCAAGCGTGGCCGCCCTCTTCGCCGCCTCGCGGGCGCCAGCCGCGTCTCGAAGATCGGAGGAGATAAAATCCGCTTTGCCTCCCGCGGCGCGAATCTCGTCGACCGCCTTTTTCCCGCGTTCCTCGCTTCGCCCCACAACCACGACATGAATGCCGAGTTTTGCCAGTTTCATTGCCGTGGCAAAACCTATCCCGCTCGTTCCTCCGGTGATTAGAGCTGTCGAAGTACCGTCTGTCATGTGTAACTCTCCGTGTCGGTGCCTGCGGTATCCAGATGCGTTCGCCCGCGTTCAATGAAGTCAGGAGGAACTGACGAGTGGTCCGTGATTCGTATGAAGCGTACCACAAATGATTTCGGTTTAGAACCGGTACCCCGGTTTGAGCTCACACTGATAGACTTTCGCCATTCCGGTTTGCGAACTTGCCCTTACAGAGCATGTCGCCCAGCTGAGATAGAGGCTGGGCCCAAGTGGAAAGACTGTGAAATTCCCGTTGAGATCGGCCTCGAGGCTCATGCCCTCCTCATCCGAAGGGGCTGTGAAATTGAGCGCTCGCCCAAAGACAAATGGATAGGATTCGCGCACATCGGATCCGATCGCCGTATGATAAACTTCCGCCTCTACCAGAAAAGTTGCGGTATCTGACCAGTCCAGCGCCGATGCCACCAGGTTGCGATCTCCCACCACGGAACCGCGCAGATTGATTCGAGTAAAAGGGCAGGGTCCGGCGATGCATGTGGCTCTCACATCGCGAAATTCATTGCCAGATCCCGCATCCAAAGTGACCGTTC
>Ga0206924_1142_pt1 | contig 12698 bp, 10 predicted proteins | sample Alteio_BWOrgHeat_61_FD_152947 | JGI IMG/M metagenome (GOLD analysis project Ga0206924, IMG submission 152947) | Enriched cells from forest soil in Barre Woods Harvard Forest LTER site, Petersham, Massachusetts, United States -... | ecosystem: Environmental > Terrestrial > Soil > Temperate forest >...
TCGCGTCCCAAAGTGTGCCATCCAAATCAAAAATAAGAGAGTCATAACCACCGGTCATTTCATGACCTACATGATGTATTTGTGATTTTTGTTCATGAGCTCGGGACCGGAAATCTGATTCTGCGCCTGATGTTGCATTTCGCTAGAGAGCACTCGCGACTTCGCGATATAAGCCCTTGATGCAAACATCGGTATATTGAAGTGCAAGCAGAAGCTCATGGCTTCGTCCGCCCGAACTTTAATGAACTTCAAATCTGGATGCCCGTTGATGTTGAGCCGCACGTACTGGTGCGCACCCTTGATCTCTATGAACAAACAGGATTCAAAATTCAAATTCAAACCCTGCATCAGAACCTGGGTCACTTTGTGCGGTGTCACTGGGGCAATGGATTTATTGGACTGGGTCAGCGTCACGCCGGCCTCGAGCGGATTCAGTGCCACTGGCAATGTGAGTTCGCCTTTTTCGTCCTTCAGCAACAGAATTGGCCGACTGCCGTCGGGTGAAATCTGAATTCCGAAAGGGACCAGCTTAATCAAATCGCTGTCGTTCAAATGAGCGTCTTCAAAGCCTTCGCCCAAAAAGAAAAATTCCGGCGCACTGGAAACAAAAGTTTTAATCACTGCAATTCTCCTCGCATGGTGGCCGAAAATGCCTTGGTGATTTTCACCGGAACCATTTTTCCTATGAGAGACTTGTCACCGTTGAAAAAAACGTTTTTATTCTGCGAGGATCGTCCGTGAAGATTTCCACGATCTTCGTCATGACCCTCAACTAAAATATCCAACGTTTGCCCATCATATTTTTTCGCCAATTCCTTGCCGACGATGTCGTGGGCCGCGAACAGCCGCGCCAGACGATCGTCCTTCACTGACTCTTCCACTTGGTCGGTGAACTGAGCGGCTTTGGTGAATGGGCGGGGTGAATATTTGAATGCAAAGATGGTCTCTGGACCGACCTCTTGCACGAGCCTGACTGTGTCCAGAAAATCTTCTTCCGTTTCGCCGGGAAAACCGACAATGATGTCGGTCGACAAAACCACGTTGGGAATGGCTGCCTTGATCATACTAATTTTTTCCAGGTACTCTTCGCGCGTGTAGCCGCGGTTCATGCGCTCCAAAATTCGCGTGCTGCCGCTTTGAAATGGCAAATGAATGTACTCGCAAATCTTTGGTTGATTTCTGGCCATGACGTCGATCAGTTTTTGATTGAAATCCTTGGGATGCGAGGTCGTGTAGCGAATGCGTTGAACATCAGTTTCGCGCGCAATTTTTTCCAAAAGGTCAGCGAAGTCCGCACCACAGTCAGATTCATAGGAGTTCACATTTTGGCCCAGCAGAGTCACTTCTTTGGTGCCACGGGCGACGAGCTTGTGGACATCGTCCATCACGTGTTGCAAGGGCCTGCTCTTTTCACGTCCACGAGTATAGGGAACCACACAGAACGTGCAAAAATTATCGCAGCCCTTCGTGATATTTACAAAAGTCGCGACGCCTGGGTTTCGCACCAGAGTTTCAACATGGTAAGGTTCGCGGTGATGAAATTTAGCCTCGACGACCTTGCCACCAACGCCGGACTGCTCGCTGCGCGCGATGATCGATGGTAACAGATCAATATTGTCCGTACCAAAAACGAAGTCGATCAGCGGACTGGACTTGATCAAATTTTCTTTTTCCTGCTGTCCCACACAGCCGCCGACACCGATGCGTAAGTGCGGATTTCGGTCTTTCAATTTTCGATATTTGCCGACCTCAGAGTAAACTTTGTGCACTGGTTTTTCGCGGATGCTGCAGGAGTTGATGATGATCAGATCCGCCTGATCCGGAGTAGTCACCGGCGAGTAGTTGGCCATTTCGAGCAAACTGTACATCCGCTCGGTGTCGTTGACATTCATCTGGCAACCGTAAGTTGAAATGTAGACTCGCTTGTTGGCGTCTAACAACGATTTTTCCTTGTTGTGAGCAAGGAGTTGTTCTATAGAGCTAGACATTGGGAGTCAAGAGCATGAAACCAAGACTAATTACATCGAAAAAATGGACTCCGTTTCCTAAGGATTACGTGAGCCAAATCGAGCAGGCTTTTAGCGATGCGTTTCCCGGCCAATTCAAAGACTCTAAACTCATCATCGAAGGCCGCATCTATCCAGAGGAAATATTGCTGCGCGTCGGACACCTGGAAAAGGGCCGCCTGGTGCAAAACAACTTCGAAGTCTCTGCCAATTATTCACAAAAAAAACAAGACGCCGTCACCTGCATCTACCAGTGCATCGATGCGGCGGCCTCTCTGATGAATGAGTTTATTGAGAGTCAGGGTGAAGTTGAATTCCCAAGATCATGGAAGGACTACGATTTCGACGGCACCATGATTTGGGTGCAATATACAACCGAGAACACGCATTTGGAAAGTGAAGCTAATCGCCTTCTGGGTGTCGAAGAGGCGGCCTTAGTCCACGAAGAAGACAGCGAGGACGCTTTGGCCTTAAGCGAAGAAGTTCTACCCCGACCCGAGTCCGAAGACGGCGACGAAACCGAAGAAGCTTTTGAGACTGAAGATGACAATGAAGAGGACGACGTTGACCTCAGTAAACCCAGCCTATTTTCCGGCAAGAAAAAACAAAAAAAAGAAGACATGCATTGAGGTCAAATAGCACCTCTGAAAGTTGCATACCTGCAGGTATGCAACTTTCAGAGGTGGAAAAATACCCCTGTCATCTCTTTTGACAGGTAATTTTTTTAGGATCTAGGTATCTAACAGCACTCTTGAATTTTCATTGGGCTGAAAATCCACCCGTGTTCGGGAAATCTCAGAGCAACTTACGTCTGATTTAGTTATCATCGGGCGGGTTCAGAGTTTGTGAGGGGGATTTTATGTCGGGTTTTTGGGGATTTCGTTCCGTGGCACAATTGGGATTTTCGCTGCTTTGTCTGGCAACGTTGTCAGCCTGTCATTCTCCTTCGGGCAATTCTCCTACGCCAGTTCCCCTGGGCTCAGAAATCACCAAAGACAACTATCTTTCTGGAACCGCTTTTTGTCAGACTTACGCGTCCGTGACTGGCTTAGAGTACGGCCGATATATAACGGTGCCGAAGGATTATTCGCATCCAGAAAATGGATCGCTACAGATCTATGTTTACACTCTGCGAGCCTTCGATCCCCACCAGGCCAGTTACATCTTCGTCGACGGGGGACCTGGGCAGAACACTCATGGCATCATGCCCGAATTTCTTCATGGCACCATGAACGAAATGCGTTTCGATCAGCGCGGACTGGGATGCTCGGCTCCGGCCACTTGGGAAGAGTACAAAGACACCTCGCTTTACTCTTCGGCCAACAATGTTCGAGATATGGAAGAAATCCGCAAAGCTTTCGGGATTCAGAAATGGTCGGTCTATGGCGTGAGCTATGGCACCGTTCCCAGCACGATGTATGGACATGATTACGCCAAGAATTTATCGGCGCTGGTGCTGGAAGGCACCGTCAGCAGTATCAAGTATCTTCAGGCCGACGCTGCCTACTCTGAAAAAAGTAAATTCAATCGAATATTAGACGGCCTGAACTCAGCCCAACGCAGTCAGTTCGGAAATCTATGGAACAGCAATGAGCAGAACCAAAAAGTTTTACACACCATTTTGGAGTCGATTGGCGATTACCATGATGATGGCGAAAATTTAGCTTTGTCCTATTTGCAACAGATCCTTAACTTTGATGGCTCGGTCAATAAGGATAATCTTAGCGATCTGACCCAGCGGGTGAATCAACTCGGTGCCGGGTCACTTCATCCACAAAAGCCAGGTGCTATTGATGTGAACATCCTGAATATCATCTACTGCAAAAATTTAGGGGCCATGCAAAATGGCTTACCGGGACTGGGATTTAATCAATACAATTCTTTCACCGTCATCATGGACGCCGAATACGGATCATTGAGCTGCGGGAGCGCCGGTGTTCAGCAGACCGATGTGGACAATTACGAACCACAGAACTTCCCGGTGGACAGCCCAGTCTATTACTTCCAAGGTGAAGACGACGGAGCCACCCTAGAGCCAGGTGCCGTTCATCACTGGCAAACTGTTCCGCAAAATCAGAAATATTTTTTGTTGGCCAAAAAAGGCGGACACAATCCCAACTTAACGCGGATCGCGGCCAAATCGCAAAGTTCTGATGAGCTCACGCTTTTTTCTTTGGCTGTGAATGCTCAGCCCATTTCGACTGAAGCCGTGGCTGCCGAAAATTCGAAAGCACCTACGGCGGAACCATGGAAGCTCTATTTGGCCAAAGACACTCCACCGGCTGTTCACGCCGAGGATTTGCCGTGATTAAAATTCTTCGTCGTCAGAGATCGTGGTTTCGGTGACTCCGCGAACTTCGTCGATGAAATTTTGACTTTCATCTTCGAAGTCGTTGTCCACAGCACTTTCATCGATTTCGAGTTCAGCGATGGAAACTAAGAAATCTTTTTCCGAACGAAGATCCTTGCGGATCATTTCTAAGAATTTATCAGGGTAACGACTGGTCAATTCATCCACGTAGCGTTCGAGCTTGCCATCGGCCAGGATTTTTCGACGGACTTGGATGCGTTTCCAGTTTTGCAAATAGTGAAACCGACAATAGCTTTCCACAATGGCCGCTTGATCACATTCACGCACTCGGCAGAGTCTGCGGCCTTCAGCATCAGTGAGGATAATCTCTTCGTCATCGCCATTGGCTCGAGCGGTTTCTGCATCCACCCCGCCTTCGTCGGAGGCCTCTTCGCCGTCATCACTGTCGGCTTCAACTTCAACTTCCTCTTCTTCTTCAAAGTCCGTCAGATCCGGAATTTCTTCCGTGGCCTCGACTTCATCCGTCAAAATACCTTCATCAAGCTCCGCATCATTCTGCTTTTTTGAGCCTTTGGACTTCTTAGCAGAGCCTGATTTGGCCTTTTTGGCGACCATTTCCGGAGCCTTTGGCTTTCCATCTTGCTTCGCATTAAGCTTTGGTTTTAATTTGTCTTTATCAGCATCCTTGGAAGGCGCTTGAGCTTTAGAAGAGGTCTTTTTAGAAGTGGTTTTTGCCATAGGGGCTCATCGTTGAACGAAATTCAAATTTCTGTCAAGCACTTGTTTTATCTGACTGTGATGACGCCCTCTTGAGATCGCACGAAAATCGAGCCTTTTTGTGACTCTCCTTTTAAGCGTCCGCGCAAACTTCGCACCGAACCGTCACGACTGACTTTCAAATACGCTGGCACAATGACATCACCTTCGGCCGATGAAAGGTTCAGTAAGGCTCCGGAATTCGCGGTCGTGGAAACACTCACTTTTCCCGTTTGGCTTTTAATGTTCACATCGGGATCTTTTCCGGCTTGAATGGCGACACTTCCCTCTTGCGATTGGCCTTCCACCCGTCCGTCGAATTGGGTGCTCTGCAGATTGGCCTTTTGCAATTCAAATTGCAACGAACCACTGCCACCCACGACTTTCACAGAGCCTTGGTTGGCATTGATCGCGCCAGAGCCACTGAATTTCTCCAGTGTTAAATCTCCCATGAAACTCTGAGCTTCCAAATCACCCTTGAGTTCTTTGATCATGGCGCTGGCCTGCAAACTATCGATCAGCAACTTTCCTTGATGATCGGTGACCGCGATCTCTCCTTTTTGCATGTGCAAAACCAAGGAATTGGAATTTTCCTTGGCGATGATTTTTCCTTTTTGCACATGAGCATAAACTTCCTTCTGCCATTTTTGCAGAGTCACTTGGCCTTCGCGAAGGTGAATCTCTGCCGGCAGTGAACGTCCGGAAATTTCGATTCTTACATGGTTTTTGGAGTCGTCGTGTTTACCGGTCTGTTTCATTTTCGGGCGCGAGGCTTTGTCGCGAATTTGGAAATAGTCGCTGTTACCGTCATTGCTGGAGGCGAACTCGACCAATGATTCGCCCACGGGATCCAGCACGATCTTGAGTTTCGCCTGCGGTCCGCCCACCAGGGTCACTGTGGCCTCTTCACAGGAAATCAAAAGATGTGAGCCTTCCTTAACATCTATTTCCTGTTGGGACGCTAGAGCATTTAATCCACAAAATATCAGACTGAAAATAATAGGATGTTTCATTCGACCCCTTTGCATGTAAGGGCGTACTTATATTTGGGTGAGCTACTGCGAAAGTCTATTTTATGCGATCTCTGCGTTGCTCGTCGGCATCGTAGCTCTACTACGATTTCTCCTCGCGCCTTGATCTCGCATAAAATAGACTTTCTCGTGACGCTCACCCAAATATAAGTACGCCCTATTTGAAAATACGGGGAAACTCTGCTTTGATTCAACTTCTTTCATCAATGACGAGGAGTATTTATGGAAAATGTGATCATCGTTTCTGCTCAGCGAACTGCGGTTGCTGCATTTCAAGGCGCCTTGGCGCAAGTTCCGGCACCTAAATTGGGTGCCGCCGTCATCGCGGCCGCCGTCAAAGAGGCCGGAATTTCTGCCAGTGACGTGCAAGAATGCATCATGGGCGAAGTGCTCACCGCGGGTGTGGGACAGGCGCCAGCGCGACAGTCCGCCATTTATGCGGGACTGAAAGACTCCACCGTTTGTATGACCATCAATAAAGTTTGTGGTTCGGGACTTAAAGCCGTGATGTTAGCCGCGGACTCCATTCAGTTGGGAAATATTAAAATCGCAGTGGCCGGTGGTCAGGAAAATATGTCCCTGGCACCGCACTTGTTAGAAAATTCGCGTTCTGGATTTCGCATGGGCAATGCCAATGTCACGGACTCTATGGTCAAAGATGGCCTGTGGGATCCTTACAACAATTGGCACATGGGCAGTGCTGCAGAACTTTGCGTGAAAGAAAAACATTTCTCTCGTGAGGATCAGGATACTTTTGCTAAGAATTCCTACACGAAAGCTGCGGAAGCTCAGGCTAAGGGCTATTTCAAAAAAGAGATCACTCCAGTGGAAGTTCAAGATCGCAAGGGTACGATTCAATTTTCCGTCGACGAGGAACCCGGCAAAGCTAATTTCGAGAAAATGCTGACCCTGAAGCCGGCCTTTGATAAAGCCGGAACAATCACTGCCGCCAATGCTTCGAAACTGAACGACGGTGCGGCGGCACTCGTATTGATGAGTGAAAGCGAAGCTAAAAAACGTGGCACAAAAGGTCTAGCAAAAATCGTGGCATCTGCGACCTTCGCCCAAGATCCGAAATGGTTCACCACTGCCCCTGTGGGCGCGATCAAAGCAGCACTGGGCAAAGCCGGCCTGAAAATTTCTGATATCGACTTATGGGAGATCAACGAAGCTTTCAGCGTCGTCACTCAAGTGGCCATGAAAGAACTCGAGATTCCTGCAGAGCGAGTGAACCCTCATGGTGGGGCCGTTGCTATAGGACACCCTATCGGCGCGTCTGGAGCACGAATTTTGACGACTCTGGTGCACGCCCTTCATACGCACGGCAAGCGCTATGGTCTAGCCACGCTTTGCATCGGTGGCGGCGAAGCCGTCGCCATGATCGTTGAAAAAACTTAACAGGCTTCCAGCCTAGACCTCCCCGGTCGGTATTAGACTTCACCCGTCAGCGGACGCTATAATGAGCGCTGATGTCTGGATCTAAAAAAATTCCTCAGGGCCAATACCTTTTTCGGGAGGGAGATCCTCCCGATGCGATGTATGTTCTTAAATCGGGTAAATTGGCGGTCACTAAGACCAAACAAACTTCGGAAATTATTTTGGCCGAAATCGGACCTGGCGCCATGGTCGGAGAAATGGCTTTCTTCGATAACAAAGCCCGCAGCGCCAGCGTCAAGGCACTGAAAGACACCGAGGTCATAGCACTTCCATACAAAGCGCTGCATGCACAGTTTGCCCAGTTCCCTGAGTGGGCCAAGGCCATCATGCGCACGGTGAATGATCATCTGCGTGCCGCCAACGCCCGCATCAAATCCATGGAAAAAGGCGGCGACGAGGACGTGGTCTTCCCTCCCCACACCATGACCAAACTTATGGCCATCTTGGGTTTCGTGGCTTTTCGCTATGGCGAAAAAATTTCCGAAAACGAAATCATCGTCCCCAGCGGAACACTCAGGAACTACACCATTCAAGTTTTCTTTGAGGCCACCAACAAGATGCAAAAACTGATGAACATATTGGTGGAGCAAGGCTACCTAAAGATCGAAGATCTTGGCGAAGGCAAACAAAAGCTCACTGTTTTAAATTTGAAATTTATTTTCCAATTCACGGAATGGTACAACGAATGGCTGTTCAAAAAAGAAACTGACCAGATCACCATCAAAGAAGAGCAAGTTCCCATCCTGGACGGCGTGTTGCATTTTGCCAAAAAATCCACGCGCAATGACAAGGGGCAGGTCAAACTAAACCTGACGCAAATTCAAGCGGACTCTGCCGCAGAAGTCGGCCTAGCGATCAAATCCACTGATTTAGAAGCCCTGGTGTCTCTGGGATTTTTGAGCGAAAAGGTTATGGATGGAAGCAACGTCACTTCCATCGCGCAAGTGGAAGAGCTAGAAAAAATCATGCCCTGCTGGAAATTGATTTACGCTTTGAAAAAAGTCCCCAAAGACTAAGTGGGTGGCTTGGGGGACTTTTCCAATCTTTCCCAGTTCGGCAAATTAAGACTCTTTTTCAGTTTCTTTCGATTTGAAATCAAACAGGGGTGCAGGAGAGGTCAATTTTGCCGAACTGGGAAAGATTGGAAATATGTGAGTGCGCCGTTCTAGAATTCGACTTCACTTCGGCAGCGAAGCGGGATTTTGTCTTCCACGAGCCGAGTTAATTTCTCCCCGCCTAGAGTAAAAATAAAGAGCGTGTTGGTTTTCGCCGCATCCAAAATAGGTTGACCTAACGTGAGCACAATCTTATCACCCGTTTTGGCCAGCCCGTATTGAATCAGACGCTCTTCCACCTGACTGACCACATCTTCGATCTTTTTATACGGATTGATCAGCAGTGTCTGTAAGCCCCAGAGAATTTCCAGGCGGTTCAACGTGGTGAAATTATCCGTCACTGCAATGATTCTAGCTTTCGGACGAAAACCAGAAATAATGTTCGCGGTTTTTCCCGATGTTGTTAAGCAAACGATCACTTTTGCATCTAGCTTTAGAGCACTTAAAGAGGCACTAGCGCCCACCGCACCAGCGACACCTAAGAATTCGTTGTCGAGAGAAATCTTGTAATAGCGCTCGTTACTTTGCTCCACCTCGCGAATGATTTCGTGCATGGTGCGGATGCATTTGAACGGATACTTGCCACTGGCGGACTCTGCAGAAAGCATCAGGGCATCGGAACCGTCTAACACGGCATTTGCCACGTCGGTGATTTCTGCCCGCGTGGGTCGTGGATTTTCCACCATGGAATCTAACATCTGAGTCGCGGTGATCACTGGCTTATTCAATTGGTTCGCCAGAGCAATGATTTGTTTTTGCACGCCCGGCAACCGACTTTGACCAATTTCCACAGCTAGATCGCCTCGGGCCACCATGACAGCGTCGGACAGACGCACGATCTCCTCTAAGTTTTCAATGGCCTCGACCATTTCGATTTTGGCGCAGATTCGAGTGTTGGGATTTTTCGCGTCAATGAGTTCGCGCAGACGACGAATGTCTTTTCCATAACGCACAAAACTAAGGGCCACGTAATCCACACCGTTTTGCAAACCAAACTCTAAATCTTCCAGATCTTTTTTCGTTAGAGCATCCACTTGCAGCGTCACGCCCGGGCAATTCATGCCTTTGCGATCTTTAAGAATGCCTCCGTAGATCACTTCGCATTCCAGTTCGTCTGGACGCACTTGCACGACCTTGAGTTCTAGAAGGCCATCGTCCAACAGAATCTTGGCGCCAGCATGCACACTCTTTGCAAGCTCGGGAAAATCGCTGGGAATTAATCCGGGCTTGCCCATCACCGATTTCATCGTGATAACCACGTGCTCGCCTTCTTTAAGAACTATGGAGCCATTTTCAAATTTTCCCACTCGAATTTTTGGCCCCTGAAGATCCTGCAAAATGGTGACCGGAGCCTGCATTTCTTGTGACAGGCGACGCACAGACTTAAGAACCTGCAGATGATCTTCGTGGGTTCCATGGCTGAAATTCAACCGAGCCACGTTCATTCCGGCTTGAATGGCTTTGATCAAGGACTTTTCGTCCCTAGTGGCTGGTCCAATGGTGGCGACTATTTTTACGCGTCGGTCGACTAGCATCAGCCGAGAGTTTTCTTATTTTGAGCAGCAGCAGCGGCCCTTTGTGCCACGGCTTGCAGTTGCTCTTGATGACGTTTTTCCATGCGGTTCATTTCCTTTTGGTGTACGTCATCTTGAGTGGCCATTTTTTGCTCGTATTTTTGTGTCAGAGTGTCTTCTTCCATCTTAATGCCTTTTTCCCGCTGATTGGATCTGGCTTCAAAGTTCTGCGCCATGCGCTGAGCTTCTTTTTTTCGATCTGCATCTAGGGCCTCAAGCTTCGTCTCGTAATACTCGACTGTATCATCATGCTTCTGCATGAAGTGAGTTTCTAGATCTCGTAACTTTTGATCCATTCGCGCATAGATATTTTTCATCGATTCCAGTTGAGCTTCGCGCTGGTTTTGTACCTTGTCTTGATAACTGTGCTTCAAATTATCCAAGCTGTCTTCATGTTGCTTGATTTGGTTCTGTTGGGCCACCGTGGTGGCGCGCATAACACCGCGAATGCGCTGATCGGCGCGGTTGTTGGTGTGCTGAATTTGATCCTTAGACGCGACTTCTTGCTGCGACAAAGCTTCAGAATCTCGCATGGCTTGGATGTTCTGCTCCATGCGGTTTTTGCGATTATTTTCATTCATGATTTTATTATCGCGATCGACCACCATGTCGATGCGCTTATGGGCCACATCATTGACCTTCTCAAAAACCTCGTCGCGCTGGCGAAGCAAATCATCTTCGCGCGCCTGATAGGCGCCGACCAAATGCTTGTGGTCAAGGTCGCGCAGTCGTCGATTGGTGATGGCCTCTAGAGCCGAGTCATTTTTCGCTCGCGAAACTTCGGCCCGTGCTTCACGCACCATATTTCCGGTGCGACTGTCCATTTGCTCGGCGTATTGCTTGCGTAAATTTTCCATTTTTTGATCATTGTTTTGGATGCGCTCACCCATTTTCTCGCCCATTTGGTGACGGGCCTCCGCCAACACAGCATCGCGGTTGGCAATGAGCTCGGCATTGGTGTGCTCCTGATTGCGGTAAATAGTATCGAAGGCCGTGGTTCTGCGATCGGTATCAGCGCGATTCTTCCGCTCTTCGGTGGCCAGGCGATCGGCATAGATCGATTTCATTTCATCCGCCGTATGATGCAGCTCTCCCACTCGACGGTCACGATCTTCGACAATGCTCTTCATCTCTTCCTCATGCTTTTTATTGAGATGATCGGTGCGTTCTTCCAGTCCTTTTTGCAAAGAAACTTCGGCTCGCTGGGAATGGTCCGTGTAAACGCGATCACGCTCCTCCAATGAGGACCTAAAACCCCGCTCGTTGACTTCTTTTTGCTGAGCTGAAATTTCTTTTTCTTTTTTCAAATCGTTTTCGTAAGAAGACTTGAAAGCCTCGCGTTCGCGGCTTTCATCGATGGATTTTTTGCGCAAAGAATCGACATAGAGTTCACGCATTTTTGCGATATCTTCATTGTGGCGCTTATCTTTTTCTTCAACGGCTTCGCCATTTTTGGATCTCATGGCCTCTAGCTGGGAATCGTATTGATCTTTGATCTTTGTCAGCTCTTGTTCTTGCTTTTCATTCATCGAGCGAAGCTCTTTGTTTTTTTTCTTGGCCTCTTCGGCTTCTTTCTGTTCATATTCATCGCGAATCCGACGAATTTCGTCGGTCTGACTACTGCGATCTGAAGCTGCGATTGAAGACATCCTGTCCTCCCTGTGTAAACCTATATGAAAAGGTTATCACAGACCGAGGAAAGTTCTGTATCAGTGTTCGGAGAAAGGAATTGTTTCACGACCTAAGCAGGGCATGGGACCTGGACTGGCGACTAGCGACTTTCAGTCCTGCGTCCTCGGTCCTCTGTCCTGGCAACCGTTGGCGCTACTGGGCCAGAGGACCGAGGACGCAGGACTGAACTGTTATCGGTCTTCCAGACGATTTTGATACATCTGCCGGATCTTGCGTTTCTCGGCCTCTCGCGCCTGTTCCCGCTGGATTCGCGCGAACTCTTGCTCTTGGTCAGAGGCTATTTGCCGTTTTACGACTTCTTGGTAGAGCGCTGCCGTTTTCTCGACATTGCCAAACCAAATCTTTTGATAGTTTTTGATCGCGGCGCGGGCTTGAGCTTTCGGCCAATGCACCAGTTGATTCCACTGCGGCAAAAAACTTTTGGCTTCAATGGCGGTCACCATTCCCTGCTCTAGCTGCCCCTTGGAATTGATCACTGAATACCAATTTTCAAAACCCGCAGGCAGCACTTGTTGCATGGCCAAGAGTGGACTTTGAATTTTTAGGTCCGCGTCCATATTGCTGACAAATATTTTTTCAACTTTTTCGTTAGAGACTCGATTGAACCAGACATCGCCAGTGAAGTTGGCCGTGATAAATCCTGTACTGATTTCAACTGGACTAGGACTGCGAATCCAGGCTTTCCCTTCTAAAAAACGCCACTGCTTTGGTTGGATCAAAAGAACAGAAGTGCCTTTGTCTAACCGCAAGTCGACGTCCTTGACCAATACTTTTTG
>Ga0206924_1144_pt1 | contig 12614 bp, 11 predicted proteins | sample Alteio_BWOrgHeat_61_FD_152947 | JGI IMG/M metagenome (GOLD analysis project Ga0206924, IMG submission 152947) | Enriched cells from forest soil in Barre Woods Harvard Forest LTER site, Petersham, Massachusetts, United States -... | ecosystem: Environmental > Terrestrial > Soil > Temperate forest >...
TGGCGGAATCGATCTCCACGGTGGGCCTGCTCCAGGCCATCACGGTCGATCGCAAATTGCGTCTGGTCTGCGGCGGCCACCGCCTGCAGGCCATCCGCCACCTGCAGCAGCATGCCCCCCAGGTCTTCAACCGCCGCTTCCCCAGCGGCGAGATTCCGGTGCGCATCCTCGATGACCTGGATGCCCAGGAGGACGCAGCCGCCGCGCGGGCGGCCGAGCTCGAGGAGAACGAGAAGCGCAAGGGATTCACCCGCAAGGAGCTCGTGGCGTTGGCCGCGCGCCTGCGGAAGGGGGGATACCACTTCACCGTGGGTCGGCCCCGTGCAGGCGAGCACGCGCTCGCACCAACACTGGCTGTCGCCAGCGGTCTCAACCTGCGCACCGTCCGGCGCTACCTGGCGGATGCCAAGGAGGGAGGGGAGAAAGGTCGCGCTGCGGCCAAGCCCAACCCCCAGGCCCTCGCGATCCGCCGTCTGCAAGCAGCCGCCCGGCAGTTCATCAAGCTGGGTGGACGCTCCCACGCGATGAAGCGCGCGATAGCGGGCCTGGAGCAGGTCCTCGTGCTGCTTGACCAGGCTGGCCGCCCATGATCCCTGCTACGTCGTATGCCCGCGGGACATCCTTGCCTCCCTGGTGCAGCAGCACACTGGGAAGGCGGAGTACGAGACATGGCCATGCTTGAGCATAGTCCGAGCACCACCACCAACACCAACTCCGAAGAGCGCGGAGCCGTATTTACCCGCCCAGAAGTCGTGGATTTCATCCTCGATCTCGCCGGCTACCAGGTGGCCAAGCCGCTGCATGAGCAGCGCATCCTCGAGCCCTCCAGCGGCCACGGGGAATTCCTCAGCGCGATGATTCAGCGCCTGCTGACGTCCTACCGCAAGCAGGGGGGCACCCCAGCCCGGGCGAAGCGTGAGCTCGCCGAATGCGTTCGCGCGGTGGAGGTCGATCGGGATTCCTTCGCACAGACGCGCATGCGACTGGTCGGCCAGCTGCGTCGCCACGAGCTCCCCCCAGCAACGGCCGAGGCTCTCGCCGACCAGTGGCTGGTACCCGGGGATTTCTTGCGCGTCGAGCTGCCTGGGCAGTTCGATTACGTCATCGGCAACCCCCCCTACGTGCGCCAGGAGCTCATTCCCGACAAGCTGCTCGCCGAGTACCGACGGCGCTACACCACGCTCTACAATCGCGCCGATCTCTATGTCCCCTTCATCGAGCGCGGCCTGCGCCTGCTCAGCCCCCAGGGCAAGCTCGGCTACATCTGCTCCGACCGCTGGATGAAATGCGCCTATGGCAAGCCGCTGCGCGCACTGGTCGCCCAGGATTATCACCTCGATGTCTTCGTGGACATGGTCGACACGCCGGCTTTCCAGAGCGAAGTCGTGGCCTATCCCGCCATCACCATCCTCTCCCGTCAGTACCCGGGTCGGCCGACCACCACGCGCATTGCCAAGAAGCCCGCGATCGACGCGAGCTCGCTCAGTGAGCTCGCTCATGCCCTGACTGTTCAGCGTCCCGTGCATCCGCCGCGGATCAGCGCCGTACGCGAGCTCGATCGGGTCGTACAGAACCACCAGCCCTGGCTCTTTGACGGCAGCGAGCAGCTCGACCTGGTGCGCCGGCTCGAGGCCCAGTTTCCATCCATCGAGGAGGCCGGCTGCAAAGTCGGCATCGGCGTGGCCACCGGCGCCGACCGGGTCTTCATAAGGGATTATGAGTCCCTTGCCGTCGAGCCATCCCGGAAGCTCCCCCTGGTCATGGCCGACGACATGCGTTCGGGCCGCATCGTCTGGTCCGGAAAGGGTGTGCTGAACCCCTTTGAGCGCGACGGCGGGGTAGCCGAGCTCGACAAATACCCGCGTTTTGCCCGCTATATCCATGAACATGAGGGGATCCTCAAGGCCCGCAATGTTGCCGGCCGCTCGGGCGACAAGTGGTACCGGACCATCGATCGCATCTGGCATGACCTGACCAAAACCCCGAAGCTGCTCATCCCCGATATCAAGGGCGATGCCAACGTGGTCTTCGACAAGGGGGAGTTCTATCCGCACCACAACCTCTACTGGGTGACCAGCGACACCTGGGACCTCAAGGCTCTGCAGGCAGTGCTGCGATCAAATATTGCGAGGATGTTCGTGGCGAGCTATTGCGTAAAAATGGCCCACGGATTCCTGCGCTTCCAGGCTCAATATATCCGTCGTATCCGGCTGCCGCAGTGGGACCAGGTCACCTCGAGCCAGCGTCTGGAATTGAAGGCCGCTGCCGCATCACTTGAACAGGCGGCCATTGATCGGGCCGCCGCGGCTGTCTATGGACTTAATCACAAAGTCGTTCAAGGTAATGTGAGACTGAACGCAGCAACCGGATAGAACATGCCAGAGCTTGACCTCGCAGACCTCGACAGCCGTATGCGGCAAGCAATCAAGGAATTCTGGCAAGCTTTAGGGAAGGCAAAGGGTGCCAGCGCCGATCAGTCGAACGAGCGAGCCGCAGTACTTAGCGGTGGTCACCTGAATTCCGTCGCCAAGCTCATCAGCGACTTGGTCGTGGCTAGTGGTCTGCCGTCAGAATCCGTGAAGGTAGGCGATAGAGTCGATTTACCGGGATATTTCCGTGCAACAAAGAAATGGGACTTGCTCATAGTGCACGAAGGAAAACTACTGGCCGCCATTGAGCTGAAGTCCATGGGTTCGTCTTTCGGAAACAACCTAAACAATCGCGCAGAAGAGGTACTCGGATTGTCGCTCGATTTCTTTCATGCCCACAAACACGATCTATTTGGATCTGTTGAGCCGCCATTTTTAGGTTATTGTGTAATTGTGGTGGACGATCCGATCATTCATCGGCCAGTGTCCACTAAAGCCTCTCATTTTGCGGTTCTCCCAGAATTCCAAGACAGGGGATATGCCGAGCGATGGGTAATCTTATGTAAGAAGATGATTCAGGAGCGAATCTATAATGCTGCTGCGGTCATCCTAACCAATAAAGATGATGGATTATCAGATGGTAGGCATCATTCCCTCGATGAAGTGACAAGCTTTCGACACTTCATTCGCGCGTTAATGGCACACTTGTCTGTTGCGACCGGTTCATAACGTAATCATAGATGTATTCAGAGGATAAACGATGAGCAATCCACCAGCTTCTGGTTCAGGTCCACAGGACACTCCATCTGATGATTTCTCTGCGGCCAAACAGATTTACGAAATGCTTAAATCGATATCTGGCGATCGACAAGCGAGAGTATTACGATGGGTAGGTGAGGGGTTGGGGATTGCGCCAGCTCAGGCATCAGCGACCGCGGTAAACCCATTAACGACGCCAGCAGATCCAGTAGCAGCTGCGATTCCAGTGGTCATATCCGACAAACATCCAAGTCTTCAGGAATTCTGCGAGCAGAAAAAACCAGATAATGACATTCAGTTTTCCGTGGTTGTTGCCTATTGGTATAAATATAAGGCACAACCAGCGAGTCGTAGGGATACGATTGATAAGGCCACTATTGAGAACGCATTCCGTGAAGCCAATCGTCCCATTCCAAAAAATCCAATTTTCACATTAAATAACGCCAAGAAAAATGGATATTTCGAGTCTCGTGCGAAAGGAGAGTTTGCGATAATTAATTTCGGCGAGAACCTAGTAACCATGACGTTAGGCGCTGGCGGTTCTCAGGTTGACGAAAGTCCGCAGAAGAAAAGGAGAGCCAAAGCTAAAAGGCCAAGGAAAGCTAAATGACTGCCAACGAAGCAGTCGAAAAGGCAATTATTGAAGCAGATAACGCCAAGAAATATCTTGGGCGGATAAAGTCTCCTCAAATAAAAAATAAATCAGACAAAGACTACCTAAAAACAATTGTAAATTCATGGTTTAATTCCCACAGATCAGCAATAGCTTCGCACATTACTGATCAGGAAGCCCTCAATAAGATGGATAGTAAGTACAAAGAAATTCTCGAATGCACGTCGCGTGACTCAGCATGCGCGACTTACAAATCAAAAATGAAATTCATTTACTCTGCTTTAGTGTCAATTAGAGGCCTTACTCTAACGGCATCCCCAGCTGTCAGGAGTGATGATTCTCCACCTGACTTCACTCCAATTGCTAATCCAGATACAAAATTGATATTGGTATATCGATGGGAAGAGTGCGCTAGGTGCTTAGCGGGCAAGGCAAATCTTGCATCTATCGTGATGATCGGAGGGCTGCTAGAGGCCTTATTGTTAGTTAAGACCTCTGCTTATGCCCTCGATCCGACTCAGGCCAAGAAGCTATACACGGCGCAGTGTATACCTATTGATTCCAATACCGGACAGAAAAAGAAACAGTCTGAATGGACGCTGGAGATATACATCAGTATCGCTCATGAACTTGGCTGGATAACCCACTCGGTTAGATCTGTCGCAAAATTGCTGCAGGAATACCGAAATTACGTTCATGTGGGTAAGCAAATTTCGAAACCAATCAATCTGACTAACGCAGATTCGGAAATTTGCTGGGGTCTTGTTAAAGCTATCGCACGTCAGCTTGTGGTTTAAATCTTAAGGCGCAATAAGATTTGCCGCATTTCCACCTAAGTCTTCCCTGTTGTCGTCGTAATATTGCAGCATGGTTGCCGACCTAAACCTTCCGAATTGTTGTGCAATTCTTACATTTCCTCCTGTGAGATCTAGAACCTCTGTGATCGCCGCATGGCGAAGGCCATGCGGTCGAGCCATAGTCCCAGAGAGTTGTCCTAGGGATGCGATAAGACGTGCCATCGAACGACCGGAAAGTGGTTGATCATATCCCCTTTTGGCGGCACGATCGAGTCTGGAGAAGAGAGGTCCTGACTCTCGTCCGCGCTGATCCAGCCAAGCAAAGAGAGCGCGGATCGTGGCCGGAGGAATGGTCACCCATTCAAGCTCACGACGGTGCTTGCCGAGAATCTGGATACGCTCGCCGGCGAGATCGAGATGCTCGATATGCAGTTGCGCCACCTCAGCGCGGCGTAGGCCGCGGCCGTATAGCAGCCAGAGGATAGCGAGGTCACGCGAGCGCTTGGGCTCGGCCTGGTCCTCGGCCGCGCCGACCAAGCGCAGAAATCCCGCCCGGCCGGGTCCGCGGGTATCCCGCAGCGGCGTCACCTTAGGTCCCGCTATTTCAAGCTTCCAGGTTGCCAGGCCGATCATGCGACTGACCTGCACCAGGCTTTTCAGAGCGGCCAAGTGCAGCCGGATGCTCGCCGCCGCGAGTTTGCGCTCCTCAAGATGGCGAAGGTAGCCAAGCACGAGCTGATGCGCCTCGGCGACAGGCAGGCGTACGAAGCTGATCGCGGCCGCAGCGGGCGCGCGCCGTTCCCACCAGGCGGCAAAGGAATCTAGGACCCGCTGATAGGCCTCGAGCGTGGTGACAGTGCGTCCAGCCTTCCAGGCCGCGAGGATATCCTGCGCAGCCCTGACGGCGCGGCGCTGCCTGTCGGATGTCAGAGAGGCGGCCATGGCAGCTGCTATACCCACTCGAGGAGCCGTTACAAGCGTCCCATAATGGGAATTTTAGGACGCATGATCAGTGGTGGTTGAAACCCACGATCATGACCCACGTCACTTCTTCGGCAGCTTCCACTTGACCTTGGGTGGAGGCAGAGGCGGTGGCGGCGGTGCAACTGGTGGGGTTGTCGGCGCGAGCGGTGGTAACCCCTCCGCTACCGACTCTTCTTCAAGTTCTGGCTTCTCTACATCTTCGTCGGGGAGCACAGGGGTGCGGTCACGGGGATGATCCCAGCCGGTCTTCAAGTCAACAATTCCAGTCTCAATGGCCCGACTCTGAAGCGTGGTGTAGAGCGTTGCATCGATTAGCCCATGTTGATGCGTGTGAAGCCAGGCGAGTACTTTGTGAGGATTGAGGATGAGGATGAAGCCATACAGGCGGTTTGCGTAGGGCGCTGACATGATGAATCCCAGCTTCTCAAGCCGGGAAATCCGATCACGCCACGTGCGCGTATGGCCGTATCCAGAATAGAAGGCGCGATCGTCCTCGCTTTGGACGCGAACGATGAACTCATCGTACGCTTGTGTCCACAAATCGAGATATGCCCCAGACACCTTCTCGTCTGCTGCATGATCCATGAGTCGAAGGATCAGTGGAAATGTGCGTGGGACGGTGCGGAATCCAGGCCGCTTACGATTGGACCTCCAGATATCCTTCTGCGGCAGCACAGTCGGCCAAAACTGGTTGCGCTGCTTCTCGCGAAGTTCGGCGATTTTTTCGACACCCTGGAGCGTTGGCATCTTTCACTCATTCAAAATGGGGTTAGGTGGCCGTTTCGCGTTTGACCCTGGAAGTTCGCACGCGAGTTGCAGTTGATGCGTGGTGTACCCCGGGGTACCACCTCACATGCTGCCGGCCACCGTCCCATAGTGGCGGCTAGGCCAAAGAGGCCGATCCCCAACCACCACTGGTATTGTACCACGGGCCTGGCAGATGACAAGGAGATTTTCGTTGCTACAGTAATCCTCGGCATAGGAAATTCTGAGTATCAATAATAATTACTGATTATAGTCAGTAATTAGATTTTTTTATTCCCACATACAGCGTATCTCGCATTTTAATTTGTAAACAATAATCGTTAAATGCTTGTCAATATAGTAGTTACAGATTTGTATCTGGTATTCTTATGGTATTCCAGGGTATTACGGGCTATTCTACTGGGTATTTGCGGGTATTGCCAGGGTGTGCACGTCAGTCGCCGTTTCTCGTAACGCTCCAACAGTCTTTTTACGGTTATGTCGTGTCCGCTGAACGCCATGCGACCAGTCGCCTCGCTCTATCCAAAAATGCAGTGCCGCACAATGCCTGCCACTGCCTGATAGGATGGTTTCTGAATCACCAGAAGTCCTGGTGTTCGGTGCGGATAATGCCCGAGCGCTGCTATCCGCCGTGCCCACCCTGGTCCTTGAAGCGGAACCTCGACCACCCGTGCCAGCCCGTCTTCGCTACGACCGCGCAATTCAGCGGCAAGACCGTCCCGCTCCATTGCTCGATACGCGATCGCGGTGGCCTTGTCGTGCTGTCCAGGTGCGTGGTACTCTGTCCGCACACCGCTTTCTGCATCTAAAACATCCACCGTCGCGCGCAAGGCGATGCCGGCATTCGGCATCTGGTAGACCATGCCGTCGCGCCGAACCCGACCTGCCACCAGATGCCAATGCGTGCCGTGCCCGAAAAGGACCCAGGCATGGTCGTCAGGCTGCAGTCCCGATCCGACCATCGTCGCGAGAGCGTCGTAGACCATCTGCTGTCGGTCGACCTTCTGGCCGTAGGCCCCTACCCAGTGCATCCATGGCTGGTTGACCTGTCGCTGGGGTGCGAGGCCGGAGTGGTGTGCCTCCAGCGCTGCTGTGATGGCCGCGGCGTTTCCTTGCTGTGTGCCGTAGCTCCCTGCCAAGACGTAGCCGACGGGGGTCGCGGCGGCAGGACCTACTGATGCCGTGAGGCGCCCATCCGCCGCCGTCGCCGCCCGCGCGGCTTCCAAATGAGCCCAGCCGCTCGCCGTCGCACGTGCCAGGCTGCTTTGCCACCGCTGACGCGTCTTCCGATCCTTTTCCCGCTCGTGCGCTGGCGCGGCGACGCCCTCACCGGCGAGGATTTCGGCTGCCCGTCGCCCCTCCTGACGGTCGCGGCGGTGTACCACGACGGCATGACCAGCTGGCAATGCCGCCAGCTGTGCCAGGCGCGTCTGCACATCCTCCTCCCGCACCGGTGCCGCCGACCACGGCGTGGTCAGCACCTGCGTCAATCCCGCGATCTCCGTTTCCTCACTGAGCTGGGCCGCCGCCATCGGCGGAATGCGGTCGACCAGGCGCTGGAGCGACAGGTCGGTCGGCACGACTGAAATTATCTGCGGTCGCTGCGGTCGCTGCGGCCGCGCGGCGCCGCCCCCCTGCTCGGCCGTATGGGACCGGCGGTGCTCAGCCATGCGTTCGACCGGTCAGTAAGCGATGGATCAGGCGATCGATCTCGATCCAGGTGGCATCCGCTTGACGAGCAAGGAGCTGCTGCACGGCAGGGCTACATGCCCCGTGCCGTTTCGTCGATACCAGCGCCAGCATGACCGCATGAGCGAGCGCCCGTCGAATCTCGCCAAGGTGGTGCGCTGTTGTCAGATCGGTGGCCGCCGGGCGTTCGCGGATGGGCTCGGGAATGGGCAGCTCCAGCATGAGACGCCGCGCGAGTCCGCTGACCGAGACCCGGTGTCGCCGTGCCCGCTGCTGGATCCCGGTTTTCTCCTCGATGGTCAGGCGCACCTCGATCTTGGCAGAGGCACGGCCCTTTCCGGATCGGCTGGGTCGGCCTCGGTAGCGCTTGGCGGCTAGCGCCGGCTCGATGCGGGGCGCCGCCATCGAAGGAGCTCCTGCGGTTGCCATGGGACGATCATGTGCCTGGGTGTCCCGGCCAGAACCATGGCGTGGGCATAGAATAACCGGGAGGCCGGCCAACGAGCCGGCGGGGGTGGCCTCGCCGGGGGCACAGCCCCCAGGAGAGCGGGTCCAGGGCGGAGCCCTGGCCGGACGCGAGCCCATGGCAAAAACCAGCCGCCGCCAGGCGGGCTGGTTTTTGTCATGGGCGAGTGGTCCGGCCAGGTGGCGTCACCAGCGCGTTCCTCATGGACGGATCTGCGTCAGCAGATCTGGACAGGAGGAGAGCACGCGCTGGTGACGCCACCTGGGACCGACGTGCGGACTGCGGATGACGACCGCGAACCGCGATGGCAGACATCGGCCGTACCAGCACGCGTGCGCCCTCGCGGCAGACGTCGGCCGTACACACGTGGGGACGCCGGCGACCATGCTTGCATGGAAGCAACACCTGATGGACTGACGTGATGGAAGCCAGCCGACCGCTGATCCACGCACCGCTGTGGCGATCGCCACGCTTCGCCGCACAGCATCAGGAGCTCGCTATCCCCGCATTCGCCACCGCGCCCACGACGCCGGCGCTGTGCCTCTGCAACCCCCTCTCACGTCGGGATCCTGCCGGCGGAGTCTTCCGCTGGCTGGATCTCGACGTGCTGGTGGCACTGGCCGGCTGGCAACGTCGACATCCGGGCTCCGAACTCACCCTGACGCATCTCGATCTCCTGGCCGCCATGGGCTACGACTTGCGTCAGCGCCTGCCCTATGCCGGCACGCTGGCGGCCCTGCAGCGCCTGGCGCAGACCCGCATCCTGCTGCTCCGGTCACCTGCAGAGGAGGGCCCTGGACGTGAAGAGCCAGGCCCCCTGCTGCATCGCGCGGACGTGATCACGACGGCAGGCTCCCGGATCCTGCGGCTGTCGGTGAACCCCTGGTGGACGAACAGCCTGGAGGGCTGGTGGACCCCGGATGATGAGCGGATCTATAGCGCTATCGCCCGCGCCGATCGCTGCCGTGGCCTGGTGCGACGGCTGTATCTGCTGCTGGCCAGCGTGCGCGGTCCGACGGGAGCCATCGCCCTGCCACTGTCGGTGCTCACCGATCGGCTCGCCGATCGCCATGGCCCTGGTCGGGACACCCCCCTCCGGTTCCGCAATCCCTGTGATCCGCGCAGCCAGCTGGGTGCTGCCCTGGGCCTGCTCCACCGCCTGGGCATCCTGAGCTGCGCAACTGCCGCAGGTCCCCGCGAGGAGCTGGTGGTGCAAGGTCAGCTGCACCGCCCGGACCTGCTCCCCCTCCGCCCGGGACGCCACCGCAAGAGCCCGTTGGTCGCTATCGATCCCCAGCGCTGGCAGCCGGCACCTGATTCGATGAATGAGGAGCTGGTGGTGCTGTCCATGGATGAACCGGAGGAGTGACAGAGCCGGACGTACGACGTGGTGGAGTCTGGGGGATTCGTGTCGGGGCTTAATCCAGGTCATTGCTAATGATCCGAGGGGTCCACCGCCGCCACCGCCGGTTCGAACTCCTCCTGAAGAGGCTACCCCCATGGGAGCTGTTGAGCGGCGGCGGATTGAAAATCCGCGTGTCATGGCTCCTTCACTGCCTGATCGCAGGCTCAGGAAGGCCCTTCCGAGGCCCGTGGGGCCTCGATCCGGCCTGTCCCCTTCTTTCTCCTCTCATGCAGCCCAATCGGGCCTAGAGCTCCGGGGAGGCGTCATCTCCTCTGTCCCCATTCAGCCTACCCAAACCAACAACCACAACGCCTTCCGCTGGTGTTGGTGGTGATCTTCAGGTGACCTTTAGGTGAGACAGAAGCAGCGCGGCGGACAGGTGCTGGGCTACGGCGCTCAGGTGCTGCGCAGCGGCGAACAGGTGCTGGGCTACGGCGCTCAGGTGCTGCGCAGTGGCGAATAACACCCTATAACGGCGCATATTCCCCTAGAATGGTCAGAGCCCTCTCGGATGAGTGTGGGATAGGATACCACTGGTCGTGGCGGATAACCCCCTATAAACAGCGCCTGAGACCCTATAAACGGCGCCCCATGGTGGATAAAGACGAGGTCGAGGAACGAACAGTGGTGCCAGCGCGCATGCGGCGTCCGGGCCGGGAGCGCTTCGCCGCCCTTCCTGCCGACACCGCCGCGCGCATGGATGCCATCGCTGCCCAGGAGGAGCGGATGGGCGGCGTCCCCGCCATCCTGCCCAAGGTCCTGCTGCAGAGCCCGATCTGGTTCGAACCCCGCTTCGCCAGCGCCCGCCAGGCCTTCGGCACCGAGTTCATGCCCTACAGCGACCCGCGGGAGACCCACATCGCCTCGCAGGCCAACATCCTGCCCCGGGGCAACGGTCGCGGCCAGTCGACCGGGCTCCTGCGCTGGCTGGACCTCGACGTGGTCATGGCCCTCAGCTTCGCCTGGACCCAGACCGGCGACCGCCACGTCGAGATGCGGCAGCGCGACATCCTCCAGCTCATGGGCTATGAGGACCTGACCCAGGCCCCCTACGAGGAGCTCCGCGGCTCGATCCGCCGTCTCGGCGCCACCCAGATCGCCATCTTCCCCAAGGGCCAGCCCACCGATGAGGTCTCGTGGTGGAAGATCCTCGACCACAACGAGCGCGTCGCCATCCACGAGAAGGGCCAGCCGCTGGTCATCCGCGCCACCCTCAGCGAGGGCTGGGAGATGGCCCTGCGCGGCATCGCCGACTGGCAGATGGTGGACCTGCGCTGCTACGCCCACCTGGTGCGCCATGCCCGCCGCACCGGCTTGGCCCGGCTGCTCTACCTCTTCTTCGCCAGCTGGCGCAAGGCCGACCGCTCCTTCGAGGTGCCCCTGCAGTGGGTGGCCCAGCGCTTTGCCGATCGGCATGCCCCCGCCAGCCTGGACACCGGCTTCGGCTCCTTCCGCTACCGCAACCCCCTCTCCCCGCAGAGCAAGCTCGGCCGCGCGCTCAAGCTCCTGAGCGACAGCGGCGTGCTGGAGATCTACGACAGCCACGGCACCCGGGAATCGGTGCGCCTGCGCGGCAGCTTCCTGCAGCCCAAGGGCCTTCCCACCCTGATCCTGCCAGGCCAGGGTCCCCAGCAGACGTTCTTCATCAGCACGTCGATGTGGGACGAACGCATTGCCGACATTGTCCCTGCTGACCAGCTGCCGCTGCTGGCTGCGCCGGCGGAGACCCCCTCCGGCAAGCCATCCAGTTCCCACGAATCCTCGAAGGATGGCCGTAGCCAACCAGGCCAGCCGGCCTCCCGTCCCCAGCCGCGCGCGGGCATCGCCAGCCATCTCCCTCAGCTCCTGAAGCTGGTGCATCTCAGCAAGCACCTGGTCAAGGAGGCCCGCACCGCCGGTTGGCAGGACGACGGCATCGCCCGCGTGCTGATCGCTGCCCTCTGGAAGAATGACCAGGGAGAGCTGCGGAAGACCCCGGAAGCCTGGGCTGCGGCCATCCTCCGCACCGATGAAAACTGGACGCAGAAGAAATTCTATGACGAATTCCCCACGTCCGAGATGGCGTCATGGGCTACCGGCCCCGGGGGCCCCTTGGGGGCCCCACTCCCGAAGCGGACCAAGACGGACCCCGTTTATGCACAGCGGAGCGGTAATGGTGACAATGTCACCATTACCGGCCAACCGGAGGCATCCTCATGACGCTCGGACACGCCCCACGCGGTAATGGTGACAATGTCACCATTACCCAACCGAGGAGGGACGCGTGAGCAGGGCCAGAAAGCTGACCGTCATCGCTGTGGCCGCCCGCAAGGGGGGAGTGGGGAAAACCACGATCGCCTGCGGCGTGGCCGCGGTTCTCGCAGGACAGGGGGTCCGTACCCTGCTGGTCGACCTCGATCCGCAAAGCAACGCGGCCTATGTGCTCGGGGTCGACCCGACCTTGCCCGGGACCGCAGCCTGGCTGAGCGCGGGGAAGCCGCACTTTCAGCAGGCCACGGAGAATCTGGAGGTCCTGGCAGGGGGCCCCGAGCTGGTGGACCGCGCGGTGCAGCGCCTCGACCCCAACGACCTGGCCAGCCTCGCCCTCGCCTTGGCCGGCACCGAGCACCAAGCCGATGTCATCATCTGCGATTGTCCCCCGGGCGATGAGCACCTGGAGCGCCTCGCGCTGCGCGCAGGGACGGCGGCATTGATCGTGACCGATGCGCATCCCCTGGCTGTCACCGGCGCCGGCCGCGTGCTCGAGGACCTCGAGGCCGACCGCGCG
>Ga0206924_1146_pt1 | contig 12492 bp, 10 predicted proteins | sample Alteio_BWOrgHeat_61_FD_152947 | JGI IMG/M metagenome (GOLD analysis project Ga0206924, IMG submission 152947) | Enriched cells from forest soil in Barre Woods Harvard Forest LTER site, Petersham, Massachusetts, United States -... | ecosystem: Environmental > Terrestrial > Soil > Temperate forest >...
TTTCTAAGATTCCGGGATACTCTTCTTGTTTCATTATCGTCAGCATGGTGGGTATGTAGATGCCCTAATTCATGACCTAATTCACAAAGCAAGGAAAGGTAACTTTTCGGCTTAGTTAAATTTATTCTATAGATTCCATAAAGAGAAAAATAAGCTGGAAATGCTGCAGCATATGTATCTTCAATTACTATAATTGGAAGATTTATATTGTTATCTTGAAGCGTTTTTGCTGTTGCATTACATAATTTTTTACTTGGTATCTGAGCACAATCAGCAGATAAAAAAACATCAGTTACATGCACTCCACAGTAAACGATACGTTTTGCGGTGTGTTCCTTATGATGCATAGTGAGTTCTACCGGTACCAACCCTACTTCTTGCGCATACCATATATCGTCAGGATTCCAGCGAATAAGAGTACTGCATTTGCTGTTGGGATGAGGATCTCCAGCTACAAAAACATAATCAGGGCGATTTGTATCTATTAAATTGTGGCAAGAAACAGATTTATTTTGATTTCTATGAGTTTTTCCATAGGATATAAGGCTGGCAAAAGTATTCATGCCATAAGCTTGCCCATATCCCATGAGGCTGATTACGAATATTATTATTTTTTTCAGAGTCATAAGGGATTATCTCTTTGGATAAGTAACACAAACATCGCGCAATTCTATTAGTAATTATGGCTAGTTAAAATAATTTGTCAAGCGATACAGAAGAAGAGTGGGTATTTAGAAGGCTTATGATGGATATGAATAGAACTATTCACTTTTTCTGGCAAGCTCTTGCTCAAGGCCGACTTTGATTTTTTGTAGGGCATTAATTCTTGTATGATCCCCTGGGTGAGAATTAATTATGTCAGACTCTTTGGAGTTAAATCTTTGAGAAAAGGACTGAGCGGTATACCGACGGGTCAAACGATCAATTCCTTCTTTGCATACTTCTATTTGTTCTTGTGTATTTCGTCCAAATATTTGTATAGCCATAGCGTCACATTCCAGTTCGTTTTTGCGAAGAGGTTTTGTTATAGAATGTACATAATACATCCATGAAAGATAAGCAGCTCCTGATGTGCCAGCAATGATCGTATCCCAAGGTGCTGGCATTAATAGAGAGCTACAAGATGTTGCGGTTAGTGCGGCATAAACATAGGGCATTGAGTTTGAGATAGTATTATAATAATTGCGCTGTTCCATTAAAGCTGGTGTTGTTAAGTATTTATGTGCTAATTCATGACCTAAAAGATATCGTAAGTTGGGGTAGGGAGATTTAATTGTATAGTTAGGATCAAAGCTAATGATTAACGGGTCACCATGCTCTATACTTGCACTCATTGTGTTTTGATACTTCTTGTTATCGCAGAATATTGCGGGAAAAGGGATTTCATATTCCTCTAACAAATCATTGCATGTTATACAAAATTGATTAGGTGCAATGGTTATATTTGGATCATGAAATTTTTGGATTCTTAATACGCTATTTTCAAAAACACGAATCTCGCGGGTTTCTCCGCTATTGTTAATAGCTATATGATATCTCGTTATTTTAGGTTCTATCTCATTATTAACTGTAGTGTCGGTATTACTTTTTGTTTTTAGGGTAGTGTAATCCATACAGTTGATTTGATTAAATCCTGCCGCTAATAGCAAAAATATAATGTTAAACAATAGCATAAGCGCTCATTTAAAAATGTGTATGATTTTTCTATTATGCACATATAGGTAGCTTTTGCAATATGACGTTTGGCGTTAATTGGCGAGCGCTTGATTGTGTCTGTGATTACATTCTGTTTCGTTAATTATCTATCATATGATACACTCATGGTCGTTACGAATTTCTACAAAGAAGGAATACATTATGACGAGTTGGATGGGTGGAAATACATTATGGCAGTTAGTTCGTCAATCAGATGCGCTGAGCACACTTATATTGACGATTCTTTTGGGATTGTCGATACTGTGCTGGGCAATTTTTCTATTTAAAGTAGTGGTGTTACGATTAAAATTAAGACAATTACGCATAGCGCATGCTGAACTTGCACGCGTGCGGTCTATCGATCAACTTCTTGCACTTGCGACGGTGCATGCAGGAACGTTACCCGGCTATTACATATCAAAAGTGTTGATATTTTTAAAGGTATTGCTTGAAGCAGAGGAGCGTGATCCGCTGGGCGGTTTGCGTGAGCATGAATGGCATATGATGCAACAACACATTGAGCAATCAATTGTTTCAGTAATGGAACATGAAGAAGCATATACTTCTATTTTGTCCACAAGTGCAGCAGCATCGCCGTTGCTTGGCCTATTGGGTACGGTATGGGGATTGGTACATGCATTTATGAGTATTAGCGAGCAACAATCTGCTGACATTACTACTGTTGCTCCGGGTATTGCAGAAGCATTAATTACTACACTTGCAGGTTTATTAGTCGCAATTCCCGCGCTTGTTATGTATAACATTGTGCAGCAGCAGATACGGGCAGTAGAAAGTCACATGATGGAGCTTGCAGATCATGTAAGTTTTGTTATTCAAAAAATGGTAAAACGGTAGGAGAGTGCGTATGAGGTATACACGTAACCGCCGCTTTAGGCGACGTAATGCATTACATGATATTCCGCTCACGCCACTGATTGATGTTGCGCTCACATTGCTTGTTATTTTTATGGTGGCTTCACCAATGCTTAACAATGTTATTAAAGTGTCGTTACCTAAGGGCAATGTTCAAGAAGATGCGCATACAACCCAAGAATATGTAGTATACGTTGATGAAAATAACACGCTCTTTTTTGATGGCAAATCTATGAATGATGCAGATATTGTAAAAGCATTAAAAGAAGCTCTTGCAGGCAAAGAAGACCAGGTTGTTTTTGTAAAAGCCGATGAGGCAGCTCGATATGGCAGTATTCTTGAATTAATTGATACCATTAAAGATGTAGGCGGGATTAAACATGTGGCGTTGGCTACTCAGCAAAAACGCGGATAAAAAAACACATGTATGGATGCAGTTTTTATTGGTTTCAGCCAGTATCCATGTAAGTGTGCTTTTTGCTTTATTTGTTTTGTATCGAGGACGTGACAATAATGCATCGATAGTATTAGATCGCTCACTGTTAGCGCATGGTGTTCCTGTTGTTATTGTGGCGCGCGCACCATTAGCGCAAACATTGTGTATTGTTTCGACACCACCAGCAAATCAAGCGAAACCACAATTACTTGCGCAACCCGCTACTTCAGTAATAAATTCGCCATCTACGAGCGTTGTTTCCACACCGTCTGCAAAACAATCTCCAAAAAGTGCTGCACTGCCAATGCAACAAACAGCGCAAGCATCTGCAGTAAAACCGACCAACATCCAAGCAAAGACAACCGTAGTAAAAAAAGAAAAACCTGCTGCTGCTACTATTGCGAAAAAAGAAGAGCCCAAAGTGGCACCGCAAAAGCAACAACCCGTTATTGCCAAAAAAGAAGAATCAAAAATAATGCCAGAAAAACAGCAGCAACATGTTGCTGCCAAAAAAGTTGATGAGAAAAAAAGCGACGCGCCGCAAAAAATAGTGCAACAAGATGCAGTCAAACAACAACCTATTGCGCCCATCGCCGCCGCGCAGTCAGCAATACCAGAAAAAGCAGTCTCATCTATAGCACAGGTGTTGCCAACTGCTCATGCTGATCAAAAAGCGCAAATAAATGGTGCGCATGCACCGGAGATAGATGGTCCCATTATAGTGGCAAAAGATTATCGTGAAAAAACAACTATTAAAAAACATTTGTTATTGCAACAAGAGTTGGTGCGTGTATGGCATCCGCCAGTAGGAATTGCGCAAGAATGCCAATGTCAGTTGCGTGTGTCTATTGGGAGTGATGGAGCGGTGCGTGCAGTGCATGTGCTGGATTCGTCGGGAGTGTTGATGTTTGATGTTGCAGCGCGCTCTGCATTGTCTTCGGCGCAGCTTCCTAAATGGACATGGGGAACGTCCATTGATATAACATTTAGTTAGGGTTGAAAACTGCAAGTGATGTTCTTCCATACATTTATTATACAAGGGTTAGTGATGTGTTTTTGGTTATGCATAATTATGAGTTGTTTTTTTAGCATTATACAAGCTAATGATATGACGGTACGTGGAACGCAATCAGCGCAAATGGGCATAATAGTCAGTCATATAGGATCGCAAGATGATGCATTAGTGCAGCTTGTTGATGTGATAATGCATGACGTGCAAGCAAGTGGCCAATTTTATAGTAAAAAACATTACTTTTCTGTAACGCCCAATAAGACGCAAGATATAAAGCAGTTTTTTGCGCAAGGGTATCATTTTGTTTTGGTGGTTAACCGTAGTAAGAAAAAAGACGATCTTGAATATCGATTATTTGATACGATTACCGGTTCCATGGTTGCAAAAGCAAGTGGATTGTATCATAAGCGCGGAAAAAGCATACAGGGATGGGCGCATCATATCGCCGCTGCCGTGTGGCCCGTGTTAACTGGCCAAGCAAGTATGTTTTCTTCTCAGATAGCCTATTGCAAAGAAGCAGTACGCTCAAATGGTATGTTGGCGAAGTATATTTGTGTTGCAGATCATGATGGCTCGCATGAGCAAATAGTAGTGGAAGTGCCAACGGTTAACATGGCGCCTCGTTGGAATAACGATCTATCCAATCCTATTATTTTGTATTCTGAGCATACTAATACAAACGTGCGCCTTGTTTCTATTGATACGCATAAGAAAAGGCGAATTGTATCAGATTTTGAAGGTATTAACATGCAGCCAGAATTTTCATACGATGGCACCATGGTGGTTTACTGCGCATCGCGCGGTGATGGATGTTGCCATATTTATGTTTATAAAGATGGCTCGCTTGCGCCTCTTATTGTTAATGAAGGAAACAATGTATCGCCTACATTGGCCGACGATGGGCATACACTCTATTTTTGTTCAGACTTTCAAACAGGATCACCGCAAATTTACGCTTTTCATATGGATACGGGTAAGTTGCGGCGCATAACGAATGGCGGTTATTGTGCTTCACCAAGTTATTGCCAAAAACGCAAGCAACTCGTGTATGGCAAAATGATGGGAGGTGAGATGCAACTTTTTTTATATGATGAAAAAACCAAAGAACATCGCCAGCTTACCACAAGTCCCGGTAATAAAGAGGAGTGTTGTTGGTCGCCGTGTGGTAACTACATCGCGTATGCTTATACAAAGGGTTTGCAAAGCCGAATCGCTGTATTTAACCTCATTACCCGCAAAGAGCGCTTTATTACCGCGGCAAGCGCCCGCTGTAGTTATCCTGCCTGGTCCCCCTGTTACGAAACGTTTCCCGTTTTTGCATAAATAAAAGCCGAAATGCGCTGTGCAAAGATCATAGTGAGGTGGGCTGATATTACAAGATATAGCACAGCTGCCTAAGACTTGCTGATTTGCCGAAAGCAATTTTCTGCATTTGCTAGATATAGGCATTTGATCAACAATAGGGAAAGTCGAATCATTTATGCTCATATGTACATTGCTTTATCCTGAGTTTTTGCATAGCAAAAGTATCAGATAGATTATGAACCTAGGCAGATTTTTTTATAAGTTTTAAAAACAGTGAAAACACTTTTGTTGAGTAATGATAAGTATAAATACGGCTTTTCTGGTTTGAATATAAGAATATTTTCACCTGTTCCTACAAAAAAAGTACCTGTTATGGGATCACATGCGGTGGTTTGAGGTACCCAGCATAAAGGTAGTGGTTTTGTAAGTCGAGCGGTCCGATTATTAGGATGCAAAAAGTGTATATTGATTAATCTTTCTCTATCATTAGTTATAGACGTTATACATAGTAATTTTGAAATGGGATCTTGTGTTAATGTTTGAGTGCATGCTGAAAGACCTGCATATCGTATTTCCCGTAGATTTTCAAGATTGGCATCACATTGTTGGATTACACCATTCTTGCCTGTATCAACAAATAGAGAACCTGAGTTTTGGTCGCAGATCATTTGCCAAATAGGCTGATCTTTGCAAACATTAATGCTTTTTATGAATTTTCCGGAAGTGCTTCGCTTTTCGATATCTCCCTTTGTCGAGCCAATGTAGAGAGCATTTTCAGTTTCATTACAGCAAATTTTGCTGACATATGCGACATTATCTGAACTCAAGGCATTCCATAAATTTGTAGTGCCGTCATGATTTAAAACGGTAATACGATTGAGCTGGCCACTATATAATTGTTTATTTGTTGAATTATATACCAATTTACCGTGTAATAATGAATAGTTTAATACTTCACAGGTATAGTTTTGGGGATGTCCTACAACCAAAGATGTTGAGGTACCAGTACCATAAAATACATTTTTGTCTGGATTGAATGTAAGGTTTGCTACACCCGTTTTAGTAGGAATAGGCGTAGGCTCATGCGTTTTACAATTAAAACTGATAAGGCCCTTATCTATTGTTGCAATTAATTGATTCTCGTTGGGAATAGGAAGTAAAGAATGGGTAAAGTTTCCCCGATGAGGAATTTTATCCACAAGTGAATGTGATTTTACAAATTTTTGCATGTCACCTTGTTTAAGCATGCCAAACAGGTAATTTGGTATTGCCAAACACAACAATAATATATGTATGACCATGGAAGCGCCTTTTTATAAAAAAAATAATTATTCATATAAGTGTATATATGATATAGAGCTTTCCTAGTCCCTTCGATAAACTCAGGGCAGGCTCCATACGTGGGCGCTTAAGATTGTTCATGTACTTTGACGATATTCTGCGCGAGCACCCTTTACATCCCCCGGAGCTAAAAGTGATTTTTATTGAACTTTATGGAGTAAAAATTGTAGAGAAGGGCTATAGAACGCCAATTAGGATTCTCGGGGTAATATGGGAAGGGGCAATTAGGGTCAAAGGAGGAGTTAAGTCACTTTTCGGGTTACCAAGACTGTTTTTTGTGGGGCTTTAAGGGAAACATATTGCTTTGATTAGTAAAAAGCATAAATAAAGCGATCGACAATTAGTGCTTTTTACCTTAGACTATACAAGATATTTAATGATAATCTGTTTTACCCATTGTGATATAGCATGAAAAAATTAAAAAAACCAATGATGCCAAGTGGTGGACCTAAAGGTATTTTGATAGCGGTCGGCGTGATAATAGGATGCGTTGCCGTCCTTTCTTGGTTTACCCATTTTACGCGTGATACGAGATCTGTTTCTTATTCAGAATTTCTTAACTTAGTTGAAGAAGATGCTGTTGAGCGGGTGTATATATCTGGTCAAGATCTTACCGGTCAATTAAAAGATGGCTCGCGATTTGAAGCGGTTATTGCTCATAATCCTAAAAATTGGGATATTCTGCGTGAGCATAATGTTGAGTTTGCCCTTGAAAATCTAGCCAATCAGTTCTCATTGTGGCATATACTGCCGCTTGTGTCGTTTGTTATTATGCTCTTTTTGGCATGGCAGTTTTTCAAACAGGCGCGCGGAGGATCTGGTTCTGGTCCGGGCAATATGTTTGGTATGGGCAAAAGCAAAGCGCGTATGTTCCCACCATCTACTATTAAAGAAAAATTTACCTCAGTTGCAGGTGCACAAGAGGCTAAAGAAGAAGTGCAAGATGTGGTAGATTTCTTGCGTAATCCGGAGAAATACAACCGGATTGGTGCAAAAATTCCACGCGGGGTTCTTCTTGTTGGTGAGCCGGGAAATGGTAAAACATTGCTGGCACGTGCTGTTGCAGGAGAGGCTAATTGCCCATTCTTCTCCATCAGTGGTTCTGACTTTATAGAAGTGTTTGTGGGTGTTGGTGCATCTCGCGTACGAGATCTTTTCGAGCAGGCTCGAGCACATGCGCCAAGTATAATCTTTATTGATGAAATAGATGCGGTAGGGCGTCACCGAGGTCGTGGTATTGGCGGTGGGCATGATGAGCGTGAACAAACACTCAATCAGCTTTTGACTGAGATGGATGGCTTCCAGACACATAAAAAGCCAGTTATTGTAATTGCAGCAACCAACCGTGCAGATGTGCTTGATAAAGCATTGTTGCGTCCTGGGCGCTTTGATCGCATTGTGGATGTTCCTTTCCCTGATCAGCAAAGCCGCGAACAGATTTTACGTGTGCACGCCAAAAACATTAAATTAGATCCAACTATAGACTTGCAGGTTTTAGCGCGAGCAACTCCTGGTTTTTCTGGAGCAAGCCTTGCCAATCTATTAAATGAAGCTGCAATTCATGCTTCAAAAGCAGGCAAAATAGTTGTTGATCTGCATGACCTTGAAGAGGCATGGGATAAGGCTATTGTGGGTAAAGAAAGTAAAAGTAAGCTTTTAACGGAAGAAGATAAAAGAATTACTGCGTATCATGAAGCAGGGCATGCCTTGGTGCGTTTGTTGCTGCCCGATGAGAGTGACCCATTGCATAAAGTAACTATTATTCCTCGCGGAGAAGCGTTGGGCGTAACAGTCTCATTGCCGGAACGCGAAAAATATGGTGAAAGTGCAGAGCAAATGCTTGCACGTATTGCATCTGCATTGGGTGGAAGAGCTGCAGAAGAGGTTGTGTTTAATAAAATGATGACCGGTCCTTCAAGTGATTTCAATACGGCGACACGTATAGCGCGTGCGATGGTATGTTATTATGGTATGTCAAAACGCGTTGGGACCGTGGTATATTCAGGTGAATATGAGCAGCGACCATATTCAGAAGAGACCGCTCGTTTGATTGATGATGAGATACGTCGCATTTTAGATGAAGAAATGGTTCGAGCGCGTAGGCTTTTGACTGAAAATCGAGATAAATTAAATCTTTTAGCTGAAACATTATTACAAAGAGAAACTATGTTTGCGGGTGAAGTATACGAGTTGCTTGGTATATTGCCACGGGCTCAGCATACGTTGAAATAAGCAAGCGATAGATTTTTGTAAGATAAAACGCCGAAAGCAGCTTTGAATCGAGTTATCCGGCGATAGATGCAAAAAAATGTTTAAAAATAGTGATATAACGTTGAAAAAATAGCCCAATATCCTATACTAAAGAAGTGATTCTCTTTACATCAAATGGTATTCGGCAGATAAGGTAGACGATGGCAAGAATATGTGCGGTCTGTGAAAAAAGACCACAAGTTGGTAATTTAGTGAGTAACGCAAACAATCGTGTGAAACGATGGATATATCCAAATGTACACGCGATGCGTTTTACCCGTGTTGCAAGCGGAAATAATAACGTTGAGCGCGGTAGTGTGTGTACTAAATGTGTGAAAGCTGGAAAAGTTAAAAAAATTGCATAAAGGGGTGGCATGCCTAATATTACATCGGCGAAAAAGCGTGTACGCCAGATCGCAAAACGTCAAATCGTAAACAATGCGCGTAAATCTGATATCAAAACAGCGATTAAAAAAGTGCTTTTAGCGCTTGAAATTAATGATGTCGATCAAGCAAAAACATTGTTAAGAGAAGCAGAAGCAAAAATTTCTCGTGCACGCGGCAAAGGGTTATTACATCCCAATGCAGCAGCACGTAAGGTGAGTCGATTGGCTCAAAAAGTTTCAACTGCAGCTCGTGCATAAATACATAGTGCATAGTGCATAGTTCGAATTTAAAGTAATAAAAAGGGATGGCTTGTTAAAAAGTCACCCCTTTTTTGTTTTTTATATCATTATATGTAATGGAGGTTATATGAAAAATGTGGGTATTGTGTTTTTGATGCTAATGACTAACTGTTTAGTGTTTGGCATGCAGGAGAATATTTTTTCTTCTCGAGGATTAAGAAGTCCGTCACTACAACCTTCACCTCAGGTGACGCGCATTTTAAAGAGGGACTCTTCTGTGCAATCGGCACCATTCAAAGCGCAAAATGTGTCTGAGCAGGTTGAAGGTAGTATCTGGCAACAACGAGAGCAATCTAAGCAATCTAATGGTGACATTAATCTAGAATTAATGAATTGTTCTTTGGAGCCAGTTACAATGCCCTATTTGTGGACGCGTAACCAAGTTGTGATGAATAATCATGAGCACGCTATACAGCGGCAAATGTATATGGCGCGCTTAGAACTTCAAAAGCGGCATGAAGAAGAAGTGCCGCGTAAGTCTGAATATGAATTGGCAAAAAAAGAAATGAGAAGAGATGAAGAATTTAAAAATTTAATAATTAGATCCCAAGAGCAGAGAGTGCTAATTGCAATTGAGACGCTTCCTTCTTTGGATAAGCAGCGATTAGCTTTGGGTCATAATGCTATCTTGTTTCAAGATGAAATGAACCGTAGGCAAGAAATTGCTCTTGAAAAAGAGAAAAGAAGCAAGCTGACACATTATTCTGTTAATCAGTATGCACATACGTCAGAAGAAGATAGTGATGATTTAGAAGTATCACAAGGATATTATCCTGTGACAAGCTCAAGCATTAAGACTGAAGAAGAATGGCAGTTGATGCAACGAGTGAATTCGGGAGAACCATTAATAGTGAGAGATCCTGGAAATCAATTGCTAGTAAAAGATTATTCGATGAAAAAGCAGCAGTCAACAGGGAAATGGTTAACAAAAACGAAGAAGCATAAAATATCAGCAAGAAAATCACCGTCAAAAACGACTCAGTCGAATAATTGGCGAAGTGAAAAATAAAATTACTTATTAATTACTTATTAATTACTTATTTTTGAGGGTAATTCGTGCTGTATCAATAACGCTCGAATTACCCTTTTTTGATGCATGTTGAAATGATTGATGTGTAACATCATAAGATGGACAGGGGCAATGTGTAATCACATTACCCCCTCGTTAGATAAGACTTTAAATAAGAACAGCTTTTGCTACGCGGGCAGAATTGCCATACGCGAGTATACATTCAGCAAACGAATCTACTGTTTTGTTCATAGCTTGCCTACAGATTAGAGTTACTGCAGGAGAGAATGAAGCGCCTCCTGATCCAAGATGAGTTGCGCAACGACCATTTTTTATTTTGGGGCCGTTATCTTGATACACAAAACCCAATGATGGGAATCCATCAAAAACAACCGCTCGTGTTCCTACCCAGCGCATCGCTATGCCTTGAGACTCTAAATAGTCTAGATCTCTTTGCGCTAGTAGTTCTCCATGCGTATCACGACCCAATGCTAATGATATGAACTCTGGCAACACATCGTTGATCATATTGAGCTGTAAAAGATTTCTATTTTTTGCAAAGTCTTGGTCTTTTGTTGGTATTTGATCGCTATAAAATGCTTTTGTTCCTGCAACACCAATAAATATTTTATTATTTTTAAAGCGTGCTTGCCATGCAAGAACCACCCCTTCTTGATGTACTTCCATACAATGACTGAACGTTGCGTAATCTTCTATGTTATCTTCTGGAATATCAATAGTGAGCATTAATGACGCACCCGCAAATCCTGCATATGCTGGTTCACACAAGCCTAATTTTTTGAGTGTTCCAACTGATTCTCCGGGACAGAATACATAATGTGCATTATCATTGATGCTCGCTTGCCCGTCAGAAAAGTTTAAGCCGATTATTGTTGTGGTATCGGTTATAGTGTCGTGTGCAAATGTCAGATGAGTTACTTTTTTTCCAAGATGGATTTGGAAACAATCTTTTTGTTGTTCGTCTTCATCGGTATATGTACCCATCATTTTTGTAAGATAAGCATATAATTGCGGTAGCAATTCTTGTGCGTCAATGCAGCCGCCAGGGCGCCACAATGCAATTGCATCAGTGTTCCATGTATTATCAGTTGAGTGCTGCATGCAAAATTCAGTCAAGAAAGGATCTAACTGGATGACTTCTTGTGGTGTTAACAAAGCGCAATTTTTATACCCGAGTGATATATATGCTTGTTGCATAGATTCTGCACGTTCTCTGGCATTCGATACATTGTAAATTAAATCGATGCGATATCCCTTGTGTAGCATCCTGTTATTATCAGCAATTTCACAACAAGGATTAAAGTTTGAAAGCTCTAATATCTGTTTGAGTTCTGGATCGGCATTATCATAAAGTTGCTGCCAAAGATCCATGCTCATTTTTCCTAAACGTAAGAGGGCTTGCGTGCGTTCATTGTGACCAGCTTCATCAAGACTATAGAGTTCTACTTCACGCATAAATTGCTCTGTAGCGTCTGATGCATGAATGCCTTCTACATCATCGATGCGTATACCGCCGGGATTGCTAAACAAAATACCTAACGTATGCACCAATTCTGATCCGCGTGGTACTACTGATAATATTTCATCGCATGTTAAACTTGGTACAATACGGGTAACGGTTGTTTCTAAAATGGACTCTATTTTGTCATATATTTGTATGCGTATAGTAAGGTTTTTTTCTTTGGCATCCAGATAAGCGAATAATGCTTCCATGGCGCCTGCCATTCCTCCGCCAACAATAATCAAATCTTCGGCAAAGCTTGCTTGGGCATGTAAAATAGTACAAGGGGTTATACTTAGTGTAAGTATTAGTAAGATATGTTTATAGTAACGTAGAATCATACAAAACTCTCGCTGGTAATAG
>Ga0206924_1135_pt1 | contig 12444 bp, 8 predicted proteins | sample Alteio_BWOrgHeat_61_FD_152947 | JGI IMG/M metagenome (GOLD analysis project Ga0206924, IMG submission 152947) | Enriched cells from forest soil in Barre Woods Harvard Forest LTER site, Petersham, Massachusetts, United States -... | ecosystem: Environmental > Terrestrial > Soil > Temperate forest > O...
GAAAATCCCGCCTCCTTAGGGCCATTTTGACACTGTCGAACCGTGTCATATCGGGTGCTGATTTGTACAGTAGCATGGGTGTCAAGCAGGGCCGGTCCCAGCCACGAAAAACCTCCCCAGAAACACCTGTGATTCAGCTCAATGACTGGCCGCGAATTGCCTTTCGGCCAGCCGGCGATACGTGCCACCGACGCGTTCCATCAATTCAGCGTGGGTGCCGCTTTCCACCACGCTGCCATCCTCGATCACGCAGATACGGTCGCACTGCCGCACGGTGCTGAGGCGGTGGGCGATGATGAAGGAGGTGCGTCCGATGAGCAGTTCCGCGAGCGCTTCCTGAATGAGCGCCTCGCTCTCGCTATCGAGGGAACTGGTCGCTTCATCCAGAATGAGGATGGCCGGGTCTTTGAGCAACGCGCGGGCGATGGCGATGCGCTGGCGCTGGCCGCCGCTGAGTTTTACTCCACGCTCGCCCACGAGCGTGGCGTAGCCCTCGGGAAACCGGGAAATGAACTCGTGGCAATGCGCTCTTTTCGAAGCAGCGAGAATCTCCTCCTCGGTCGCACCGGGACGGCCATAGGCGATGTTGTCGCGGATGCTGCCCCCGAAAAGGAGCACCTCCTGCGGGACGATGGCCATATTGCTCCGCACCGCCGTGAGCGGATGGGTGCGCGCATCGACGCCATCGAGCAGGATGCGGCCGGCATCCGGTTCGTAAAAGCGGAGGAGAAGCGAAACGATGGTGGACTTTCCCGCACCGCTGGGACCGACGAGAGCGATCCTTTCTCCCGGCCTGGCCGTGAGGGAGAGATCGCGCAGGACGGGCAGATCCGGCCGGGAAGGATAACGGAAATTCACGCTCTCGAAGGCCACCGCACCGCTCCAACGCGTCGTCGCGGCCGAAGGATTCGATTCCGTCGGTTCCGCCGTTTCGCCGAGGAGTTCCCTCACCCGTTCCTGCGCGCCGAGCGTGCGCTGGACCTGGCTGAAGACCTCCGCAAACGACGACACGGCACCGCCCACAAAGAGCGTGTAGAGCGTGAAGGTGGTGAGCTGCCCGTGCGAGAGTCGCCCGGCCTGCATGAGCGTCGCTCCATACCACATCACGAGTGTGATCGAACCGAAAATGCCGAGGATGATGAACGACGCCAGCCCCGCGCGCCGCCGCACACCGCGCAAGACGGCCTCACGGTAGGCATTCAGGCCCACGCCGTAGCGCTGCACCTCGTAGCCTTCATTGGTGAAGGCCTTCACATTTGCGATGCCCTGCAAGGTCTCCTCGACGATCGTGGCGCTCTCGGCGAGGCGGTCCTGGGCTTCCCGGGAGGCCCGGCGCACTTTGCGTCCGAGGAAAACCGCAACCAGCATGAGCACGGGAAACGTCGAGACCATCACCAGCGAGAGCCGTGGCGAAATGGCCACGATGGCAACGCCACCGCCCAGCAGCATCATCGTCTGCCGCAGCATCTGCGGAACGGTGCCCGCCAGGGTGTCGTTGAGCAGCGTGAGATCGCTGGAAAGCCGGCTAGTCAATTCCCCCACACGATGCTCACCGAAAAATTTCATCGGCAGCGAGAGCAGCGTGCCAAAGAGCTTCTGCCGCAGCCGCACCACAGCGTTCTCGCCCACGAAGTTGAACGTGTAGGAATAGAAAAACGTCAGCACCGACTGAATGGCCAGCGTCCCCACGAGGAGCAAGGCCACGGTATTCACATTCGGCTGCCAGTGACTCGCCTGCGTACCGACAGCCGTCGGCAGCGCCGCGTCGATCAGTTTCCCAAAGAGCAAGGGAAAGAGCAGACCGAAGCTCATCGAAACCAGGAGCGCGACGACCGCGAGAGCGAAGCGTCCGCGCCATGGCCGCACATAGCTGAGCAACGCGGTGATTTCGCCGAAATCGGGCTTGCGCCGGACTTCGGCAGGGGAAGGTTCGGTGGCCACTGTTTAATCGCGGGGATGGTTCGACTCCGCCTGGTCGGTGAGGCTCATCTCGATCTCATACTTCGCCGCGGAAAGGCAGCCGCCGAGAATGATGATCGAGCCGCTGAGGTAAATCCACAGGAGGAGCGCAACGACGCTGCCGAAAGCGCCATACAGCTTGTTAAAATTGGTAACGTTTTCCGTGTAGAGAAGGAAAAGGCGCTGAAGAACGCCCAGGGCCACGGTGACAAAAAGCGCCGCGGCCCAGACTTCGCGCAACGTCGTTCGCCGGCGCGGGGCAAATTTGTAAAACATGCAGAAGCCATAAAAGAGGACCAGGGGCGGAACGAGCGCGCGCAGAATCGGAAAAAGCGATTTCACGAAAAGAAAATCCAGGTGGAATTCCCACGAGTGTGCCCAATACAAGTATTCCGCATAGGCGAGAACAGCCGGGATGATGGAGCCGAGTAGAAGCGCACTGGCGAGAATCGCCGTCATAAACAGGTTTTTGATCGGCAAGCGCCACCAGGGGTATTGCTTCGTCCCCCACGCCCGGTTCACTCCGTAAACGAGCGCCTGGAAAAACTTGAGCGCGCTCCAGGCCAGCACGCCGAAGGCGATAAAGCCGGCGCTTTTCCGCGAGTTGACCACCCCTTTGATCGTGGAAAGGATGACGTTGGAATCCTTGCCATCGAGCGGAAGATAGTCGGAGAAGTAACCGATGATTTTGGCGGTCGCCTCCGCTTTGTTGCCGAAGAAATTCGTCCCGACCGTGATCAAAAACACGAGGAGCGGGAACAAGGCGAAGAACGCATAATAAGCGAACGAAGCCGCCCGCTGCTCGCCGTCGGTCTCGTCGTATTTGATGATCGCACGCCAAAGGATGGCCCACCGGCGCTGCAACCAGCGGCGGAATGCCGGCGGCGCCCAGTAGGCAAATCGTTGGAAAGCGTTCATCGGGGCGGACTCTAGATGGAAATATTTACTGCTGCCAACATCCCAACGCTTTGCAGCGCACGAATGGACTGATAGCCTTCGCCCCAATGCCGGAACCTGAGAAGTCGAAACTAACCCCGCCCAAGCGCCGGAGGTTTCGACGTGCCCTGCGGTGGATGGGTTGGTTGCTCCTGCTGGTCGCCATCTTTCACCGGCCCCTTTTCGATATCGGCGTGCGCCTGGCTCTCATCGAAGTCGCCGCCCGGAATCATCTGAAACTCGATGTCCATCTCTCGGGCACGATCTTCACCAACCTCACCGTGCAAGGCATCCACGCCACGCCGAACGGCACGGGTCCCAGCCCGGTCCAGAAGATCGATATCGAGCACGTGCGGCTCGACTACAGCATCCCGATGCTGATCCGGCATGGCGTCGGTGAATTCTTGCGGAGCTACGAGGTGGCCAATGCCGACCTGGAATTCGTGGCCCAACCCAGCAAGAGCGCCCAGGAAAAGCACGAGAAGGTTTCCCTCGCCGAGGATCTGAACAATCTCCTCGGCCAGCCTGCGGCGTATGCCGATCGCGTGCACATCGAGAATTTCAATATCACGGTGCGCGGCGACAACAATCTCACCGAGGTCAAAGGGTTCCATCTCTTTCTTGATCCGCAGGCCGTGGGCTATTTGCGCGTGGCGCACCTGCACATCCCCGGCGTGCCGGTCTGGGACAATCTCTCCGCGGAAACGAGTTACGCGCAGCGCAATTTCTTCATCAAGCACCTCGCGCTCGCTCCCGAGCTGGTGCTCGACGAGGTCAACTTCGACGCCTCGCAGCGCGCGCAGAACAAGGGCAGCGTCGACATCAAGGCGAGTGTCTTTGGCGGATCGTTTCACCTCGCACTCAGCGGCAGCCAGTTGAACAAGAAAGGCGAGAACTTGGAGAAAAGTTACGACACGCAACTGCAAGTGGAAGCCGGCGATGTTTCGCTGGAAGCGGCTGCCGCTTACTTCGGAGCACCCAAGCCGCCCGTGGCCAAGTTGTCGAAGCTGGATGTCCTTTTCCTCGGTGAGCCGGAAAAGCCGCGGACCTGGAAAGGACATCTGAATGCACGCGTCGATGCGCTCACTTTCGGCCAAACGAAAGTCGACGGCGTGGAGCTGGCCAGCCACTTCGACTCCGGCAAAGCGGAAGTCCAGGCCGTCAATATCGCGGCCGGTAAAAACAATGTGGGGCTCACCGCCGACATCGGTCTGCCCGCGTCGGTGAATGATTTCGCCCTGAGCGATGTGGACGCGACCTTGAAAATCGACGCACCGGATCTCGCAACTCTCACGGGTATGCTGCCCGATCCGTTCAACGGCCAGGTTACCGGCGGCGGTCCGATCAAGCTGAGCAAGGGCTGGGTGAAGACGGACCTTGCGCTGGAGGCTAAAGCGGTGGCGAACAAGACGCTGCAGGTCGAAGCCGCGAAGCTGCATCTCACCGCGGACAAACGCCTCCAGCCCGCGCCGTCCACTCCATTTGAAGACCTGATCACCCATCTCACGGCAGAGGTGAACAGTGTGCAGGTCCAGGATTTTACGATCGATTCCGTGGCGCTCGATCTGGAAACGCGCAACGACCTCGTCGCCCTGCATAACGTGGAGATTCATCGCGCGGAAAACTCCGTGACCGCGAAGGCGACGTATCACATTCCCCAGGATTTGAATAACGCCGCCAACGCGCCCGCGGACGCGCAGTTCACCCTGCAACTGCCGAAGCTGGACGCCTTCGGCATCAAGGTGAAGGACAGCGCCCTGACCGGTCACATCGCGGGCGAAGGCGCGTTGAAAACCGAGAGCGGCCTGATCAACGGCCACGTGCAAATCGAGGGCGGCGACTTCCAACTCGGCGCTTTCAAAACCGGGCCGCTCAACGCGAATATCAACATCGAGGACAGCATCGCCAAGATCCAGCAGTTCGCGCTGCAGCTCAGTGCCACGGATCAAATCGCCGTGACCGGCCAGGGCGACTTGCGCGCGCCTTTCCCCTACGACGCCGGGTTGGCCGTGGACGTCAAGAATCTCTCGACCTTCCAATCACTGCTCGCCGTTTTCGGCGCGAAGCAGGCCGTCACGGGCGCCCTGCATCTCGACTGGGCCGGCAAAGGCGAACCCGCCGCGGTCAAGCCGCCGTGGGCGCCGCATCTCGACCAAAGCGGGCAGCTCAACCTCGCGCTGAACAAAGGCCGCTTCGACAAGATCGACCTGAGCGAAATCAAGATTGGTGGCCTGTACGGGCCGGGTTTCGCGCAATCGACCGACCTCCGCATCGTCACCGGCCCGACGAGCTTCACCGGCAATCTCGAGGTGAACGAAGGCAAGCTGCGCCTCAAGGATATCAATCTCGCGCAAGCCAATCTCACCGTCCTCACCGGTTACATTTTCCTACCCATCGATCTCAATCACTCGCAGCAGCCCATCCCGATGGAGGAGCGCATCGCCGCCAATATCAACGCGACCAATCTCGATCTGGATAAGTTGCTCGGCAGTTTCGGCCAGGCGTCACCAGCCAGCGGCACGATCAGTGCCGCCTTCGTCGTCGGCGGCACGCTCCTCGAGCCGCTGGGCGATTTGAAATTCGCCGGGCGCAAGCTCAAAGCCAAGGCCGTCGCCGCGCTCGATCCCGCGGACCTCGATCTCAATCTCCACTACTCGAACAAGGAGCTCACGCTCTCGGCGACCACGAAGCAGCCGCAAATCCAGCCGCTCACCATCAAGGGACACGTCCCGCTCGACCTCAAGGCGACCGTGCAAAACGCGAAGCTCGACCCCACGCTCCCGATCGACCTGCAGGTGCAACTTCCCCCGTCATCGCTCGCCATCGTGCCGAAACTGGCCCCGCAAGTCCGCCGCATCGACGGCACGGCCGGCATCGACGTACGCGTCGCGGGGACCGTGGAAAAGCCCGTGCTCAGCGGCTCCGCGGCCATCGACCTGAAAAACGCGCGCATGGACAACGAAAACATTCCCGCGCTCGGCGCGTTCCGCGCGCAACTGGGCTTCGCCGAGGACACGTTGCGGTTCAATACTTTCGAGGGCGAACTCGGCGGCGGAAAATTCAAGCTCGGCGGCTCCATCAAGCTCGCGAAGCTCACCGAGCCCATCTTCGACCTCGCTCTGCAGTCCACCGAAGTCCTCGTCATGCGCAACGACGCCATCACCGTGCGTGCCGACGCGGATGTGAAACTCAACGGCCCGCTCGCCGCCGCCAATGTCGGTGGCACGGTCAACATCACGCACTCCCGCTATTTCAAGGAGATCGACATTCTGCCCATCGCCATGCCGGGCAAGACGAAGCCCGCCCCGAAAACCGCGCGCAGTCTCGATACCGGTGTCTCCTTTCCGCAGCCGCCGCTCCGCGACTGGAAATTCGATCTCGCCATCAAGACCAAGCCCAACGATTCATTCCTCATCCGCGGCAACCTGGCCAATGGCGCGGCCGCCCTCGACCTGAAATTCGCCGGCACCGGCCTCGCCCCCTATCTCGAAGGCACGATCCACATCGAGCAGTTCAAAGCCTCGCTCCCCTTCAGTAAGTTGAGCATTTCGCGGGGCTTCGTCTATTTCACCAAGGAAGCGCCGTTTCAACCGTCGATCGATCTTCAAGCCGATTCGCAGACCCGCGATTACCTCGTCCACGCCTACATCTACGGCAAGGCGACCGACCCGCAAGTGCAGCTCAGCAGCGAGCCGCCGCTGCAGTATTCCGACATCGTTTCCCTCCTCGCGACCGGCGTGACGACGAGTGAACTCGCCGGGAACGCTGACGTGCTCGCGAGCAAGGCCGCGATGCTGGCCGTCGAGGAGCTTTACCACAAAATCTTCCTCCGCGGAAAGTCGACCACCGCCGATAAATCCGACAACAGCAACGGGGGCTTCATGGACCGCTTCTCCATCGAACTCGGCGCGCTCGACGACCGCACCGGCGGCCAGCAGATCGTCAGCCGTGTCAAACTGACCGATCAGTTTTACCTCATTGGCGACATCGCCACGGATGAAGGCTTCACAGGACGCTTGAAATACCTCATTCGTTTCCGCTGATCCCCTCGTGAAATATTGTCTTCGCATTGCCGCCACTCTCATCCTGGTCCTCGGGCCGGCCGTGGCGCCCGCGCAGGATAGCGACGCGCAAAAGGTTTTGCCCGGCGCAGGCTTGCTCCTCGAAACCGTGCAGGCGGAGAGCAACAACAAAGTCGAGTTCACCGGCGAACAAGCCTTCTCCGAACAGGATCTCCGGGCCGCGCAGGCGGAAGCCATTCGGGAGATCGGCAAGGAAGGCGCGACTCCAGTCCGAGCCGACGACCTGGCCTTTTTCGTCGGCACTTTCTATCGCAAGGCCGGCTATGCGCAGGTCGTAGTCGACTACGAAATCCACGGCAACAAAGTGGTGATCAAGATCAAGGAAGGACCGCTCTCGCTGCTGCGCAAGATCACTTTCACGGGGAATCACGTGGTCGATGACGCCACGCTTTACCAATACATGATCGGCGCCACACCCGAGCAGTTGGCCAAGGACCCCAAGAAATTTCCCTACACCGCCGCGGAGGTCAGCGCCGGTGCCGACCGCGTGCGCGGCTTGTATCTCTCGAAAGGTTATCTAAAGGCCGCGCTCGACGCCTCCGGCGTGCAGCTCTCTCCCGATGGTACGCAGGCCGATGTCACCGTCCGCATCACCGAGGGCCCGCTCTTTTCCATCGGCGAGATCAGCTTCAGCGGCAACACGCTCTATCCGCGCGACAAGCTCGTCACCGCGCTCGGCGAATCCACGACCGGCCCATTCGCCCCGGGCATCGCCGAGGTCATGCAGCGCAATCTCCAGTCTTACTACAAGGCCCAAGGTTACTATCAGGCCGAGGTCGTCGCGAGCGCCAACCCCGAGACTGCCGTAGCTGGCCACATCCCCATCGCCCTCACGGTCACGCCCGGTCCGCTGTTCCGTTTCGGCGGAGTGAAAGTCACCAACGACACGCCAAAGGCGCGCCTTCGTCCGGATTTCCTTCCCAAGCGTTTCGCTTCCCTCCACGGAGAAGTCTACGATCCCAAGAAGGTGGATGAAACCTATCGCGAGATGCTGCGCACGGGACTCTTCGACAACCTGCGCATCTCCCTCACGCCGACCACAAGCGACGATCTGGAAATCGATCTCACCGCCACCGAAGCCAAGTCCAAGGAAGTCGGCTTCACCGTCGGCTACGGCAGCTACGAAGGATTCTCCGTGGGCGCGCGCCTCGCCGATCGCGATCTCTTCGGCAATGGCCGCCCGCTCACGTTCTCCGTCGACTATTCACAGCGCGGTGTGCGCGGCGAATTGCTCTACGTCGACCCGTGGTTTCTCGATTCCAAATACTCCATGCGTGACCGCCTCTTTTCGGAATCACGCGACGAGCTCGGCTACAACAAAAACGGCCTCGGTGCGCGCACCGATTTCGCGCGCAAGCTGCTTCCCCACCTGGAACTCGGCGTCTTCGCCGGAGCCACTCACGAAAACGTGACCAGCACTGGCATCGACGAAAATCTGCTCGGCCCGCTCGAATACACCGTCGCCACCGTCGGCCTCACGCAGACATCCGATTTCCGCAACGACCCCATCAATCCGCAGCGCGGCTTCATCTTCAATTCCTCCTTCGAGTTCTCCGCCGTGAGCGGCGTCACTTTTACGCGCAGCCTCGGCCGTTTTTCCTACTATCTGCCTCTCGGCAAGACCATGCTCGCGATCGGTGCGCGCGGCGGCTACATCTCCTCCGACATCGATAATATCCCCATCGACCTGCGCTTCTTCAATGGCGGCACCAACACCGTGCGCAGCTTCGCCGAACGCGAACTTGGCCCGAAAAGCCACGGCAATCCCATCGGCGGCAACATCTTCACCGTCTTCAATGTCGAATACACTTTTCCCATCGCCGGCGCGCTCGATGGCGCGGCGTTCGTGGATGCCGGCAGCTTGAAAAACACCGACGACGATTCCTCCGGCGACCTCCGCTACGCCGTCGGCCTCGGCCTGCGTTACAAGCTCCCCATCGGCCCCGTCCGCCTCGACTACGGCGTCAACCCCGACCGCCGCAACGGAGAAGCCTTCGGCGCCTTCAACTTCAGCTTCGGCTTCGCGTTCTGAGATTGCGGCGCAATCAGCCTCGCTTCGCCTTCGCGACGCGCTTCGCCCGCATACGGATATTCAGCATCTCCACGCCGAAGGAGAACGCCATGGCAAAGTAAATGTAACCCTTCTCGATATGCTGCCCGCAACCGTCGGCGATCAACACCACGCCGATCAGCAGCAGGAAGGACAGCGCGAGCATCTTCACCGTGGGATGCCGGTTCACGAAATCGCCAATCGGTTTGGCCGCCATCAGCATCACCCCCATCGCCAGCACCACAGCGGAGATCATCACCCCCAGATGTTGCGCCAGCCCCACGGCGGTGATCACCGTATCGAGGGAAAAGATGATATCCATGAGCGCAATCTGCGTGACCACCGCCACGACCGTCGTCCCGGTTTTTGCGGTTTCCCCATGCCCGCCATCCTCCACCGCGCCGTGGATCTCGTGCACACTTTTCCAAAGCAGGAAAACGCCACCCACGATCATCACCAGATCCTTGCCGGAAAAACCGTGCTTCAGCACCGTGAAAAGCGGATCGGTCAGCCGTGTGAGCCAGAAAATCGAGCACAGCAGCATCACCCGCGTCACCAGCGCAAAGAGCAGCCCGAGCGTCCGCGCCTGGCCTTGTTTCGCCGCCGGCAATTTTCCCGCGAGGATCGCAATGACGATGATATTGTCGATGCCGAGAACGATCTCCAGCACCGTCAAAGTCACCAGGCTGAGCCAGATATTGGGATCGAGAAGCCACGACATCGAGCGGAAGAAATGCCGTCCGCCCCGAAACGGTAAAGGCAAATCGGCGCTCGTCCCTCATTCCGTAGGCCGTCATTCTCGAACGCGGCGCGGCAAAGTCGAAGAACCTCGTCGCCATTCGAAAGTTAATCGTCAGTCATTCGACGAGATCCTTCGACCGCATTCGCCGCGCTCACTCCGCTCAGAAATAACCGCAAGTTAGGCCAGCGAAATACCTATTATTTTCCGTCTCCCGTCTCCCGTCTTCCATTTTCCATCGTCCATTTTCCATTTTTCATTTGCCCCATGCCCCACCTCACCCGCCGCCGCTTCCTCACCGGCCTCGCCGCCGCGAGCATCGCCACGCCACCAGCCGCCCACGCCCTCAGCGATAGCCCCGTTCTCGAAATCGTCGTCGACAGCGGCGGTTGGGGCAAAGTCTCGCCGAAAGACATCCGTACCGTCCTGCTCTCCGCGGCCAACGAAGTATGGTCCCACTGCCCCGGCCAGAAGCTCAAGCCGCTCCGCATCTATCGCCGTCCCGATCATCCCCAGACCGACTTCATCCCCGACTGGCGCGGCCGCATCCGCATCGGCCTCAACACCAGCGAAGGCCACTGGGCGCAAATGGCCTTCCAATTCGGCCACGAATTCTGCCACGCGCTCGCACAGCACAGCGAAATCGCCAAGCGCGGCTGGCACCCCGTGCGCCATGCGAATCTTTGGTTCGAGGAATGCCTCTGCGAATGCAGTTCCCTCTTCGTCCTCCGGCGCCTCGCCGTCACGTGGCAGCAAAACCCGCCCTACGAAATCTGGCGCAGCTACGCCCCCGCCATGGCCGCCTACGCTGCCGATCGCCTCGCCAAGCCCGAGCACCAACTCCCCGCTGACACCCCCTTCCTCGCGTGGTTCCGCCAAAACGAACCCGCCCTTCGCGCCGACGCCAACATCCGCGAAAAGAACGTGATCATCGCCCGCCAACTCCTCCCCCTCTTCGAGTCCAACCCAAACGGCTGGGCCGCCGCGTGCTACCTCAACCTCGGCACCCACACCCAAGGCAAACCCCTCGCCCAACACTTCGCCGAGTGGCAGACGAACAGCCCTGCCGAACTCCACCCTTTCCTCGCACGGCTCACGGCACTCTTTGGTGCAGGGGAATCCACGCGAGCGTAGAATATTCGTATTTTCCCGTACTTCTCATTGACGTGCGGAGTTAAGCAGCGCATCAACGCGTACCTCCATTCCGTGCAACCCGGCGACCGCATCCGTTCTTCGCGTATCGCCACCACGTTCTCTCCCCCTCTCATGAACATCATCCCCCGATTCACACTCCCTACGATCCTCGCCTTCCTTTTTTCCGCGCTTCCGCTGCTCGCGCAAACCGATCAAAGCGCGGAACCCGTGTCCAACGGCAGCGCCGCCGGCGGCGCTATCGGCGGCCTCATTGGCTTGGTCGTCGCAGTCGTCATGGTAGTGGCCATGTGGAAGTTGTTCGTCAAGGCAGGCCAACCCGGCTGGGCGAGCCTCATCCCGATCTACAATTGGTACATCCTGCTCAAGATCGTCGGGCGCCCCGGCTGGTGGCTCGTCCTGATGTTCATCCCCTTCGTCAATTTCATCGTCGGGATCATCATCTTGATCGACCTCGCCAAAAGCTTCGGAAAAGGCGGCGGCTTTGCCGTGGGTCTCATCCTGCTCGCGCCGATTTTCATCCTCCTCCTCAGCTTTGGCGATGCGCGCTACGTCGGCCCCGCCGCTGGCGCTCGTCCCACCGCGTAAGACCATCCGCATCACTCACGTCACGGCTGGGTCCAACTTGACGTGTAGCGAAATTCACGACTCCGGGGAACGACCTCTGCTACTCACACACCGCCGATGGCCACTCCCTGGCCATCTGCTGCTCAACAACACCCATACCCACACCCACATCGCGGCCCATCCCATCATGAAAATCAAAACTCTGTTCACCATCGCCACCGCCGCCTTTTGCCTGCTCAACGCCGGCTCGCTCAGCGCCAAGGAATTCAAACTTCCCAACGCCGACTTCGCCATCGCCACCGTCGATATCCCCAAGAGCTGGAAGCCCGAGGCCATCGACAACGGCGTCGAGGCCCAGACCGAGGACACCTCTTTCTATCTCTCCATCGTCGCCGCCGGCACCGGCAAAAGCGTCGATGAAGATATCAGCGCCACTGAGGACATGATCAAGGAGCACAAGGTCAAGATCGACGAATCCAGCCAGAAGACCGGCGCGGGCAAGGTCAACGGCTTCGAAACCAAGAGCTTCACCATCAAGGGCAAGGATGAAGACGGCCCCTGCACCGTCACCATCCTCCTCGTCTCCATCAAGGACAAGGTCCTCATCTTCACCTACTGGTTTACCGACTCCGAACTCTCCAAGCACGAGAAGGAAGTCGATGCCATCCAGGCCTCGTTGAAGGCGAGCTAAGGGAAGGCGCGCCGGAAGCCCGGCACCAGGCTAATTTCCATTTCTGTATTTTCGCGGCCGCCGATTCTCTTCGGCGGCCGCGCTTTTTAGGAGTGTCATACGCACCCGTTTCTCCCAGCTAAGGAAAAGGCGTGCCCGCTGGTTGGGGAGTGATACAACCTCGCTCCTCCATGACCCCCGCCCTGAATCACTCGCGCTCTCTTCGTCTCGCTCTCGCCGAGGTGTTGGAATTCCTTGGTATCGGCAAAGCCCGCGCCGGGATTGATCG
>Ga0206924_1137_pt2 | contig 12332 bp, 9 predicted proteins | sample Alteio_BWOrgHeat_61_FD_152947 | JGI IMG/M metagenome (GOLD analysis project Ga0206924, IMG submission 152947) | Enriched cells from forest soil in Barre Woods Harvard Forest LTER site, Petersham, Massachusetts, United States -... | ecosystem: Environmental > Terrestrial > Soil > Temperate forest > O...
ACTCAGATTAGTCGGTCCTCGCACAAGGCATTGGAGGCAAACTACACGACCTGGCTGCTGCCAGCGATTTTTGCAAGAAAAGTAGGCAGATCGAGAAAAACAGAAACGCAAGCGTATACGCCCTTACTTCCGCACCGAGTGCGATCAGATTAGGCGAAAATGTGAGGAGCAACTGAGCGCAAAGCCCTGCCCCGTTGCCCGCAATTCTCTGCACCCAAAGCATCACAAACCACGGAAACAAAGCTCCGCAGAATGACGGCACAAGCCTGAGAAGCACCTCTGAGTGGCCGAACAGCAGGACAGGTTGCAAAAGCATGATGAGGAGAGGAGGATGGAGTAAGTAAGCGGTGGCATTGTCATAGAGGCCGTTTAATCCACGCCAAGGCAGCGTGGCGACGGTATAGTGTAGTGCTTCATCGAGGTTCAGATAGTATTTTGCGGCATAGTAAAGACGGATTGCGAATCCGCAGACTGCGATAATCGCAGCAACGATTCGAATGTGCTTATTGAGGATGCCCTCGACGCGTTCAGCCCAACCCATTGCGCTCCTCTCGATCCGTTGAAGGTTCAGCGTTTCAGTCGGCGTCACTGGCCGGTTCCGTGTATCGCAATCGCGCAGCGAAAACGCAGACAATGCCGTCGAGCGAGACGCTGCGAGCCCAGCGATCCGCGTGCTGAGCGTGGTTGATGTGAATGCGCGAGAGATCCCTTGCGTTAACCTATTGGGGTTCGCAAGAGAATCAGGCTAAGACCTATCTGATAAATGGCCTGCGGGGCCTTGCCAGGCAATTCTCTTACTAATACCCGCTTATCTTGAAACAGACGAGGCATTGCCGCACAAGTGCAGAATTGAACCGACCGGGATATCAGCTCGTCGTGATTAGTCACTCGGAAATTGCGATCCTCGACTGCCCGTTAGGTCGATCGTTCCTGGACCCACGTCCTGAGCACGATACCTTTGATCAACTTACGGTCAAGACAAACGTCGTCGTTGCGGTTGTCTTACCAACGTCACTCCCTATTCCGGTAATCGTGATCGTATAACTTCCAGCGGTAGTGCCGGAATTAGAATTCTGTATGTTGTTATTGTTAACCCCGCTACCACAAGCCGACAGGCCTCCAAGCAAAGCCAAGCAGATGACAACTCCGAGCATGGCGCGCCACCTCTTCTGCCTGATTGGCAACCAGAAAAAGAGCACAACCGCCAGTACCGCCCCGCCTCCTCCTGCCCAGGCTCTTCCCGGACCCAACTTAGGCCGCACAAGGGTCGCGGTCGTCGCTGTAGTGGACACAATTGCGGAAACCGTGCCGCCGGTCGCAGTCGAACTCAAGGTCAACTGGCCACTGCTGCACGTCGGAAGGTCTGTGGCTTCTGCAGGCTCAGCGGTAATTGCGCACGTCAGCATGATCGTTCCTGCGTAACCGTCGCTGGAACTGACCGTTACGGTTGAAGAAACCGAGCCGCCTGGGGCGACCGTCACCGCCGTTGCCGACATCGTGAAGGTTGGCGCCGTGACATTCACTTCTGTGGATGCCGTCCCCGATGCAGGAGCGTAGATTGAGGAACTCGTTGAGTCTGGTGTGTAGTTGGCTTTGAACGTATAGCTTTCCGCGCTGAGCGTGTTCGCCGGTATGTTAATTGTCGCTGTGCCAATGATCAGCGCCGTGGCGGCTGAGGTATAGCTGCCTCCAGAGACAATCACTGAGCCTGTGGCCGTCGGGTTGCCTAAACCTGCGCCCACTGTCACTGTCACCGTGAGAGGCTGGGTCGTAGAGATGCTCGATACGCCAGGCGTTACCGTTACCGCCGGTGCAGTCGTGCTGACGATGACTGCCGACGATGCCGTGCCCGACGCGTTGCTATAGATCGAGGAACTGTTCGAATCCGACGTATAGCTGGCACTGAACATGTAGCTTCCAGCACTCAACTTCCCAGCCGGAATATTGATTGTGGCAGTACCGCCGGTCAGCGTCGTCGCCGCGGAGGTATAACCGCTGCACGCCAGGGTCACTGACCCCATCGGTGGGGGGTTCCCTGTGCCGCCGTCCACGGCAACCGTCACGCTCAAGGGTTGAGTTGTAGTGATGCTCGACGCACCCGGTATTACTGTTACCGTCGGCGTGGTCACGGTCACGCTGACCGAGGACGATGCGGTTCCCGATGCGCCGGTATATATTGGAGAACTCGAGGAGTCCGGCGTGTAGTTGGCATTAAAGGCATAGTTGCCTGAACTTAGCTTGCCGCCCGGAATGTTGATGGTGACCGAGCCGCCGCTCAATGCCGTGGCTGCGGAGGTGTAGCCATTGCCGGACAGAGTCACGCTCCCAGTCGGAGTCGGGTTGCCCGCGCCCCCGCTGATCGCAACCGTTACGTTCAAAGCTTGCGCCGTGCTCACGCTCGTTGTCCCCGGCGTCACCGTCACCGTGGGCGTCGTGGCGGTTACCGTCTCCGAACTTGTTCCTGTGGTGCTACTGTAAGTCGAAGAGCTACCTGAATCCGGTGTGTAAGTTGCTGTGAGGGTGTCGGTCCCGGTACTCAATGAACCAGCCGGTATATTGATCAATGCGCTACCACTGATCAGTGTGGTTGACGCTGAGGTGTAATTGCCGCTGGTCAGCGTCACCGATCCAGTTGGCGTTGGCGTGCCCGCCACCGTAACCGTCACTGCGGTTGGTTGCGTTGTGGTGATGCTCGATTGTGACGGGCTTACTGTTACCGACGCCGTGGTCTTGGATACGGTCACCGGGCCTGAACCGCTGGCGCTGTTGTAGGTCAAAAAACCATTTGTATCTGGCGTATAGCTGGCTGTAAGCGTGTCAGTCCCTAAGGGGAGCGAGCCGGCCGAGACGTTGATCGTCGCACTGCCGCCGCTCAAAGTGGTCGCAGCCGAGGTGTAGCCGCCCCCGGACAGAGTTACTGAGCCCGTCGGTGACGGGTTGCCCAGCCCGCCGCTCACCGCTACCGTCACATTCAATGCCTGTGTCGCGCTGATACTTGAGGGTGATGGCGTCACCGTCACCATGGGTGTTGCAGCGGTTACAGTCACCTGCGAGGAAGCCGTTCCTGAAGCCAGATTGTAAATCCCCGAACTGTTCGTGTCGGGCGTGTAACTGGCCTGGAAGGTGTAGATACCACTGCTCAGCGTGCCGGAGGGGATGCTGACTGTTGCGCTACCGCTACTGAGTGTCGTGGCTGCCGATGTATAGCTGGCTCCCGACAGAACCACGGTCCCAGTCGGAGCCGGACTGCCTGCGCCAGCGCTCAAGGCGACTGTCACAATCAACGGTTGTGTTGTGGTCACGCTTGACGCCCCCGGCGTCACGGTTACCGTAGGTGTGGCTGAAGTCACGGTTATCGTGGTCGTGCCCGTAGCGCTGTTGTAAGTGGAGGAACTGGCTGCGTCGGGCGAATATTCAACAGTCAGCGTGTCGGTGCCCGCACTGAGCGATCCGGAGGGAATGTTGATCGCAGCGCTACCAGAAGTCAGAGTTGTCGTTGTCGAGGTGTAGCCGCCACCGGTCAGCGCCACTGTGCCGGTCGGGGTCGGCGTTTCCGCCAGGATCACGGTCAGCGTAAGAATCTGTGTCGAAATCATACTCGACACTGAGGGCGTCACAGTCACTGTGGGTGAGCCTGCAGTCCCCGTTGCTGCTGGAACTCCGACCAATACCGTTTGCCAGCCATCGGCGTCTGGCATGATGTTAAACGTGTTTTGATAGGAACCGGAGGACGGCACATTTTCAATGACAGCCGTCAAGTAGTTGGGAGTCGAGTCCAGATCTGTAGTAAACCCGGCTTGCGGAATAAAGTCATGACCCGAGTCAGCGTCCCCGAAGATCCAGTTCACAAGCAAGCCAGCGCCACCAAGTGTGACATAAGCGGTAGGTGCAGTTGTCGTGTCGGTGTCGGGAGCGGGACTTGAGACCGCAGACGCCACGGGTGTTGATCCGTTGTTCGATCCCGCCAGGGCCAGAAAGTGAAGAAAGATGGGTTCTTCGATGGGGACATTGACGGTAATTGTGTCGCCGGCCGGACAGGCCAGGGGATTCTGGACATAGTAAACAGTGCTTCGCTGGTCATAAATTATGCCAAGCCAGTCAGTGGGCCCCGCCAGGATGTTCCACCCGTTTCCGCAACTGTCAGTGACCGTGGGCTGGCCGATTGTCTGGGCATAGAAGTTGTAGTAATCGCCGAGGAACAAAAGCAAAGTTGAGGCATTCGGATAGACAAATGGCCCGGTCACATACGTTGTCGGGTAGGTGGTCTGTGCACTGGTTCCCCAGCCTCCAGAAGAAACGACCGTGGGCAGCGAGGGATTGACCAACAGTGTGGCTGCTCTGGCTGCATTGGCCGAGGAATCCTCAAATCCCGCATAGACATTGTTGGAAGTCGCGCTCGTGCTCAACAGCACAAATCGCATGGCAGACGTATTCGTCCATCCGGGCCGCGAGGTAATTTCCTTGACGATATTCGTCACATCGATGATATGAATGCAGGTATTCTGTCCGTTGTTGTTTCCCTGGCAGCTGCCTGTATCGTCGCCCGGCCCTGTGGTCATGTAATCATCGTAGGATGTCGTATCGGGAACATCGAGCGGCGTGTTACCTACCCCATTGCTGAATGAGGGGCCGTCGTCCTGGGCCACACCATAAACACGGAAGGTCGTTCCGCTGTCGGGGCACGGCGCTGCGCCGCATGGAAAGCTGGTTGCAAAGCCATCGCTGCTCACTACTTCGAGGTACGCAGATCGGACCGTATCTCCAGAATTGATGCCGGTAGAAGGGAAACGGTAACCAATGACCCAGGCACTTGATATACCACCGCCGCTCCCGACCAAATCTGCTCCGTCGATTTGCGGATCAGCGTGCCAGCCGCTGCCGTCATCCGAGTTATAGTAACCGTCGTCGGCGTCATTGGAGATCTGGATAGTATGAGAAGTCTGCCCGGGGGCTCTCAACGCAAAAAGAGCTACGCAAGCCAGCGCGAGAACCAGCTGCCAGAGTTCAACCAATTGACTGCGAGAGCGATTACGGAGAATTCGGATTTCATCAATTGGTACCGACGGAAGGGCATGCCTTCCGCATCCAGCTGCACCGTTAGCTTGCGTCATGGTTGCTTGGATGTCCAACGATGACACGCCTCCCATGGTCCTAGACAAGAATCTGGTATGAGTCATTTTGCTGAGGCCTCTCCAGCCACAGTTAATAAAAACTACAGGCAGAAACGAGGCCTCATACTGGCAGGCTCTTTCGTTGTCTCAATTGTGGAGATGGTAGTAGGGAACCTCGTCCTGGCCTGCCTGATCTTTTGTACCAGCGAGATTGTTAGTGTTTCGCGGAGGTGAGGGGCCGAATGGCCCAGTCTTTCTTGCACCAATTAATAGGTTAGTATTTGACTGGTTTAGTTGCAGTCAATGCGCGGCTAACCGTGAAATGCTTGACGAATTCACTCCCATTGTCACAGAACACCAGCTTCGGCACTCTGCCTTCATTTTTCAACTTATTCAGTGTTCTCACTACATCCTCTCCCTTGAGGCTCTGGCCGGCTTCAATGGCCACAGTCTCCCGGGTAAAGACATCAACAATCATCAATGCTCGGGAACGTCTGCCGTCTTCAAGTTGAGCGGCCACAAAATCGAGACTCTAAGCCGGATCCGGCGCCGGCGGACGGAATCGCCCTTCACGGTGATGAACCGCTTTCCTCCGTCGTTGAGCGGCGATGGCAAGTAAGGTATCGCGACAAGGACATTCATCGACTTAGATACTCTGCCCATTCCCGTGCGGCGGATTACGGGTCGGCAGGCGTTACACCAGAATCACATGACCGCCCTGTCCCGGCCCCACTTGCTTCCATGCATGACTCCGGTGCAAGGCAAGAAATACCGCGACTTTTTCGCATGCTTCATGTCGTAGCCCTCAGCATCTGACGATATTCGCAGCCTTTATGTCGCGCGTGGCATTGCGCGTGTCCACAACCAACTGTGCTTGCGCAACAATGTCCTTAAAGTTGTACTGCGAGTGGTCCGTAACAACGACTACGCAGTCAAACTCCGGTATCTTGCTGAGTGGCGTACTGGCCATATTGAGTGCGTATTTTCTCCCTTGGCCTACATTCGGAAAGAAGGGATCGTTATATTCGACTTTTGCGCCGCGCTTTTGCAAGAGCTCAATAATTGTTAGGGACGGAGACTCCCGGAGATCGTCGATATCTCGCTTGTATGACATCCCCAGAATCAGAATGCGGGAACCACATAGGGACTTGTAACGCTGGCTCAACGCTTCTGCAACGTTCTCCACTATGAAGTAGGGCATCTCCATATTGACCTGCCCAGCGAGTTCGATAAATCGAGTATGGAAATCGAATTCCTTGGCCTTCCATGAGAGATAAAACGGGTCGATCGGAATGCAATGCCCGCCAAGCCCAGGCCCCGGATAGAATGCCTGAAATCCAAAAGGTTTCGTCTTGGCGGCTTCGATCACTTCAAAAAGGTCAATGCCCATGCGCATGCAAAGCTGCTTGAGTTCGTTGACGAGCGCGATATTTACGCAGCGGTAGATGTTCTCGAGCAGTTTCGTCATCTCGGCCGCCTTCGGCGAAGAAACCACAACGGTGTGATTGAAGATTGTGCCGTAGACCGCCGAGGCCAGATCTAGAGCTGCAGCTCCGCATCCGCCGACAACTTTCGGAATATCCCGACGGGCGACCACATCGTTGCCTGGATCTTCCCGTTCAGGCGAGAACGCAACATAGAACCCTGGCGCTTCTCCATCCCAGGAAACACGTAGGCCGCTCGGATTCGCTTTCTCAAGCAATGGAACCACAATTTCTTCCGTGGTGCCGGGATAGGTTGTGCTCTCCAGAATGATTAGCTGCCCTTCCCGCAGATGAGGCGCAATGCTTGCAACTGTCCCGGTGATGAAGCTCAGATCCGGTTCATGGTGCTCATTCAGGGGAGTTGGCACGCAGATGATTACGACGTCCATACTTGCTATCTGGCCGTAATCGGTCGTAGCATTAAAGCCTTTTTGACGCGCCGCAGCAATCTCTGCCGGAGGGATGCGGACGATGTAAGAACCGTTTTGATTAAGTGTCTCAACCTTGCGAGAGTCGATGTCGAACCCGGTGACGCAGAACCGCTCCTCACTGAACAACAGGGCGAGCGGAAGCCCCACATAACCCATGCCCACCACGCCAATGCGAGCCTCATGAGTCTCAAGTCGACGCTTGATTATGCTGGTCCTTTCCAAAGATGCTATAGTCACGTGTTCCTCCAGGTGAAGTGAGGTTATCGAAGTTGAATCTACCAGAATAACCAAGGGAACCTCTGAAGAACTCCCTTGCTCATCGACTTGCGACCAAAGTGCTAGCGAGTGGCGCAATGTCAAATTTTTCTTCGACGCAGGTTTTCAAGCGTTTAGAGAACAATGCTACCGGATCTTTTGAAATCTGATTTTCGACTCGCGATCGCGCTGCGCGGCCCATTTCCTTCCACTCCATGCGCAGATCCCATGCTCGTTCCAACGTCATGGCGAAGGACTGGACCAGGGCCGCTTGGGCGACAAATCCGGTTACTCCGTCGATACATAACTCGGCGTTGCCCCCGACATCTGTAACAACCGCAGGTCGTCCGCACCACATTGCCTCAACCAATGCGAGGGGCAGACCTTCAAAGCGTGATGGAAGAACGCACAAGTGATTAGCCCCCCAGATATTGCGAACATCGGACACATGCCCGCAAAAATTCACGTTTCTTAATTGCAGCATTTCGGAGATTCGGCGCAACGCCAATTTATCGGGACCGTCTCCATAAAGATTCAGTTCAACAGGACGGTTCCGCCATTCCGGTCGCGCTAAAGTCTGTAACAACAAGTCTTGGCCCTTTGCCGCAGCGGCGAGACGGGCAACGGACGCAAAGTGCCAGCCAGCACTTTCTGCCGGCCAGTCCGGGCTCGGCTCCGTTGAGACGTTGAAGGGATTCTGCACTATCTCTGCGTTCAAGAGCGGATCGCCCAATTGGACACGCAGCAGGTCGAGATTGTTATGGGAAACGCAGAAAACTCGTTGCGAATTAGTGTAGGCATCGAATGCATCGCCGAATTGTTCGCCAAACCACCAATGATCGCTGTTGCAATTGACAATAATGACGTACGGTGTCGACGTTTGCCGGACGACTCTTGCCCAATCAACGCCATCCCCATTGCCTCCTTGGGAAATGATGACCAAGTCGGGTTTGAATTGCGCTAAACGGCTATAAACTTGTGGGCCGCCGTACAAGAGTCGGTCACGAATCCGGCGGATGCGATCGGGCTTATGTGGAGTATATGTTTCAATTTGGGCTCCATGCTTCGCGAGTTCGGCGATTCGTTCGGATTCTCTCATCCAATAAACAACTGAAACAAATACGTCGTGCCCTTCTTTCTTGAGCCTACATGCGGCCTGACTCCATAACTCTTCGCTTCCCCCCCATTTAGCACCGCACATTGTGCTGACAAAAGCGAATTTCATTGGATGCTCTCCACCTGGACGCCTCTCGCCAGTTTAGCAACCAAGAGACGCTCAAAAAACTTGCCACTTAGATCCGCGTTTTCACCGTCCTTGTAGTACTCAGACGCATTCCGCAGAGCAAGCAAGCGGGCCTCCAAATATGCATTCCGATCTTTGAGTATTCGAGAGATTTCATTGAACATGGCATCTGGCAAAAGCGTCTGACCAGGAGCAAAACACGCGAGATCGCCTGTGGTGTATCCACGATCTGTCTGAATAAAAAATGTCGGCAGACCACATGCCGAAGCGATTGTAAGCACGCCGCTGCATATACCGACGACAGTGGATGAACGCCGCAGATCGTCTTCAAGGGACCACGTTGGATGAGACAATTCACACCGCATTGAATGCTTCCGAATGAGGCGCTGACAGGCCTCGAAATCCAAATTGTTCCAGAATGGGTGTGGGCGGATAATAAGGCGGCGAAGTGGCGCATTAGACCGCAGAAGTTTCTCGGCTACTTCCAAGAGCGCCTGGCACTGGCTTTCGACACCATAGAACTCAGCTTGCGCGGTTGGCCAGTTCACGTCTACCATAAGGACAGTACGCAGTGCAAATTGCTCCTGCAGCGCAGTCACTGTGTCGTAGAGGCTTCCACCTGCAATGTATTCCGTTGCCGGTTCTGGCAATCCACAAACTTCAATGAATTTGCGATTCATTTGCGACAGAAAGGATGCGGAAGACTGTCCGAAAGCAACATATTTGGACGCCGTAACCGGAACATCCAGTGTATGCCCGATAACTCCTTGTTGGAATGTAATGACGGGCCTTCCCCTTTGCAGTCCCGTTCGGCAAACAGGGCTACATAGAGCGTGCCAATGGCAACGGGCTACCACGAATTCAAATTCCACATCCTGCGCGAGGCGTTCCCACGCCTCAACGTAGTATGCAAGGTGCTCGAAACCCCATTTTGCATTCGGGCTGGGACCCAATCCAAGCGGCTCCAAAATTGACACGGTCCTCTCAAACGCCGTGGCGCCGCGCGCCCGAACAATTCGCGAACGCAAACGGGCTTCGACGCGGTTCGAGACGGCCGTCGGATCAATGAATTCCACCTGACCGCGACGCTTCGAAGCTTCCAGTTGCGTGACTAACTCCGTTCGGAAGGGAGCGTTGTCCGGCAGTAAACACAAGACTTTTGCGTCTGTTTGAGCCAGCCCAAGTAAAGTTCGTATTAGAAATTCATTCTCCGTCTTTCGTCCAAAATACGGCATCGGGCAGAAGAGCACGTCAGTCTGCAGTTTTCGACGCGGCTGCAAGCGGCTAACTGAGTCGACGCTACGAATAGCTTTATGAAACAGACGCCTCGAAAGACGCGACTCCTTAGGTTTGGCAATACAGTTGGATCGGGCGTCTAGCTGAAGTTGCATGAAGTAGTCTTGCAAACTCGGATCATTGCGGTAGAGAAGAGACTGAATTCTAAAGAAGTCCGCAATGCGCATACCCGACGATTGAAATAAACCTTCGATACTCATGCGGATCGGGGCGCTTCGGCTGCCGTTTGATTCTTGGCTAGGATTGATTTGACGGCTTCAATCACCTGGTCTTGCGCGGAGTGAGTCAGACCAACAGAACAAGGTAGACTGAGTGCTTTGGCATACAGTAAATCAGCTACTGGGCAAGAGGAACTGCCGGCTTGCGGATGCGCCAGAGAGCGATGGATCGGTTGCCAAAGCGGTCGAGTTTGGATCCTTTGAGCATTTAATTCGCGAAGAAGATCTCTAGAGCTGAGGCCTGATTCACTTTCGTCGATCAGCACTGTATACATCCAGTAGGTGGCATACGCCCAGTCCGCTTCGCTGGGGATTTGAATCCCAGGAACCGCAGAAAGCGATTCTTCATAGCGTCTCGCAATTTGACGTTTCGTTTGCACAAATGTGTCGAGTTGCTCCATTTGTGCACAGCCAATTGCCGCCAGTACGTTCGTCAGGCGGTAGTTGTAGCCAATCTCGTTGTGCACATATTCGATCGGGTCATCTTTCGCCTGCGTCGTGAGATACTTCGCGCGTTTGGCTATTCTCGCGTCGTCAGTAACCAGCATGCCGCCGCCGCCGGTGGTAATGATTTTGTTTCCGTTGAAACTAAAGCAGGCTGACTGACCGAAACTGCCTAAACTCTTCCCACGATAGCGCGCACCTAGTCCTTCGGTCGCATCTTCGATCACCGCCACTGAATACTTCGCGGCGATCTCGAGGATGGGATCCAAATCCGCTGGGTGGCCCAGAATATGAACCGGCAATATTGCCTTAACGCGCCGCCCGGTCCTTAGATTCACCAATGTGTGGCCATCCCAACGACAATCGTTTTCAAGGAAGTCGATGACCCTGGCCGGATCAATTTGCCAGTACTTTGGCTCCGCGTCGATGAAAACTGGCCAAGCACCCACATATCGAATTGCATTCGCCGGTGCGATAAATGTAAGCGTCGAGACAAGTACTTCGTCATTCGTCTCCACGCCTGCGAGCATAAGCGCGATATGTAAAGCAGCGGTACCATTCACAGTGGCCACCGCGTACTTCGCGCCCACGCGTTCGGCCGTCAGTTTCTCGAACCGGTCAACATAGGTTCCCACCGACGATACCCAGTTTGTATCGAGGCACTCTTTCACGTATTCCCACTCGTTCCCGCGAAACTCGGGAACGATCAGCGGGGTGAATTCCGCGAGCGGCGGCGTCCCTGGTGCCAAGTTTTCTGTCGGAATCAATTGCGGTATCTCCCGTCGCCGAAGTTGCCGATGGCGCCGCTGCGCACGAGATGCGCTACTTCTTCGATGCCCTGGGCAACCGTGCGGGTGATTTTGAATCCAAGTTGGCCGGTGATGCGAGTGAAAGACACTCGATAATCCCGTGGATCTTCTTCCTTTCGCACGAACTCAACGAGTGAATCGGGAACATAAGGGCGGATCATTTCGACGAGTTGCCGCTTCTGAAAATTCTGGTCTGTCGCTCCCACATTGAATACGGTCCGGGCAACCTTCTCCGCGGGAGAGCTAAGGACGAGCCGGATGGCCCGGGCAGCATCCCTCACATGGACATACGGGCGCCAGAATTGCTCACCGTACACCTTGATGTGTTTAGTCGTCAGCAACTCCATCGTGAACTCATTCACCGTCAGGTCAAATCGCATGCGCGGAGACACGCCAAAGATAGTCGCGAACCGCATGGGGGTTGGACACCATTCCCCATCGCGGCCCCTCTGCAATAACGCCCTCTCCACAGCCACCTTCGTTTCGGCATACAGAGATACGGGGCACAATTCCGACTCCTCGTCCACGTAGGCGTTGGAAGCCTTCATCTTTCCGTAGTTACTGCACGTTGAGGCAAAGATGAAACGGCTGACGCCAGCCCGCTGACTCTCCTCAATGAGCGCGAGGGAGGCTTGCAGATTCACTGCTTCCGCCAGATCCGGCTGGCGGGAGCAGGCGGGGTCACCAACCACTGCAGCAAGATGTACCACCGCCTCAATTCCGCCCACGACGGCGCGCAGACTATCTCGGTCACGCACGTCGCCCCGGACGAATTCAAATTCGGGGTTAGACCAAACGCCTAACAGCGAATCGCCGCCATGCAGAAGGCAGTCGATCACCCGAACCCGGTGTCCTTCTGCCAGGAGCAGCGGCACCAGAGTTGACCCGATATATCCTGCGCCGCCAGTGACAAGGATGTTCATTTGGGTTTTCTTCGCTCAACCTTCTCCCGTGAATTAATTACCCTCTTGCGCAAAATGCCCAATTCCGCTGGTGAATCTCCGCCGGCTTTGACAACGAAGTCAGATTAAGCAGCGGCCT
>Ga0206924_1147_pt1 | contig 12325 bp, 13 predicted proteins | sample Alteio_BWOrgHeat_61_FD_152947 | JGI IMG/M metagenome (GOLD analysis project Ga0206924, IMG submission 152947) | Enriched cells from forest soil in Barre Woods Harvard Forest LTER site, Petersham, Massachusetts, United States -... | ecosystem: Environmental > Terrestrial > Soil > Temperate forest >...
GCTGCCGGGCCGCGAGCGTGCTGGCGGACGACCGCCGGATGCGGGCCGCCGGTGGCTTCGCGGGGATGGAGATGCTGTTCCGCATCTTCGATCGTCAAATCGATCTTGGCCACGACCGCGCCGACTTCACCTTGTGCCTCGGTGAGAGGTTTGCCGGTTTCGAGCGCGATGCCACGCGCCAGTTCCTCCTTCGCGCCGGCTAGGGCCTGCTGTGCTGCCCGCATGCGCTCGATCCGTTTCGGAAGTGGAGTATGCGCCCACGGAATGGCCGCAGCCAGCGCCGGCTCCACCGCGACAGAGACATCGCCCGCTACGACTTCCGGCAGCGCGATCGACAGATCGCCCGGGCTCCGGTTGGTCCAGCGTTCAGCCACCATAGACGTCCCTCCACGCGGCGAAGGTGTTGAGATGCACGCGCACGACCTTGCTCACGTCGCTCGTGTAGCCACCGGCCAGCACCCACGCGATGGGAATGCCGTTGGCCTTGGCAAATTCAAAGACGCACCGGTCTCGCGCGTAGAGGTCGTCGTGGTCCAGCGCCAACGGTGAATAGGGATCTTCGAAATACGGATCGGCCCCGGCTTGGTAGAGCAGGACATCCGGTTTGCGTGCCGCGAGCAATGGCAACGCGCGTTCCATGGTCTCGAGCAGCGACTCGCGATTGCATCCTGCGGGCAACTCGAAGGAGAGGTGATTGCCGCCGTCCACGTGATGCCGCTCCGAGACGTCGCGGTAGCAGAAGTTGTCCCAGAAATCGTTGCCGTAGAGGGAAAGTGCGAAGATGTGTGGGCGCGCAGCGGCGAGTTGCGCGGTGCCATTGCCGTAGTGCAGGTCCATGTCGAGGATCGCCACCTTGCGGGCTTCGCCGGCGGCGACGAGCGCATCGGCGGTGACGATCAGTCCATTGAACGTGCAAAAGCCTTCACCGTGGTCCGCGCACGCGTGGTGAAAGCCGCTGACCAGCGCCGCGGAAACCCCGTCCTTCAAGGCCTGGCGCGCGGCGGCGAGGCATCCACCGCTGGTCAGGCAGACGCTCGGGAAAAGTTCCGGCGACCACGGGAATTTTTGCGACTGCGCAAGGTCGCGCGGCTCGCCGGTCTGGACCGCGGCGATATATTCGGGCGTATGGACAAGGCCAAAATCTTCCATTGAGACCGGAGCCGGTCGCGCGAGCTTGATGTCCGCTGCGTCCCGTAAGCCATCGGCCACGAGGCCGAATTTGCGGATCGGCATAATATGCTGACCAATGGGCGCCGCGTATCCCGGATGGAAAAAGGCAGTCAGCATTGCGTCGGCGGGACGAGCGGGATCATCGCGCTGTCCCCAGGATAATGATCGAGGGAAAGCGCCGGATGCGCAAGGTCGGCCGGGCGGCACATGGGGCGATAAATCTCGTAGAGGGTTTCGACCAGTTGCCGCGCCTCGGCCCCAAAGATCACGCGCTCGTGCTCGCGATTCACGCGGCGGACGAGGAGTTGATAGGGCAGGGGACGCGGCCCGCCGCTGGCCTCGATCACGGCGTGCACGCGGAAATCGGGTTGAAAGTATTTGACGAGATTCGGGTCGAGCTTGCGAAAGCCGGCGCGCTCGTAGGCCTGTAGGCGAATCAGGCGCGAGGGTTCGTCGGGCTGCGCGTGTTCCATCTCGGCGAGAAGCGTGATGGGTGTGTGAGGAGAACCGCTGTTGGCGGCGAGGCATTCGCGAGCCGCAGCGATGGGCAGGGTGCGCATCCAGCCGGCGAGCCCCGTGCGGCGGGCGGGCGACGCGACGAGGTTGTGCGAGAGATGGACGACGACATGGTTGCCCTCGCGGGCGAGCGCCGCGGTGTGGTCACGCACGGCGACGAATTCCTCGCCGCGATGCACGAGCGCCATTTCGTAAAGGAATCGCCTGCCCATCTGAAAACGCTCACCCAGCGCGGCGCGGGTTTCCAGCGAATCCGAGGAGCCGAATTCCGCGCACAGCCGCCCGTAGGCTTCCTCGAAAAGCGGGTCGTCCTTGCTCCGGATGAGCGCGAGATCGAAGCGCCCAGGATCCAGCTTGGCGGATTTGAAATCGCCCGGGGCGAGGTCGCGCGTGGTGACGGGCCATTGCATCGTATTCAAGATGAACTCCATGCCGTCGCTTGGCAAAGGTTTCAGATGGTGGTTCATTGTCCCATGAAGAGCGATCCCGTCTCCCTTGACGTGCTCGCGCGGGTCGACGCGCAGCACCACCTGCATCCGTTTACCAACCACGAGGAGATGCACGCGGCGGGCACGCACGTGATCGTGCGCGGCGAGGGGGTGTACCTGTGGGATGTGCAGGGCCGGAAGCTGCTCGATGGCCTCGCGGGGCTCTGGTGCGTGAATGTGGGCTACAGTTGCCGCGAAATTGTCGAGGCGGTGAACGCGCAGATGAAGCGGCTGCCCTACTATTGCTCGTTCTTCAATTCGACGACTGAACCCGCCATCGCGCTCGCGAACCGGCTTTCGGAATTGGCCCCGCGTGGGCTTGGGCATGTCATGTTTACCGACTCGGGTTCCGAGGCGAACGAGACCGCGCTCAAGTTTATTCGCGGCTATTGGAAATTACGCGGTCAGCCGAAGCGCACGAAGATCGTCACGCGCAATTTCGCTTATCATGGCGTGACGCTGGCGACGACGAGCATGACCGGGCTGCCGGCCTGTACCACGCCGTTCGATCTGCCACTGCCGGGCTTTGTGCAGGTGCCGGGTCCGAATGCCTATGCGGCGAACCGCGAGCACGAACCCGGTGCCTACGGCCAATGGTGCCTCGAGGAAACGGAACGCATCGTCCAGCGCGAGGGCCCGGAAACGATTGCGGCGATCTTTGTTGAGCCGGTGCAGGGGGGCGGGAGGAGTGATCGTACCGCCAGCGGGATATTTGCACGGACTGCGGGACTTGGCGCACCGGCATGGCATCCTGTTCGTGGCGGACGAAGTGATCACCGCGTTTGGCCGGTTGGGGAGTTGGTTTGCGAGCGAGCTTTGGAACTTGGAGCCGGATTTCATTGCCGTGGCCAAGGGCCTCACGAGCGGGTACCTGCCGCTCGGCGCCACTCTCGTGCGCGATGAAATTGCCAAGGTGCTGATCCACGGCGGGTATCTCGCGCATGGGTTTACTTACAGCGGGCATCCGACGACTTGCGCGGCGGCGCTGGCGAACCTTGAGGTGATTCAACGCGACAAACTCGTTGAGCATGTGCGCGACGATGTCGGTCCTTATTTCCAAGAAAAATTGCACGGCCTGGCCAGGCATCCTTTTGTCGGTGAAGCGCGCGGATACGGGCTCATCGGCGGGCTGGAATTGCTGCCACAGGATGGAGACAAATCGAAACTGAACGGAACGCTCGGGGCCAGGGCAGCCGCACTGGCGCGGAAGGAAGGCGTGATCGTGCGCGGGATTCGCGATCTCATCGCCATGTCGCCGCCGCTCATCATCACGCGGCCGCAGATCGACGAACTTTTTGCTGGAGTGGAGCGCATGCTGGCTAAGCTCTGGGAATGAAGCCACGATGCCGCTGTGCCTGGGCGCGCGAAGAACCGAACATCACCTATCACGATACCGAATGGGGCGTGCCGCAACACGATGATCTCGTGCTCTTCGAGTTTCTCATTCTGGAAGGCGCGCAGGCCGGCCTGAGTTGGACGACGATCCTGAACAAGCGTGAAAACTATCGGGCGGCTTACGATGGCTTCGATGTGCGACGGATTGCGAAATACGACGATCGCAAAGCAGCGAAGTTGCTCGCCGATCCGGGCATTGTCCGCAATCGGCTCAAAGTTGCCGCGTCCATTGGCAACGCCCGCGCCTTCCTCGACGTGCAAAAGGAGATCGGCAGCTTTGATCGTTACATCTGGGGATTTGTCGGTGGGAAGCCGCTGCAGAATCGGCGTGCCTCGATGAAGGAAGTACCCGCGCGCACGCCGGAGTCCGACGCGATGAGTAAGGACCTCCTGCGGCGGGGATTCAAATTCGTGGGCTCGACGATCTGCTACGCCTTCATGCAGGCCTGCGGACTTGTCAACGATCACAGCGTCGATTGCTTCCGTCATCGCATGGTGGCGAAGTTGAAGTGAAACCGCAGAAGTGCAAAGAGTGCCGAGAGATTGAGAGGAGCTTGGGGAACTGGTTCGCTAAGTTTCCTTCCTCGCCGTTTCCTCACCTCTGCGGTTTATGAGATGGGTGATGACACTCGACTTTCCCCCGGGCGAGGCATACGCCAGTGCCTGATCTTCCACCCATGAGTTTTCCGGTTCGCATCTCCCTTGCGCTCGCGCCTATTTTTCTTGCTCACGCTCCTTTGCGAGCTGCGGATACGATCGAGATCAAGCCGCGGTGGTTGGCAGGCAAGAAATACTACCAGACGATGCGGACCGATCAGGAGAGCAAGGCAGAGATTGGAGAGGAAAAAATGGAGCAGAAGATGATCACGACGATCGAGGCCACAGAGACGGTGCAAAATGGCCTGCCGAAGCGGATGACCATGCGCTACGAGCGCGTGAATGTGGAGATGGATGTGAACGGGCAGAAGATGACGTATGACTCCGCCAACCCCGGCGCGAGCACCGACCCACTCGGATTCGGCAAGACTTATGGGGCACTCGTTGGACAGGATTTGAAGGTGTCACTGGATGGGAACGACGAGATCGTCCATATCGAAAACTACGACGACTTTATCAAGCGCTTTGCCGCTGTGGGCGAGCCCAGCCTTGAGCCGGAGAAGATGTTCAGTCGCGAATTGCTCACTCAGATGATGAAGCAAGGCGGCCTGCAAAGTGAACCGGGCAAACCGGTGACCATTGGCGATGCCTGGCCCTTTCATAATACCATCGAGTTGCCGGAAGTCGGGAAGATTACAGTCAATGGGACTTACACACTTAAGAGCATCGGCGACCACAACGGGGCCCGGTGTGCGGAGATTACTGCTGATGGAACTCTTTCAATGGATGTCGAAGCCGCTGCGCCGGATAGCTCGCGGGAGGTGAAAGTCACCGGGGGAACGGTCAAAGGGCCGATCTGGTTTGATCTTCAACTTGGCACGGAACGCGAATCTCAACTCGTTGAGGAGATGGTCGTTTCGATGAAAGACCCAGACGATCCCACCGCGACGGTTGTGATGCCATCGAAGACAAAGGTCACGACGACGCTGACGAAGTTCGAGGACGCGAAGTGATCAGAATATTGGGTATCGACTAAAAGCTGGCCAGACAGTTACCACGAACTGAGAGTCAGGCGCTTTTCACTTTGTCTGAATGAACGCGACGATGTCTCGCCGAAGCTTCTCGGCGTCGACCTGATTGAGATACATCATGTGGCCAGCCTCGTAGTATTGCACTGAGATGTTCGACCGCAGGTCATCGGGAATGTGGAGGTGGTCGATGCTGTAGAGTGTGGACGCAGCGGGGACGGCGAGATCGCAGTGGCCGAGGCAGAAAAGCACGCGCAGGCGGGTGTTGTTTTGCATGGCCCGCGCGAGGCGATCCTCGACGTTCACAGATTCGCCGTCGAAATCCTTGTAGCTCCAATTGACGTCAGTGAGGATGTGATACGGCAGGTCCCATTCGTAACCAAGATCGCCACGGATGGAGGCATTTGCGGCCGCTGAGAAGGAACCGTAGATGTTGGTGTAGCTGGGGTCGAAGTTGGGGCGGTTCTGCAGCTGTTCGTAATCCTCAGAGACAACGCGTCCATCGAAGCGGCCAATGATTTTGCCTTCCTTACGGAGGAGGTTTTCGAAAAACAGGCCGGGCCGGATGACGAGGTGGGCGCGTTCGATTAAGTCACGGTCAAGCCCGGTGAAGCGGGCCAGTTTCTCGGCAACCCGGGTACGATCGGTGGCAGCGAGCGTGGAACCTTTGAGCAAGGCGAGAGCGTAGTCGCCTTGGGCAAACGTCGTGGCCTCGGCGATGGCTTTCGTGCGGTCGGCCTGCAAGTCGGACGGCAGCTTTTTGTGGAAATGCGCGGTAGCAGTGTAGCTGGGTAGAGAGTTTATGGCGCCGAGAACGTCGCCGCCCATGGCGTCGAAATTCAAGACGCCGGAAATGCTGACGAAACCATCGAGATAAAGGCCGAATTTGCTTTGCAAGAAGTCGCAGAGACCGGCGCCGCGCACGCCACCGTAACTTTCGCCGCACAGATACTTTGGCGAAGCCCAGCGCTGCTCGCGCGTGGTGAAGGAGCGAATGAACTCCCCCACGCTCTCGATGTCGCCATTTACGCTCCAGAATTGTTCACCCTTCTCCCCCTTAGCTGGACGGCTGGCGCCCGTGCCTACGGGATCGATGAAGACGAGATCAGTAACATCGAGGATGGAGTTGGGGTTCGACACCACAGGCGCGTGCGGCGCAGCATTGAGCCCCTGCGGATCGAGCTCGATCTTCTTTGGGCCAAGCCCGCCGAAGTGCAGCCAAACTGCGGACGAACCAGGGCCGCCATTGAAACAAAACGTGATTGGCCGTTTCCCAGCATCGGTCGCAGCCAAGGGCTTCCCATCCGCTCCCACAACGCTGTAGTAGACGAAGAACACCGATGCCTTCTCCCCGGTGCCGTCTTCTTTCAAAAGTGGCAGCGTTCCCGTCTTTGCCACATACTTCACTTCCTGTCCGCCGATGGTCACGGATCCCTTCGATTCCTTGGGCTTTTCCTCTTTGGCCTTTTCTTCTGGCTTCTTGTCCGCAGGCTTCGCGTCCTCTTTTTTTTCATCCGGCTTCTTCGCGCCTTCCTCAGATGCGGACTTGTCATTGGCGAACGACGGAAGGCCGAAGAAGCATAGTAACAGGAGGATGGAGAGAGGGTGGGGGCGATTCATGAGAAGCGTTTAGTCAGTAAAACGAGGTCTTTCGTTCATCGCAACCACGCGTCGGACCTGCGCCCGCTTTTCTTCGGAGGGCGAGATTGAGCTTGGCGTGTGGAATCGAGTGGAAGACTTTCTCCACGGAACTTCCCCTCAGATGAAACCACTTCTGGTTGTAATCACACTTCTTTTTGGCGCAACGGTGTGGGCCCAGGTGCCCCTTCCGCCGGTAGTGCCGCATTCACCCAATGCCAAAGGGAACAATGGACTGACCTTTGAGGCCAAGCTGGTTTCTAGTGGAGGCGCGACCAAGACGGAGAAGGGTGGCATCGCGAATTCTAGTGGGCAGACCTTCGAAAGCATGCAAACGCACGAGAGCAAAAGCCGGGTGGAGGTAATCGTTCGGAATCTTAGTACGGTGCCGGCGCAACCGCGCGTTGATTGGTTTTTTGTCGCGCGTGAGATCCCATCGAGGCGGGAGTACGTTTGGGATCAGGGGCAAAAGGACGTGTCGCTTGCACCCGGGTCTGAAGAAAAAGAAATGCTGGAATCGAAACCCCTGGCGCAGACGACTCGCCGGAAAACGGAGTTCTCCAGGCCGCAAAACTTCCCCGGTTCGCAACAGATCCAGCCGCAATCCTCCACAGAACAGAGTGGAGGCCGCCCATCCGGCTGGATCGTGCGCATGTGGGATGGGGAGCAACTGTTGCGGGTGCAGGCCTCGTCGAGCGATTTGGAAACTGTCGGGCGTGACCCGGCATTACTCAGCAAACTGACGGGAACTCCAGCTGGCCAACCGCATTAATCGCGTTTCAGGCGAGGCATTTCTCGAGTTCGGTGCGGATTTTCGCCTCGTCGAGTTGTTTGCCGATGAAGACGAGCTGGCTCGTGCGCTTCTCGTCCTTTTCCCAGAGCCGGTCCCACATGATGGTAAAGCGATTATTCACGCCGTGGAAGATCGCCCGGCGCGGGTTGCCCGTGATCGAGATGAACCCCTTGGAACGATAGACCTTCTCTTTCTCTGAGAGGCGTTGGACGAAGAACTCGAACTTCTCCACGTTGAACGGACGGTCAAACTCGAAGGAGAAGCTTTGGATATCGTGGTGATGCCGGGTGTTGAGTTCGTTGAGGAACTCGGGATCGACTGAGAGCTTCTGGTCGACCTTGAAGGCGTTCATGTCGAGGATCTCCTTGAGATTCGCCTGCGACTGGCTGGTGCGGAAAATCGTGGCGTGGGGGTTGAGTTCGCGGATTTTCGTCTCGAGTTGGTCAAGTTGCTCGGGGGAGACGAGGTCGGTCTTGTTTAGCAGGAGGAAATCCGCCATCGCGACCTGCTCCTTGGCCGTATCGGTTTCCTTCATCTGCTTTTCGATCTGCTCGGCGTCGACCACGGTGATGATCGAGTCCATGCGCACGAACTGTTGGAGCTGCGGGATGTTCAGAAAGGTCTGCGCGACCGGGCCGGGATCGGCGATGCCGGTGGTCTCAATGAGCAGGTAGTCGAAGCCGCCCTTTTTGATGAGGGTCTGCACGCCTTTGACGAGATCCTTGCGCACCGTGCAACAGAGACAGCCGTTGGAAAGCTCCAGCACATCGTCGTCGGTCTTTTCCACGAGGGCGCCGTCGATGCCAATCTTGCCGACCTCATTGATGATCACGGCGAACTTGTAGCCGTGGTTCTGCTTGAGGATGTAGTTGAGGAGCGTGGTCTTGCCGGCTCCGAGGAAGCCGGTGAGGATGGTGACAGGGACGGGATTCATGGGATCAGGCGAGTGAGGAAGGGAACGTAGAAGAAGTTCGGCACATTGCCGCAAAAAAGAAGCTGGCGGCTCGGAGATAACTCCGAAGCCGCCAGAAATCTTTGCGGAATAGCGCGCCGGTCTAAGCGGGCTTCGTCTTCTTGAGCAGCGGGAGACCGGTCTTGGTGTTTTCCGAGACTTCGTAGCCTGCGGGCAGCGCGTCGATCGCGCCTTCCTTGGCCTCGGCCCCGAAGTAGTAAAGGGTGACCTTTTGGCCGCCCTTCAGCTCCTGGTGCCGCTGATGGAGGAAGTAGGTTTTACCGGATTTCTTGGAGATAACGCTGAATGCCATAGGAATGTTTCTGTTGGGGTTGGGTGGATGACGTTTCGAGCTCTGCCCGGCGTCTACACGACGCCAGCGGCCTTCAGAGTGGCATAAGCGCCATTTTTCGTCACTGTTTTAAGTGCGCGAGTCGAAAGCTTAACGGTAACAAAACGCTTGAGTTCGCTCACCCAAATACGCTTCTTCTTCAGGTTTGGCGTGAAAGTGCGGGGAACCGCCTTGGTGACGTGCTGGCCGATGCCGCCCTTTTTCTTGGCCAGACCGCGGCGGTGAATCTTGCTGCCCTTCACAGGGCGGGCGTTGGTGATGCTGCAAACTTTGCTCATACAGGAAAATGCTTTGGTGCGAGTGGGGCGGGGACAATGGAGGGGTGGCCCTCTGTGGTCAAGGGGAATTTCAGGGTTGGTTTTTCCGACGTGGAAAACGGGGCTGAAGATGGAATTCAGCCCTATCCCAAGGCGGCCAAGTCGGCATCCACCATGATTTTGACCAAGCCATCGAATTTCGTTGCCGGCGCCCAGCCCAGTTTTTCCTTCGCCTTGGCGGGGTTGCCGATCAGCAGGTCGACTTCCGCTGGCCGTTCGTAGCGGGCGTCGTATTTCACGAATTCCTTCCAGTCCAGGCCCACGTGGCCGAAGGCGGCCTCGATAAACTCGCGCACGGTATGCGTCTCGTTGGTCGCCAGCACGTAGTCGTCACTCTCGGGCTGCTGGAGCATCCGCCACATGCCTTCTACGTATTCCGGTGCGTAGCCCCAATCGCGCTTGGCGTCGAGGTTGCCGAGGAAAAGCTCCTTCTGTTTGCCTTTCTTGATGGCCGCAACGGCGCGGGTGATCTTTCGGGTCACAAACGTCTCACCGCGGCGCGGGCTTTCGTGATTGAAGAGAATGCCGTTGCTGGCGTGCATCCCGTAGCTTTCCCGGTAGTTCACCGTGGCCCAGTAGGCGTAAACCTTGGCTACGGCGTAAGGCGAGCGCGGCCAGAAAGGAGTTGATTCGATCTGCGGCACCGCCTGGACCTTGCCATACATCTCGCTCGAGCTGGCTTGATAGAACCGGGCCTGCACCCGCGCTTCGCGGATCGCCTCCAGGATGCGAATGGTGCCCAAACCGGTGACATCCCCCGTATTCTCCGGGATGTCGTAGCTCACGCGGACGTGGCTCTGGGCGCCGAGATGATAGACCTCGTCAGGCCCGATGCGATCGATGAGCCGTGTGAGGTTCAGTGCGTCCGATAGATCACCGTAGTGCAGGAAGAGCCGCACGCCGTGAACATGCGGATCCGTATAGAGGTGGTCGATGCGTGAAGTGTTGAAGGTGCTGGCTCGGCGAATGATGCCGTGCACTTCGTATCCCTTTTCGAGGAGCAGATCGGCCAGATAAGATCCGTCCTGCCCAGTAATCCCTGTGATGAGCGCTTTTTTCATGATGGAAAGACCAACCCGACGGGTTCAGGAACCGCGGCGGAAGCGGAGCTAATAGCGGCTCGTTGCGCGCTGATCAACTCCCCAATGCCTTTTTTTCCCAAGGCCAGCATCGCCGCCAGTTCGCCTTCGGAGAAAGTCTGCTCCTCACCCGAGCCCTGCACCTCCACGAACTGGCCGCCTTCCGTCATCACCAAATTCATGTCCACGGCGGCATCCTTGTCTTCGAGGTAGTTGAGATCGAGCAACGGTTCGCCGTTGACGACGCCCACACTCACCGCGGCGAGGAGCTTCCGGATCGGGGACTTCGTGAGCAGTCCCTTCTCGATGAGCTTCTCCACGGCGAGCGAAGCGGCCACGCAGGCGCCCGTGATCGAAGCCGTGCGCGTGCCGCCATCGGCCTGCAGCACATCGCAGTCGATGCACAGCGTCCGCGGCCCCAGCAGATCCAAGTCCACGACCGCGCGCAACGACCGCCCAATGAGCCGCTGGATTTCCACGCTCCGTCCATCGAGACGCCCCTTCGCGCTGTCACGCGCCTTTCGCTCCAGCGTGGAGTAGGGGAGCATGGAATACTCCGCCGTGAGCCAGCCACCGGGCACCTTCTGCGCCTTCATCCAGCCGGGCACCGACTCCTCGATCATCGCGCTGCAGATGACCCGCGTATCCCCCGCGGCGACCAGCACGGAGCCGGTGGAGTGAGGGGCGATGTTCTGCGTGAAGGATAAAGGGCGGAGTTGGTCACTGCGGCGACCGTCGTGGCGAGGCATGCGGCGGAGGGTAGGGAAGCGAAGGGGAAAGTGGGAAGCGTGGAGTGCGGGAATTCTCTGTGAGGACGCGAAAGGGGCCTTATTTTTTCATTTCATTAATTCCCGGAAATTCATTTTTTCCCACTGTTAACGGATGTAAAACACTGCCCGCGAGAAGCTTCCGGACCAAAACCAATCGGAGCGGCAAATCGAAACCCGCGCCCAACGCCCAGAAACCCGCGCCCAATCTTGAATTTCCTTGTCTTCCCCGCGCGATGGCACGAAACACGAGCCCCGTATGTCTGAATCCGCGCAATTCACATCGGGGCTGGATAAATCGGTCTCGGGACTCAAGAAACTGATTAAAAATCACCTGAAGTTCAGCCTCGCTCGTGACACCCAAACGGCCTCCCGTCGCGACTGGTGGCTGGCCACTTCCAAGGCTGCTCAAAGCCTCATCATCGAACGCATGATCGCCACCCAGTCGGCGCATCATCGCACCAACGCCAAGCGCGTTTACTACTTCTCCCTCGAGTTCCTCATGGGGCGCTTGTTCTCGAACAGCCTCTACAGCGCCGGCATCTTCGAAGAGATGGAACTGGCCCTGCAGGAGATGGGCCTCGATACCGAAACACTCCGCCGCGAGGAATACGACATGGCCCTCGGCAATGGCGGTCTCGGCCGCCTCGCCGCCTGCTTCCTCGATTCCCTCGCCACCCTCGACCTCCCCGCGATCGGCTACGGCATCCACTACCAGTACGGCCTCTTCAAACAGGAGTTCCGCAATGGCCACCAGGTCGAGCTCCCCGACGCCTGGCTCACCTACGGCACCCCGTGGGAAATCGTCCGCCCCGAGCACTCCACCGAAGTGCTCATCTACGGCCAGGTCGAAAACGTCTTCGACGACCGCGGCAACTACGTCCCGCGCTGGACCGGCGCGAAAAAACTCGTCGGCGTGCCCTACGACATCCCGATCCCCGGTTTCGGCACGAACACCGTGAACTTCCTCCGCCTCTGGGAATCCCGCGCCTCGGAGGAATTCGATTTCGAAGCCTTCAATCGCGGCGGCTACGTCGAAGCCGTGCGGGAAAAGAACGCCAACGAGACCATCTCGAAAGTCCTCTACCCGAACGACAAGACCGAGAGCGGCAAGGAGTTGCGCCTCGTCCAGCAGTACTTCTTCGTCGCCTGTTCGCTGAAGGACATCTTTCGCCGCTTCCGCAAGGACAACGAAGCGTGGGAGGATTTCCCGGAGAAATCCGTCATCCAACT
>Ga0206924_1148_pt1 | contig 12181 bp, 12 predicted proteins | sample Alteio_BWOrgHeat_61_FD_152947 | JGI IMG/M metagenome (GOLD analysis project Ga0206924, IMG submission 152947) | Enriched cells from forest soil in Barre Woods Harvard Forest LTER site, Petersham, Massachusetts, United States -... | ecosystem: Environmental > Terrestrial > Soil > Temperate forest >...
AGGAAGGCCGCGACCTCAGCGATATCGCGTGGCTGGCCGATGCGGCCGAGCGGGGTTTGAGAAGCAGCTTGCTTTTCGAACTCGCTGCCAATGAAGCCCGCGTCTTGCGTGCCTTCTGTCTCGATCAAGCCGGGGTTCAGTGCATTGACCCGAATTTTCTTGGGGCCGAGTTCCTTGGCGAGCGAACCGGTGATGGTGTTGACTGCCCCCTTGGTCGCGCTATAGACCGCGGCGTTCGCAAATCCCGAAGCAACAACCGAGCCAATGTTGATGATGCTTCCGCCGGCAGGATTGAAGCTCTCGACGGCTGCTTGGGTCGTCAGCAGCAAGCCGAGTACGTTGAGGTTGAACTGCTTGTGAAAGTGCTCGGGTGTGATCTGTTCGAGCGGGCCGAATTCGTAAATGCCGGCGTTATTCACTAGAACGTCGATGGGGCCGAGTTGCTCCGCAACGGACTTGACGAAGGGACCCACGGAGTCGGGATTCGAAAGGTCGGCCTGGAATGCGGCGGCTTTGCCGCCGGCTGCCGTAATCTCTTTGACTACCTTCTCCGCGCCCGCTTTGCTGCCCGAGTAGTTAACTGCCACAGCCGCGCCGCGTGCCGCCAGTTCGCGGGCGATCGCCGCGCCAATTCCCTTGGATGCGCCGGTAACCAGCGCGACTTTACCTTGAAGATTTTTCATTTCCTAGCTCCCTGACCGAGATGTCATCAGTTCGACATTTCGATAACTGTCAAATTGATTCAAGAGCCGGGAAGGGGATTCAGAAGATTTGCGAAAATCTTTTCGGCGTGGTCAGGGGCCAGGGCAGGGAGCCGGTTCGAGCGCGGCCAGGCCGGCGGCCAGCGAGCTGAGAACTCCCGGGCGCAACGACAGAAAATGGAACTTACCTTCGCGGCGCACATCAATGAGGCCCGCCGTCTCCAGCTCCTTGATGTGATGGGAGAGTGTCGCAGCAGAGATAGGCAAGTCGACGAGGGCCTGAGAGCAGGTGAACGGGCAGCCAGCGCTGGCGATCCGCTGCAAGAGCTCGAACCGCCGGGGATCGGCTAGCGCCTTCAGAATGAGAGCACGCCGCGCGCGGTCGAGGCGGACCGCCTTCGCCGGTTGACTTGTTCGCGCGGCCTTTCGGATGTTTGCCATCTGAATCTGCTCTTTGCAGTGCAGGTTGCAACCTATTTTAGATTGAACAGGGACGAATTCGATTCAAGGGACGGATTCGATTCAACGGCCACCGGAACCTGGGCGCAACCGTCTTCGCCGGCAAGGTTGCAGATCCTTGCGGAGGTCACAGGATAAAAAAGGGGTGAGCTAAAGCCCACCCCTTTTGGCGAATCCGGTTCGTTCGGCCGACTCCAAAGAAATCGCCGTTGTTCTTAGTGACAGCCTCCGACCAGTCTTCCCTGCGCTACTGGTTGCGTGCTCGTAAGAAGGCCTGGGATCTTGCTGGTCAGCGTTGGCGGCTCATAGTTGAAGAAGACACCCGAGCAGGCGATATTCCCATTCAAATGGAAGAGCGCGTAGGTTCCCACGGCTCCGCCGCTGTAACTGGTCTTTGTGCCCGTTATGCCGTTTCCTGACTTCATCAAAGTTCCCCCGGATTCGAGCGCTTTGAGCGAGAGCACGTACCATACACCATTTGCTCCGGAACGCGCGTCGGGCGAAGCCGCGTCAAGTTCCTGCGCCAGTCCGTCAGCTCGGAGCACCGCACTGAGATGCGAGATCACGGGCGTCTGCGCTTGAGGCGGCGCACCCGGCGGTGGCTGGGGCACGTCGAAGATATCGGGCTCGGTCAGCGACTTCAAAAAGGAGTCAATGGCATCCGTAATTGCATGCTTGTCCGCCTCCGCATGCGTGTCTGAGTCTCCGGCGCCAGCTGCGGCCGGCGATGCATCTGCGCTACCCTTCGGAGCAACGCATTCGCGCGCTTTGATGAGAGCAACATACTTGGTGAGGAATGGGGAGTGATTGGCGTCGATCGCGGTAAGCGAATACGGCATGTAGTTGTCGGGGATTACGACATCTACGCCCAGCGCTCTCAAGTGGCCTGCCACGTCATCGACAAGAGTGCGATCCAGGATGTTGCCTTCGAGTGGCTTTGTTTCGGCGCTGGCGCTCAGCAGCGAGGCTGCGAATTCAGCTGCCTGGCTCTCCGGGAACATCGACAGAATCGTGCCGCCCAGAGTCGTAGCTGCTCTTGTGCCGGCGCCCGGAGCGCAATAATGATTGGCACGCAGGGTGAGCATGTCCATAGTGGAAATGTCCGTGCGCCAGAGCTGGAACTCCGAGAGCGCGCTCGAATCCCCGGCGACGACGATCACGCCTACCGGCGGACCAGTGATCGCCTGCGGGTTGCAACCGGAGTCGGCCGCGCCCACGTTGCGTCCTATGCCGCAGCTGAGTGCAGTGGCTTCGGAGTCCATCGCTGTGTAGGTCAGCATCTCCGATTCGATTGCGAAACCTTCGGGATTTGCAGTACTTGCATTCCCTTGCGTCGCCGCGCCCGATCCTGATCCTGATCCCGATCCCGATCCCGATGCAGATCCCTTCGAGGACTGTGCGGAACCCTTTTTGGATACGCCAAAGGCCGCCGCACCCAACATCAAGACTGCGCAACCAACAACGATTGGGCTCCGCATGGGCCCAAAAATCCTGAGTACCTTACTCATGCCGTACCTCCGTTATCTTTTTGGGGGGACCCGATCTTTGGATGGAGCCTGAACGACGCGATGCCGATCTCTATGCCGCTGTCCGGGAGTTCCGCTGATCGAACCCGATCATACCATTGTTCAGCGCAGGAATAGAGAAGAATCTGACGTGCGGCGCAATCCTCGTTTGCAGATGACGCTATGTGCCTCGATTAAGTTTCACGATGTCGCTCTGGAGAACGGTATTTGCGCATGTTTGCAGCGGCCCGAGTCATGGAGCGGACGTAGCGGATCGCTTCAAGAAGCCGGATTCTTCGTTTCGCCGACGGCCAGTAACGTTTGAAATTGCGGCGTATCCGGCTCTTTGTCGACGACGGTCACTTCAATGCCGGCAAAGCCCGCATTCCGGAGCATGGATTCAAGATCGACCTCACTGAAGCCTAGCCATTCGTCGGCGTATAGCTCGCGCGCCTCCTCAAAGCGGTGACGAACGAGATCGAGGATAACGATGCGGCCGCCGGCGATGAGAATCCGCGCGGCCTCGGACAAGGCGCGCTCCGGGTGCAGCGCATGGTGCAGGGACTGCGAAAAAAAAACGAGATCGACTTCGCCGTCACCGATGGGAATCTCTTCCATGTCACCTAAGCGGTAGTCAATGTTCTTAACGCCGTGACGCTGGGCCTGTTCGCGGCCGACTTCGATCATTTTGGCGGAACTGTCGACGGCGATCACTTTCTTTGCACGCTGTGCAAGCAGCAACGCGGAAGCGCCCTCGCCCGCACCCAGGTCCGCAACTACCATCGGCGGCAGCAGTCGCAGCAGCGCCTCGGCCAGACTCTTCCACGATTTGCCGGGAACATAGTCCTTGCCCATGCGGCCGGCCACACTGTCAAAGAACGCGCGCGTTTTGTCCTGGCGCTTGCGAAGGACGCGGCGCATGGCGGCCTGATCGGCGCCGGCTTCCGCGATCTCCTTTCCGGCCTGCTCAATCACCCGATTCAAGATCCCGGCTTGCGAAGCGGCAGACGAAACGCGGTAAAGAATGCTCTTGCCTGTGCGGCGGTCCTCTACCAATTCCGCCTGTCTGAGTTGCGAGAGGTGGGTGGAGATGGTGCTCTGACCCATGGCCAGAATCTCCTGCAGCTCCGCTACAGACAGCTCTTCTCCCTTTAGAAGCAATAGGATGCGCAGCCGATTAGGATCGGCCACAACCTTTAACGTTTTGACGATTGACGGCATAGGAGAATTCTGTTACATATCAACATATCACGATACGACGATAAAAGGAGATCTGAATGGCAACCGCAACCCTTGAAGGAACGAAAATCGGCAAGCACGAGACTGAATTCAAAGTGGCTGACCTGGGCCTGGCCGATTGGGGCCGCAAGGAGATCATCATTGCCGAGCAGGAGATGCCGGGATTGATGGCAATCCGCAACAAATATGCGGCGGAAAAGCCGCTGGCGGGCGTGCGCGTGACTGGTTCGCTGCACATGACCATTCAGACGGCGGTGCTGATTGAGACGCTGGTTAGCCTGGGCGCCGAAGTGCGCTGGGCGAGCTGCAACATCTTTTCCACGCAGGATCATGCGGCGGCGGCGATTGCAGCTGCGGGTGTTCCGGTGTTCGCGTGGAAGGGCGAGAGCCTGGAAGACTACTGGGAGTGCACGTATCGTGCGCTCATGCACAAGGGCGGCAAAGGGCCGGAGCTCATCGTGGACGACGGCGGCGACGCGACGCTGCTGATTCACAAAGGCTATGAACTGGAAGACGGCGACAAGTGGGTTGACACGCCTTCGGGCAACCACGAGGAGCAGGTGATCAAGGACCTGCTGAAGAAGGTTTTCGCCTCGGATCCCAAACATTGGCATAAGGTCGTCGCCGATTGGCGCGGCGTGAGCGAGGAGACGACCACCGGTGTGCACCGGCTCTACAAGATGATGGAGCAGGGCAAGCTGCTGGTGCCGGCGATCAACGTGAACGACTCGGTGACGAAATCGAAGTTCGACAATCTCTACGGTTGCCGCGAGTCGCTGGCAGACGGCATCAAGCGCGCTACGGATGTGATGGTGGCAGGCAAGGTCGCGGTCATCTGCGGCTATGGCGACGTGGGCAAGGGATCGTCCCATTCGCTGCGCGGCATGGGCGCGCGCGTAGTTGTGACAGAGATCGATCCGATCAACGCGCTGCAGGCGGCGATGGAAGGATTCGAGGTTGCACCCGTCGAGGACACGCTGGGCCGAGGTGACATTTATGTTTCATGTACGGGCAATACGGACATCATCACGCTTGAGCACATGGAAAAGATGAAGGACCAGGCGATCGTGTGCAACATTGGCCACTTTGACAACGAGATTCAGATCGACCGCCTGAACGAGGCAAAGGGCGTCACGAAGATCAACATTAAACCGCAAGTGGACAAGTACACCTTCCCCGACGGACACTCGATCTTCATCCTGGCCGAAGGGCGGCTGGTGAATCTGGGCTGCGCGACGGGCCATCCCAGCTTCGTGATGTCGAACAGCTTTGCCAACCAGACGCTAGCGCAGATCGATCTGTGGAAGAACCGCGACAGCTACAAGGTGAATGTGTACACGCTGCCCAAGAAGCTGGATGAGGAAGTGGCGCGGCTGCACCTGGAAAAGATCGGCGTGAAGCTGACCAAGCTCAGCAAGAAGCAGGCTGACTACATCGGCGTATCGGTGGAAGGGCCGTATAAGGCGGAGAACTACAGGTATTAGTGGTCAGTGGTCGGCGACAATCTCACTGCCCCATCCTTTTTCCCGCACGTTGTGAGAGAGGATGGGGTTTCACTTTCAGGCCTGCAATGAGCAGGTAATCAACTTATGAATTCACCGCTCAGTTTTTCGTTCGAGTTAGGTCCCCCGCGCACACCTGAGGCTGCGGCTAAACTTCCCGCTGTTATTTCCCGGCTCGCCGAACTTAAGCCGGACTATTTCTCAGTCACCTATGGGGCCGGAGGTTCTACGCAGGAAGGAACCTACGAGACCATCATGTCGGTGATTCGACTGACCGGCATTGACGCGGTCCCACATCTCACCTGCGTCGGCTCGACGCGCGCCCACATTGCGGCACAACTCGAACGTTACCGCGAAGCGGGCGTCAAGCGCATCGTCGCGCTGCGCGGCGATCTGCCCGCCACGGCGCTCAGTCCCGCGGCGCCCGGCGAATTCCACTACGCCAACGAGCTCGTCAGCTTCATCCGCGTGGAGCACGGCAATGCATTCAAGATCGAAGTCGCTGCTTACCCCGAGATGCATCCCCAGGCCGCGAATCCCACTGAGGATTTTGAGAACTTCCGCCGCAAGGTGGAAGCCGGCGCCGACGCGGCGCTGACTCAACTCTTCTACAACGCCCACGCATACTTCGACTTTGTCGAGCGCTGCGCAAAGGCTGGCATCAAGATTCCCATCGTGCCCGGCATCATGCCGATCACGAGCTTCGCAAGCACGATGCGCTTCTGCAACGGCTGCGGCGCCGACCTACCCCGCTGGGTTCGCTTACGCCTGCAGGAGCTGGAGCACGACAAGACGGCGCTCGCCGACTTCGGCATCGACGTCGTCACGCGCCTGTGCGAAACGCTGCTCCGTGCCGGCGCGCCAGGGCTGCATTTCTACACCATTAATCAGGCCGGCCCCGCGCTGCGACTTTGGCAGAACCTGGGGCTTCGCGTTTCCGCTTAAGCGGAGCTAAACTCTATTCGGTACGTGGATCGATCGCACGCGAATTCCGGAATTGTTCCAGGCCCAACGAGGCGGGACAGTGCGGCACATATTTATCGGTGCTGCATAGCGCGTCTGAGCCCGGAACGAGGGTACTCGAATGGCAAATGACGCGAGTTCATCGCCCGATCCCGAGCGAGAAACACCTTTGTCGCAGGCTTTAAAGATCGGATTCATCGCTCTCTTTGTTGTCCTTGTTCTGCTGCTTGGGCTCAGTATGGTGCATCACCGCTTCTTTCGAGGCGAACGAGTCCACCAGAACGGGTCTGTTGGGCAATAGCGAGAACTTGAAAACGTGCCGAAAGCCAAGGCGAAATCTTTCGTCCCTTGAAGATGTCCAAACCGGCGTCAATCCGATTTAACCTTGGCATGGGAGGCAATCGACCGCATGCCGCATCATTGGATGTCCCTTATTGCGCAGTACAGTAGTGTTGTTGGATTCATGATCGGGCTGCCTATCATGGCAGGCACTTACTTTGAGTCGCTCAAGGCCCGGCAGGAGGCGAGGCGAGCGCTTGAAGGAACTCTGAACAGCGCCAACTGTCTGGAATTCATAGCCGGGGATGGAACCTGTATCAACCTTGTGCCGCTGGAGACGCTGCACTCGCTCCCTCGCGAGGGCGATGTGTTGCTGCTGCCTGGCACCGGAGTGAGCGATGCCTCGATCTTCCTGCCTGGAGCCTACCTGGTCGAGTCCATCGAACATATCTATACGGCGTCCGAGGGGAAGGGCATGCGGCCCAACGAAGCGCGGCTCACCAAGGCCGTGGCGCGGGTAACGTCGCTCAACCCGGCATTGATGGCTGACGCGTCAACTAATTCCTAACGGCCCTTCCCCCGGGCGAAGCGTTGCCAGAACCGCCAGAGAAAGTTGTGCAAAAGCCGCGTCTGCTCGGCTTTGAGCGCCTTGTAAGAGTGCTCGACGTATTCGTCGAACTCCGGGGGCCAGCCGATCATCGAGCGCCGCTCCTTGTAGTCGCCCTCGGCCCACTTCGACAGCAGCGCCTTGTACCCCACCACGTGAGTGACAAAGTCGAGCAGGCACTGCGGCATCTGCTCTTCCACAATCAGGTGCGCGTTTTCGATGATGATCTTCTCGCGCACGTCGTTCAGCGGCATGAAGATCGTGGTCATCCACAGCACCCACTCCTCCAAATCCTCGTCGCGGACGGGATGGCACTGCGTCTTGCCCTGTTTTGCGAGCAGCGATTTGTAGGCGATATTGCCGGCCACCGTGGCCACGTAGAGCGGGCCATAAAACTTATTGAGGCGCTGGTTGACCAGCTTCAACCGGTCGGCCCGGCGGGCCATCATCCGGTTGCTCAGGAAGGTGACGAAATAGCCGGCAAAGGCCAGCACGATGGTGAATATGGCCGCGTTTTGCAGGCTGGAAGGCATCAAGATCGAGGACGGATCCATGGTGGTTTTTCACTACCTCGGCGGAAAGTATACGCGCGAAGATGTGCGGCGAGCGGTGATGGCGGCAGGTCGATAGGCCGTCAGTTCCAATTTGCTACTTTGATTGGCTCGCGGGATGCGGAGCGGCATCAATCTGCAACGTCAACATTCGCTCTACAGAGATCTGCCGCTGATCCGCCCAAAGCTGAGCGCGAGCATGATGGACATGACGAGCGCCCCGGCGAAGGCCGTGACCACTTGCCACCAATAGTGAAGATTGAATGCTCCCACCCAAACCAGAAGAACGTAAGCGACAGCCAGATTGAAGAAGCCCCACAGCACGTTCACCAGCGATGAAGAGAGGCCCTTTCCGGGCGGTTTGGCGAACGGGGACGGGAAAGGCCGCCCGGAAATTCCGTTGACGATGTGCGGCACGGAGTTGGCGAGGAACGCTCCGCCGAGAAACCAGACAATCAAATTGACAACCAGCATGACTGAACCTCTGGCAAAAACCGTTTACATGCTAATAGATGCTAGCTGGCGCCAAGGTAGATGAAGCGCGCCAGAAAAAGAGCGGCCAGCAGGTAAAGCAGCCAATCCTTACGCCGAGCCTTGCCTGCAAGAAGGTGCAGGACCGCCCATGCAATGATGCCGAAGCCAAGGCCGTTGGCGATGGAATAGGTGAAGGGGATAAGGATGAGCGTGAGAAACGCAGGAACTGCGACCAGAGGCTCATGCCAGTGAATCTCATTGATGGCAGCCAGCATCAGTGATCCCACCAAAATGAGAGCCGGAGCGGTAGCGGCCGGTGGAACGATGCCGATAAACGGCGCGGCGCCGATGGCGCTCAGGAAGAGCAGGCCGGTGACGATTGCGGTGATGCCCGAGCGCCCTCCGGCGGCCACGCCCGCAGTGGATTCCACGTAGCTGGTCACGGTGGAAGTTCCCGTCAGCGAGCCAAAGACGGTTGCAGTAGCGTCGGCAAACAGAATGCGGTTGAGCCGGGGAATGGAATGGTCGGCTTCGATGAGGCCGGCGCGCTTGGTCACGGCAACCAGCGTGCCGAGGTTGTCAAAGAGATCGACAAAGAAGAAGACGAAGATGATTTCCAGCAGACCTTTGTTGAGCGCGCCCATGATGTTGAGCTTGAATGCCGTCTGGGTGAGCGCGCCAATGCCGCCGGTCGACGGCCTCCAGTGGACCAAGTGAAACGCCCAGGCGATTCCGGTGACGGTGAGAACGCCGATGAGAATAGAGCCCTTCACCTTGCGAATCTCGAGGGCGACCATCAGAATCAAGCCGAGAAGCGTGAGATATGCGGTGGGATTTCGAATGTTGCCCATGCTGACAAGGGTGTTGGGGTCGCGCACCACCAGGCCCGCGTGCTGGAAGCCGATGAAAGCGATAAAGAGGCCGATGCCGCCGGCGACCGCGGCGTAGAGCTGATGTGGGATGGCGCGAAGAATCATCTGCCGGATGCCGACAGTTGTGAGAGCCAGGAAGATGACGCCCGATAGGAATACCGCGCCCAGCGCTGTCTGCCACGGCACATGCATCTTCAGGCAAACCGTGTAGGTGAAGTAGGCGTTCAGGCCCATGCCCGGCGCCAGAGCAATGGGATAGCGAGCGACGATGCCCATGAGGATGGAACCGAAGGCGGCCGACAGGCAGGTGGCCGCCGTGACCGCCGGCAGCGGTACGCCGGCATCGGCCAGCACCGCGGGGTTCACGAGCACGATGTAGGCCATGGTCAGGAAGGTCGTGACGCCGGCCAGAATCTCCGTGCGCCAGTTAGTCCCGAGACGGGCAAATTCAAAATAAGCTTCGAGTCGCTTGCGCATAGGCGAGTTCTAGTTAGAAAAGCACAGTGCAGCGCGGATACAAAGCGAATTTTGACGTGAGCTTGTCAGGCGCCGGTGGATGGAACGAATTTCAGAAAAGCGTGTGGCACTTGAGGAACGCAGGCTTCAAGCAAGCAGCTTCGCCGCATCTTTGGCGAAATAGGTGACGATGAAATCCGCTCCGGCGCGGCGGATGCCCAGCAAGGATTCCATCATCGCGCGTTCCCGATCAAGCCATCCCTTCTCGAAAGCGGCTTGGAGCATCGAGTACTCGCCGGAAACCTGGTAGGCGCCGATGGGTACGCCGACGCGCTCGCGCGCCGCACGCACCACGTCGAGGTAGGGCATAGCAGGCTTCATCAGGATCATGTCCGCGCCCTCTTCAATGTCGAGATCGATCTCGCGCAGGGCCTCGCGCAGGTTGGCGCCGTCCATCTGGTATGTTCTGCGGTCTCCGAACTGCGGCGCGGAGTCGGCTGCCTCGCGGAAAGGCCCGTAGAAAGCCGAGGCGAATTTCGATGCGTAGCTAAGAATCGGCGTTTGCGCAAACCCCGTATCGTCTAGCGCGCGGCGGATGGCGGCCACGCGGCCATCCATCATGTCGCTGGGGGCAACGACATCGGCGCCTGCTTTGACCTGGCTTATGGCAGTGCGCGCCAGCAGCTCGAGTGTGGGATCGTTATCCACCTCAAAGCTTGCATGGGCGCCGTCGCCCGACTTGACCACCACGCCGCAGTGGCCGTGGCTGGTGTACTCGCACAGGCAAACGTCGGCGATCAGGACCAGCTTTTGGGCCGCATCGGACTGCTTGAGCGCGCGCAACGCCTGCTGCACAATGCCGTTATTTTCCCATGCGCCTGTGCCCTGCTCGTCTTTTGTCTCAGGCAAGCCGAAAAGGAGCAGTCCGCCCAGGCCGAGCCGTGCGGCTTGCTCGGCTTCGCGCACCGCTTCGTCTACCGATAGATTGAAGACGCCGGGCATGGAACCGACTGGATTTCGCAATCCCTTGCCCGGACAAATGAACAGCGGATAGATCAGATCGCCGGGTGCGAGCGCGGTCTCGCGCACCAGCGCGCGCAACGGCTCGCTGCGCCGCATCCTCCGCATCCGGTTGGCAGGGAAAGTCATGCACTGATTGTAAGGCAGCGGAAGGTGAACAGAAGCTGATTATCGGGCGCAAGATTCCTGCGGTACTGCGCGCTCAATCCATTGCGGTCATAGCTCCTCGTAGAGCATCCAGTTTCGCGTCCCGATCAGAATGATCAGGGTGGCGATGCCGAGTGCTGTACCAAGAGGAATTCGTATCAGGCTCAGGATGGCGGCAACGATGGCGACGATGCGCCCCCACTGTGTGCGCTCGATTAGCCCCCATCCGGCCACGGCTGCCAGAGCGGCACGTCCCAGCAGGAATATCCAGGCGAAGCGCAGAAGTCCTGGGAAGAACCACGCGTGCGGCAAGGGTCCGTGCGCCCATAGGCCTGCGCCTCCGGAGAAGATGGAGTGAAGAAAAGCCAAGCCGATGAATCCGAAGAGCAACGAAATTCCGGCGTAGACCAGCCACAGGATTCCGAGAACTCTGACTTTGGCAGCGTAGCCTGCCAAGACAAATTCGAATCCGGGCACCGGGGGCACGGCTGGCGCAACCGGCCGGTTGCATTGCGGGCAAATCAACTGGCCTTGTTCCAACGATCGGCCACATCCACTGCAGTACATGTTGCCTCCTCGCCTGGTTGCCTGCGAATATCGTCTTGCTGTCGGAATGCTACGCAGGAAACCCTCATTAAGTTCCATGAGTGCGCGGGCGGCCGGCCTGCGGCATTCCTGTTGTGAAGGAGTGTTATCACGTGAAGCAACCCGGTGTCTTTTTGACGGCCGATTGGTGCAACCTGCTGATGTTCAATTACGTAGTTGACCCAGGCCTGCTTCGGCGCTTCGTTCCTTTGGGTACGGAACTCGATGCATTCGAAGGGTGTACCTATATCAGTCTTGTCGGATTCGAATTCAACAACACACGCGTCGCCGGCGTGGCAGTTCCTTTCCACCGCTCGTTCGAAGAGGTTAATCTTCGCTTCTATGTGAGGCGCTCGGAGCGGCGAGGCGTTGTTTTCATTCGAGAGTTGGTCCCGAAGTTGGCTGTTGCCGCAATAGCGCGAATTGCATTCGGAGAGAATTATTCTCAGGTACCGATGTCGCATTCGATACACGTCCAGCCGGAAACAGACACTGTGGAAGCGGAATACGCCTGGGGCTCCGGTCATGGCCGGTGTTCGATGAGGATGGAAGCCGAACAATCGAGCTTCGTTCCACCGGATCATTCCCTGAGCCAGTTCATCACCGAGCACTATTGGGGATATGCCGCCCAATCAGACGGGGGCTGCCAGGAATATGAGGTTCAGCACCCACGGTGGCTGGTGCAAGAGGCAAAGACAGCCAGGTTCTCCGGGGATGCGGCTCGTTATTATGGCGCCGAGTTTGGGAGAATACTGACACTCCCTACAAACTCCGCCTTCCTGGCAAAAGGATCTCCCGTAACCGTGTTCAAAGGTTTAAGG
>Ga0206924_1143_pt2 | contig 12067 bp, 10 predicted proteins | sample Alteio_BWOrgHeat_61_FD_152947 | JGI IMG/M metagenome (GOLD analysis project Ga0206924, IMG submission 152947) | Enriched cells from forest soil in Barre Woods Harvard Forest LTER site, Petersham, Massachusetts, United States -... | ecosystem: Environmental > Terrestrial > Soil > Temperate forest >...
GAGGCCCTGGATCAGCGCAGCCACGAGACGGTCCTCGCCGAAATCCGCGAGCGTCGGCGAAGCGGCTGGGCGTTTGGGCGGCCGGGCCTTCACGGCGTGGCGGGGAGTTGGGCCTGCGCGTAAATGACCAGCAGGCTGGTGAGATTGAACAGCGCGTGCATCCCGATGGGCACGAGGATGGAGCCGGTGCGCTCATAGGCGATATTGAGACACACCGCGAGGACGAAGAGCCCGCCCAGCGCCGAGATGCTGGTGTGGAAAGCGGCGAACAACAGGCAGGTGAGAAAGCCCGATCCAAGAGGGCCGAGGTAGCGCTTCCAGACGGCGTAAAAGAAACCTCGAAACAGGAACTCCTCGCACGCGGGCTGGATGAGGACGGCCGAAGCGAGGATGATGCCCATGGAGGACGCGTCGTGATGGCGCGCGACTTTATTGAAGAGATCGACGAGCGGTTGCGCTTCGAGCTTTTCCTGGGCCACGAGCATGGTGACCGCATTGGCCGCCCACGAAAGAGGCAGCGCCGCGAGCACCAACCCGCAGGCCCACGCCAGGCTGTTGAAGAGCGGCAATTGCGTGAGGCCGAAGAGCTCCCGGAGCCGCAGGCCGCGATAGCGCAGGAACATGGCGATCCCGAGGCCGAAGATGATGAAGATGAGCGAATTCGGCAGCACCTTGTCGATGTTCACCTCGGGTTCGTGGCCCTGGTGGCGCAGGGCCGCAATGACGATCGTGCCGAAAAAACCCGCGAAGACGAAGGTCATGCACAACTCGGGCAGATCGAGCCCCTCCGTGCGCACCTTGCCGCCCTCGCTCAGGATGTGCCGCACCTGGCGGACATAAACCGACAGGGCGAGGAGGACGATGACGGAGCCCCCGAGCGAGGCTGCAACCGCTGTGGATTCCGAGACCGCCAAAGCTTACGGCGCGTAAAAACTCGGCAGGAAGTAAAGCCGTCCGGCCTCCAGCTTGGGCACCAGCGCCTTGGCCACGTTGACCTCCACGCTGGCCTTTTCGCTCTGCCGGCCAAAACGGAACGGAGATTCATAGCGAATGACCGACGCGCCTTTCACGCCGCCGAGCTCCATGGCCTTCGCGTAGGCATCCTCGACTTCGCCGGTGGCGTTGATGAGCTTCGCGTCCTTCGCGTCCTTGCCGGAGATCACGCGGCCATCGGCCAGGCCGTGCCGCAGGTCGTCTTCGTTCAGCTTGCGCTCATGCGCGACGATGCCGACGAATTTTCCATACGTCTCCATGACCATCTTTTGCACGTAATCTTTTTCCTCCTGCGTGAGCTCGCGGGAGCCGCTGAGCATGTCCTTGAACTGGCCGCTCTTGAACGTGACGGTTTGCAGCCCGACCTTGTCGAAGAGGTGCTCGTAGTTGAGCGATTGCATGATCACACCGATCGAGCCGGTGAGCGTGGTTTCATTGGCGATGAGGTAGGTGCCGGCGCAGGACACATAGTAACCGCCCGAGGCCGCGAGCGAGCCCATGTAAACGACGATGGGCTTCTTGTTCTTCGGGCCGTAGCCGCCGTCGCGCACTTTCTTGACCGCGTTGTAAATGGAATCCGAGGCCGTGACTTCGCCGCCGGGCGAATCGACGTAGAGGACGATGGCCCGCACCTTGTCGTCGGTCGCGGCCTGCTCGAGCTGGATCTTGAGGTCTTCGACCATGGTGTCGCCGACCGCGCCCGGCTCGGCGGAAGTGATGACGCCGCGCAGGTAAATGAGGGCGATCTTGGCGTCCGAATCCTTGCCCGGCTTGGAATCGACGACGACGGATTCCTCGAACTTGGGCGAGCTGGGCTTCAAGGCCACGGAGTGCATGCTGGCGCTGCTGGCAATGAAGACCACGCCGAGGACGAATAGGAAGCCGAGGCAGAGGCCAAAGCCCGCCAGCATCCAGAGACAGCCGGAGTTTTTCTGCGTCATGGGTCGGGAACCTTGCAGGATGGACGCGGGTTAGACAAGCGGCGAGTGAGAGTCAGGTCCTTTCATATCGGCGGCAAAAGCGCACGTCGCGCACCACGGTAAAGATCATCGGCAGGGCAAGGACGAGATGCAAACCGGCGATGACCAAACTGCCCCACGGCGCAAACCAGACGTCGACAAGGCAGGCCGCACCCCAAAAGACCAAAGGAAAAAGAGGGATGATCGGCATGATGCTGACACCGCCGCGCTTTTCCGCGGGTATGCCTCGCCGAATTTCGCCAGCGCGCTTCTCCGCGATTGCTGCCCAAGCCCACAGGAACCACACGCCGAAGATGAGAGCGGGCAACAGTCCAAGGGGTAACCGTGGCATGATCGCGTTTATTCCAAATGAGGGCGCTCGGCAAAGAAGTAAGCCACTACCCTCACCAGCACCCGGCGCGCAAGTCGTCGAAGGCCCGGCCGAGCTGTTCGATCAGGGCCGTGGGGGAAAGCGATTCCTCGGAGTGCCCCGTGACGAGGGCGATTTCCGCCGCCCGGCCGCAAACCCACGCGCCGATGCGTGCGGCGTCGTAGAGCGGGAGGCCCTGCCCGGCGAGCGCGGCGCAGACACCGGTGAGCACATCGCCCATGCCGCCCGTGGCCATGCCGGGCGAGCCGGTGGTGTTGTAGGAAACCGGCTGGCCCTGCTGGCCGATGAGCGTGCGCGCACCCTTGAGCAACAGCACATGGGTCCACCGCGCGGTGAAGGCTTCCATCGTCTCGCGGCGGCCGCGGTCGGCGGCGTAGGGATCGATCCGCTCCATCTCGCCGGGATGGGGCGTGAGCAGGCGCGGACCGACGCAGCGCCCGAGGCTGTGGACGCTGCCGGCGAGGATATTGAGGGCGTCGGCGTCGAGGATCATGGGCTGCGGGACGCGCTCGATGAGCTGGCGCACTTCGTTGGCGCGGGCGGTGCCGATGCCGGGGCCGATGGCGATGACGTCGGCCTTGAACTTGAGCGCTTCCATGTAGGATTCGACCGGTTTGACCATGATCTCCGGCGAAACCGCGCCGGCGACGATGGCGTAGATGTCTTCGGTGACGAAAAGTGTGATCAGCCCGGCGCCCGCATGGAGACAGGCTTCCGCGGACATGAGCGCCGCGCCGACGAAGCCCCGGGACCCGGCGATGATGACGACGCGCCCGCATTGGCCCTTGTGGGTGTCGAAATTGCGGCGCGGAAATTGGCGCCGGAGTTCGTCGGGCGTGGCGACGGAGTCCGTGGCGTTTTTGGGGGCGCGCTGGGTGAGTTCGGCGAGCGGGAGCACGGCGAGGCGGCCGACGAAGTGCGTGGCGGCGTCGGCGAGCAGGCCGCGCTTGGGGAAGCCGATCGTGAGCGTGTAATCGGCGACCACGGTGTCGGGGTCGGCGGCGCCGGAATTGGCGTCGAGGCCGGTCGGGAGATCGATGGCGAAGACGAGGGCTTCGGAGGTGGCCCGGAGCTGGTTGATCTCCTGCGTGGCGGCGCGAATGGGTTCGCGTAGTGCGCCGCCCGCGCCGATGCCGAGCAGGCCATCGAGGATCACCGTGGCGGCCGGGCCAAACCAGCGGTGGACGAAATCGCGGTTCTCCCTTTCCGCGAGCAGGGCCTGGACTTCCGCCCATTTTTTTTGCGTGAGCGGCGCCCAGGTGTCTTCCGGGAAGGCGGGCTTGAATTCGAGGGTCCAGCCGGCGCGGGTGAGGTGCCGCGCGGCGACCAGGGCATCGCCGCCGTTGTGGCCCTTGCCGAAGAAGACGACGCATTTTCCCGTGCGCCTGGCGAATTGCTGCACGGCCCCGGCGATTTTCCGCCCAGCTTCCTCCATAAGTTCTTCAGCATCAACACCTTCGGAGAATGCGCGCTCCTCCAGCGCTTTCATTTCTTCGCAAAAAAGAATTTCCGGCATTTCAAGAATTCAAATTTATCCCGGCCCGCACCCCGAAGAGAAAATTTCGAGGTGTCGGTCAAGGAGGGGGATCGCCCAAGAATGCCGCAGGCAAAGGCGCGAGGCCAGCCCCGATTCTTTCCGCCCGCTCAGCGGTAGCGGTCCATGATCCCGCGGGCAATGGCGTCGGCGATCCGTTGCCGATAGGCCGGCGAGCCAGACACGCGCGCGGCGTCCTCCGGATTGCTGAGGAAGCCCGGCTCCACGAGGATCGCGGGCGGGCGCGACCGGCGAATGACGAAGAAGCCCCGCTGCCGCACATGACGATCTTCGAGGCCCGTCGCGGCGAGCAAGCGCCGATGCACCGCCTGGGCCAGCGCCGCGCTTTGCGGCCAGTAGTAATAAGTCTCCACGCCATCCGCCCCCGTGCGCGGGGCGCCATTGAAGTGCACGCTCACGAAGATGGCATTGGGTTGGGCGTTGGCCACTTCGCAGCGCTCGCGCAAGCCCACGAAGTAGTCGCCATCGCGCGTCAGCAGTACGCGGAAGCCATTCTCGCGCAAGGTGGAAGCCAGCCGCAGCGCCACGTCGAGTGTGTAGGGTTTCTCCGGCACGCGCTGGCCGGGCGCACCCCCGCGGTCGTGCCCGCCGTGGCCGGCATCGACGACGACGGTGACCGCCCGCACCGGTGCGACCGCGAGCAAAAGCACCGCCAGGAACTGGATAAGCAGGAAACCGGATTTTTTCATGGCAAGCCGCGCGAGAGGGTTTGGAAAAGGCGGGCGAATGGCGAGCGGAATTTTCGACCCCGGGAGGCGTTGCTCGAAGTATTTGAATAGCATGCGCGGAAAGCGGATTAATGTAGGACTCCCGTGATCAAAAGCTATTCCCTTGCCACTATCGCCTGCAGCTTTGCGTTCGGCGGATTCGTCTTCCCAGCGGCCGGTCAAAATCCGCCCGCGGCCGGCGACGCCCCGTCCCACTGGGCATTGGGCGCCTTCGGCGTGGGCCGTGGCGCCGACGGCAAATCCTCGAAGACCGCAGCGCCGAAAGGTCTGGCCATCACGCTCGGCGAGCATGGAGATGCGGCCGTCGCTTACGATCTCGATCTTTGTCGCATCGTCGGCGCCTGGACCGGAAAATTCACCTCCCCAGCGGAGGCCCTTTCGCGCGGCGATCATCCCGCAGCCATCGGCGAGGTGGCCTTCACCACCAGCGAAATCGCGGGCGTCATTTCCGGCCCGGCCAAGGAGCCGTGGCACGACGATCGTCCCGCGCCAACCGGCCCGCTGCCCGCGGGCCAGGCGCAGTTCAAGGGTTTCTTCGTGCGCGGCGACAAGACGATCCTGAAATGGGATCTCAGTGGAACCGAGGTGCTAGAGATGCCGGGCCACGAAGTGGTCATGAATGGTGGCGGTTACTTCACGCGCACCTTCTGCGTCGCCCCGTGCATGGTTCCCACTCAACTTCTCGTGGCCGCCGACTTGCAACCCGGTGGCCCCATCGACGTCCTCACGCATCTCAAGTCCGAGGGCGAAGTGCCGGGCCTGGAGGACAAGGAACGCATCATGCAATCCACGCCATGGGCGCACGGCGAAAAAGGCGAAGTCATGATCTGGGCCGCAGGCGATCCGGACGGTTCCACCTGGCGACTGGTCAACGATCAACTCACGCTTGAAGTGCCCCAGCACGCCAAACCCGTTACCTTCCAAATCGCCTATTGGATCGCACCGAAGAGCGACCCCGACGGCAAAACCGCACCGCTCTTCTTCCGCGAACCGCAACTCGATCTGCACGCCCTCACGAATGGTCTCACCCTTCAAATGCCGGAGCCGTCGGGAAACGCCAGCGCAGCGAAATAGCGTTTCCGTCTCAGACGATCTCCGAGACCGGTCCGAGACTGTCCACGAACTTCTCGGTGTGGACGTCCATTTTTTGGAGCATCGTGAGCATCAGGTTGCTTAGGCGCGCCTTTTCATCCTTCGGCTTGCCGGAAATGTCGCGCCACTCGTCGTAGCTGAGCGTGTAGTCGTTCTTAAGGAACGGCCGGTTGTAATCAATGTGCTGCCCGTGCTTGAGACCCAACCCGCGTCCGCCCGCGAACAGGATGGGCAGGTTCGCGTTGCAATGGCTGTGGCCGTAGCTCATGCCGCTGCCGAAGAGCACCATCGTGCGATCGAGCAAAGCTTCCTCGCCGTCCTTCACCTTCTGCAATTCGCCGAGGAAATGCGCGAACTGTTCCATGATGAACGCGTCACTCTTCGCCAGGCGATCGAGCACCACGGGGTCGCCATTGTGGTGCGAGAGCCCATGCCGCGCCTGCGTGATGCCAATCTCCGGAATCGCGAGGCCGTTGCCTTCGCTGCCGTTCATATAGGTCACCACGCGCGTCATGTCGGTGCGCAGTGCGAGCACGATCAAGTCGAACATCGTCCGCCAATATTCACCCGCCTTGGCCTTCGGCACGTCGCGCTGGAACGGCGCAGCCAGGTCCTTGGCCACTGTGGGCTTGGGCACGTCGAGCCAGGCATCGAGACGCTCGGCACGCTGCTCCACGTCGCGCACGGAGTGCAGATATTCGTCGAGCTTGTTGCGGTCGTCGTTCCCCAGTTCGCGGCGGAGCGCAGTCGCATCGTCGAGCACCGTGTCGAGCACGCTGCGGCGCTTTTCTAGGCGCGCGCGCTGCGCGGCGATGCCGCCCTGCTATTCGCCGAAGAGCCGGTTAAAAACCGTGCGCGGATTGTCCTCTGCCGGCAGCGGCACGCCGTCGCGCGAAAAGGCCAGCGTGCTCGAATTGAGCGGGCGTCCCGTGCCCGAGGCGATGGAAAGCTCCAGCGAACCGAACCGCGTGTGCTTCTCCGTGACCTCCGCCATCATCTGGTCGACCGAAATGGTGTTCTCGTACTTGCGCGCGCTTTGCGCATCGATCTTCGCACCGGTCAGCCATGTGTCCGCGCAGACGTGTGCCTGACCAATGCCATTTGGGTGGTGCAACCCGCTGAATACAGTCAGTTCTTCGCGATACTTCTCCAGCGGCTTGAGCGACTGCGAGAACTCGAAATCACGCCCCGCCTTCGGGATCTGCCAGGTCATCCCATTCACCCCATTCGGAATGTAAACGAACACGCTGCGCCGCGGCTTGTCCGCTTCGCTCGCCGCATTGGCCCGGAAGGGAATCATCGCATTGAGCAACGGCAGCGCGACCGTCGCGCCGATCCCGCGTAGAAAATGACGCCGGTTGAGAAGCCACTTTTGGGTGATGATGTTGCTCATATTGCTGCTTAACGTTTTTGGAAAAGGTCGCTCGTCACGAAACCCTCAATCAAAGAAGCGAGTTGGTAGTCGTTTGCTTTGGCTCTTTCGACCACGGACTTGAGGTCGCTGCGGTCGGAAAAGGTCGTTCCTCGGCGGAGGGCGTAGGTCGCCAGTTTCTCGGTGAAGGCGGTCGCAAAACGATCCGTGTCATCGAGCAGGATCTTTTTCAACCCCTTGGCGTCATCAAACTTGCGTCCGTCGTAGAGTTCGCCGCTCGGGTCGAGCTTCGGATCTTCACCCTTACCGGAGTGCACCGCTTCCACCGTGCGCCAGCGCCCAATGGCGTCGTAGTTGTCAAAGGCGATGCCCAGCGGATCGATCCGGCGATGGCACGCCGCACAATTTGCATCCGCGCGATGCGCCTCCAGCTTCTGCCGCACCGTGGTCTTCGGCGCATCCGCTGATGGCGTCGTCAGTGCCGGGACATTGGCCGGGGGCGGGGGTGGCGGCTTGCCAACAATGGATTCGAGCACCCATACGCCGCGATGCACCGGCCGATGCCGCGTTCCATCCGAGGTTAAACTGAGCACGGCGCCCTGCGTGAGCAATCCCCCGCGATGATCCTCCGGCTTAAGCGACACACGCCGGAATTCATCCCCGCGCACACCTTCGATCCCATAATGTTTCGCCAGCCGCTCGTTGAGCATCGTCCAGTCGGAATCGAGGAATTCCCGTAGACTCGCATTGCGCTTCAGCACGTCGCCGAAGAAATCGACGGTCTCCGCAACCATGCTCCGCTCAAGATTATCGTCGTATTCGGGATAGAGCACCTTGTCCGGCGGGAACATGCCCACGCGCCGCAACTGCAGCCATTGCCGCGGAAAAGCCGTGGCAAACTCCGCTGCCTTCGGATCGGCCAGCATGCGCCGCACTTCCGCACGCAGCGTGTCCTTCTCGTGCAACGTGCCGTTGCGCGCCAGATCGAGCAGATGTGGATCGGGCATGCTGCTCCATAGAAAATACGAAAGCCGCGAAGCTAGTTCCCAATCCGTGAGCGTGGGCGCGGGCGCGGTGGCCCTGCCTTCCTCGATGTAAAGAAAGCTCTTCGAGCACAGCACCGCCGAGAGCGCCGTCTTCACCGCCGTCTCAAAATCGTCGCCCAGCTTCTGCGTTTTCTCCGCGAGTTTCACATAGCGATCCACTTCCTCCGCGGTGACGGGTCGCCGCCATGCCCGCTCGGCAAAGCGCTTCACGATTTCACCGACATACTGCGAATCCTGGGTCGCGCCGTCGCCTTTGAAGAAAATCTGCTGATGCGCTGCCGTCGGATACGAATCGACAATCGGCCCGTCCCACTCGATCGAATCGACCAGCAAAAACGAGAGGATCGGCTTTCCATCGTCGTCCGTGAATTTCATCTGCCACGGCACGCGCGCATTCAAACCGGTGAAAACATTCGGCGTGCCCGTCGAGCGCGACCGGCGGGCCTCGGGATTCGGCCCCGGCACGGAATTCACGATGTGAATGGGATGCGACCCCGCCGGCAAGTGCGTGCGAAATTCGAGCGTCACCGGCTTGTCCTCAGGCGCTTCCACGTCCCCCTCAAAGATCGTGCGGCTGATGTCCGCCGCATAAAGCCGCAGCCGTGGTGCGGGCCCATCCGCCGGCCGCAACCCACTCAACTTCACGCGCACGAGGTACTCGCCCGGTGTCTTGATATCCAGCGTCTTGTCATCCAGGGCGCCATTGTTCGGCACGAGGTCCACGCGCACTTTGTCCGCCATCCCGCGCGCTTGCAGATCCTTCTCCGCGCCCTTCCAGTGCCCACGAATATCAAACGGCGACCAATGGATCAGCTCACGCTTCGGCTGCCCGCCTGGCCGCAGCGCTTCCGTCAGCACCGCATCCGCCGCCGCGAGATATTTTTCCACATGCGCGGGCGAAAGTGTCAGCACCGAACCGATGCGTTGAATGCCGTGCCAGTCCGGATCCTCCGGCAGCCCCGTCGGATCGGCCACGTCAAAAGTCACCCCGAGCAAATCGCGGACGCTGTTCGCGTATTCCTCCCGCGTCAGCTTGCGGAACGCCACCTTCTCGCCCGACGACGATTGCCGCGCCGAGTCTGCCTCGCGCAGTTGCCCCGCGATCCACTCCGACACCCGCGCGATGTCCTCTGCCTTCGGGCGCTTATCCACATCATCCGGCGGCATGTCGCCGGAGTTGATCCGGTTCATGATCTCCTCCCAATGCCCCATCGTCTTCGGCGAATCGAAGTCGATCGCCAGATTGTCCACGCGCAGATCGCCCTTTTGCTTTTTCTCGCCATGGCACTTCGTGCAGTGCTCCGAGAAAAACGGCCGCGCAATCTTCTCCAGATTCTCCGGCGTCTGCACCGCGCCGTGCGCGAGCCCAGCCGCGCCCGAAAAGGCCAGCCCGGCGAGGGCCAGGGTTTTCAAGGTGGTATCGGTCAGGCGGGGCACGGCGGGAATGATGCGCACGGCGGGTTTTTCTTTGGTCAAAAACGCCGCTTGGCTGGACTCATGACGGCAGCGGTCCCGCGGACTGTTGATTGATCCGAATCCGGTCCTTCATCTCGTTCGGGATGCAGAGGAAATTGCACGAGTTCTCATAGACGCCGTACCCCATCTCGGTCACAGCACGGCGGAGTCCTTCTTTGTCCGATTTCAAAAACTCCAGATACATCACCGGCCGGCAGCGTTGGATCGTCTTCGCCGCCCCCGCCAGCACCTGCATCTCCATCCCTTCGGCGTCAATCTTGAGGAGATGCACCTGCGGAAATTCGAAACGGTCCAGCGTCGACAGCGGCACATACTCCACCGCCTCCGGATCGTGTCCTCGCTGCTGGTTCAGTGGCTCACCCTGCGCCGGCGCAAACTCCACGCTCCCAAAATTCAACGTCTGCCGGTAATCAAACTGCGGAATCTCCAGCCGCCCCTCGTGATCACCCAGCGCCATGTGATGACAATACACATGAGTGAGCGAGTTCAGCGCCACCGTCCCCACGAGCGAATTGAAAATGATCCGCTGCGGTTCAAACGTGTGCACCTTCCCCTTCGGTCCCACACGATGCGCGAGCGCCAGCGTGTAAGTCCCAAAATTCGCGCCCACGTCGATGAACGTCAGGTCCGTCCCGAGATTCTGCATGATCTGCGCGAGCAACGCGATCTCGCCGTGATCAATCGCCATCCCCGTTTTGAACAGCGCGTTGGTCTGGTTGATGTCGTGCCGGTTCACCATCATCTGCCCGTAGATGGTCGGCACAATGATCGTGAAGGGAAGTTGGGGAGCGTTCATCCGGGGAAGATGCCGTTTACTTCTTCGCGGACACCAGCTTTTTGCCCTGCTGTTCGCTCATCGCCTTGATCGTCTCTTCGCCCACCCAGATCTCCGTGGCACACGACCACTGCCCCGGCGCTTCGCCGCACACATTCGCGAGCACTACATCGCCCGCCTTCAAATCCTCCAGCTTCCCCGGCTTGTCCACGCCCAACCATACCCGAGTCTGCGGCGTCACGAGCAATTCGCTGTGGCCGATATCCGGCGGCTGTTCCATGTCGCCGTTGTAGTTCTTCAACTTCGCAAGCTGCCACGCCACGTCGATCCGCCCCTCCTTCAACTTCAACGCCTCCACGCGATACGACGTCACGTTTTTCGCGAGATGACTGTAATCGTCGCTCACCTGCCACGCCTCGGTAAACCCGCTGCTCTCTCCCTGATACATTTGAAACCGGCACCGCGTCCCCACGGGAATATCCGCCAGCGAGGCAGCCGCGCCGAGATAGCGTACGCTGCTTCCCGGCAGCAGCGTGAAGTCCACCACATCCCCCGTGCGATCCACTCGGAATTGCCCCGTGCCCTTCTCCGCATCCACCTTCACCAGTTCGCCAAATTCACGATGCTCGGAAAATTGCGGCGGCACTTCCCCCGTCTTGAATTTGAACCACGGCAAATTCTCGTTCGCGTAATCCGTCCGGAAAGGAAACTGCGCCGGGTACTCCTTCGCCTCGTTCTCGACCAGCTCCAGACACTTCTCCCCGACATAACCGTAACCCATCAGACTCTCGCCATACGGCGGATCCGTCGGCTTCGCCCCCGGCCCGAAGAGCCGCAGGCAATGCCCCTTCCGGAAACCCTCGAGCATGTATTTCACCTCGATCACAAACCGCAGCCCGCTGCACCCGTAGCAATCTGTCGGCACATTCTGGATTTCCACCAGCGTCCCGTGCTCGCGGTCCACCGGCGGATTCCACGTCCGCAGCTCATCATTCGCCACCGTCGTACCCACCTCCTTGCCCACCTCGAATTCCGCCGCCAGCGTCTTCTTGAAATCCGGCACATCGCCACTGAAAAGCGTCACCGTCACCTTGTTCCCCTCCGTCTTGTCGATCCACCCCGGCACCCCGCGCCGCTTCGAAAACGCGACAAATTTTTCCCACTGCTTCGCCGCCACCGCCGTGTGCGTCTCCGCGCCCACCCAAATATCCGTGCACACGCCCGCCGGATTCGCCGCCGTCTTTCCCGTCACGTTCGCGAGCAGCAAATCCCCCGCCTTGATATCCTCCAGCTTCCCCGCCTTCTCCACGCCCAGCCACACCCGCGTCTCCGGCGTGATGATCCACTCCTTCTTCCCCAGGTCCGGTTGATTCTTCGCCAGCGCCTGCTTCGTCGTCTCGATCTTCCCCTCGCCGAGCTTGATCTCATCCACGCGATACACAAACCCGTGCCCCATATCCATCGTGTATTGATCCTGCATCGTCGCCAGCCGCGTGAAATTCCCCTGCGCATCCGCATTCAGGAAAAACAAAAAGTAAGTCCCCAGCGGCACATCCCGCAGGTCCGCCTCCGCATTCAGATAATTGATCGCCCCATACGGCGGCATCACGAAATCCACCAGCTCCCCCGTCCGGTTCATCCGGAACTGCCCGCGCCGATGAATATAATCCGCGCTCACCA
>Ga0206924_1149_pt1 | contig 12037 bp, 13 predicted proteins | sample Alteio_BWOrgHeat_61_FD_152947 | JGI IMG/M metagenome (GOLD analysis project Ga0206924, IMG submission 152947) | Enriched cells from forest soil in Barre Woods Harvard Forest LTER site, Petersham, Massachusetts, United States -... | ecosystem: Environmental > Terrestrial > Soil > Temperate forest >...
GCGGGAGTTCGCGCCCGTTTGCGAAAAGACCTTCATCAGAATCGGCAGATCCACGCCGAGCGCGGAGCCGAGGCCCAGTCCTTCGGCCAACCCGGCGGTGTTGATGTTCATCACCATGTTGACCAGCGCCTTGACCTGCGCGGCTTTGCCCGCCTTGCCGATGTATGTCATCAGCTTGCCGTCGTCGGAAAGCTTGTTCAGGACCGGTTTTACTTTTTCGAAGACCTTCTCGTCGCCGCCGATCATGAGATAGAGCGTGCCGCTGCGGGCCTGGTTGATCGAGGACGCCATGCAACCCTCGAGCGAAGCCGCGCCCGCTTTCTTCGCGAGCTTCTCCGTCTCGATGTGCGTCTTCGGCGAGATCGTCGCGCAATTTACGAACACCCGGCCTTTCGCGCCCTGGAGCAGGTTATCTTTCTTGTTGGTGAAAACGGCGATCTGCGCTTTGTCGTCGGTCACGACCGTGATCACGACGTCGCTCAGCTCCGTCACACGGGCCAGGCTGGTCGTGGCTTCCGCGCCGAGTTCCTTCGCGAGCTCCTTGGCCGCATCCGCGCGCACGTCATAGACCGCTGCGACTGTGTAACCGACATCTTTGAGGCGGCGCGCCATGTTTGCGCCCATGCGTCCAACGCCGACAAAACCAATTTTTTCTGGCATAATCAGGGGGTGTTTCTGTTTGAGGGAGTTCACGAGTAGCCGGGGGGCGCGGCGGCTGGCAAGGGCCAAACTTTACGCGTCTGCGTAATTTCTTCCTAGCCCTCGATCTGAGCGTCGCGCGCCGGTCGAAAGGCCGCGGGTCGCAAGGCGTTGAGCCGCAGCCAGTATTCCGTTTCATCCCGGTGCACGTCGATGATCTGGGTCAATTGCAACGCGAACAAAATGCGCGCCGCAGACGCCGGGTCGGGAATCTCCAGGCGCACGCCCGACATCGGCACCTGCTTCTCCTGCCACAGCCGGTGCAACAATTCCGCCGCCTGAAGCAGATCGGCATCGCTCAAGCGCAGCCACGCCCGGAGCGTGCCGTGCGCCGCCAGGGTCATGCGCGGAATGGCGAGGATCAGATCGGAGGCAATTTCGCCGAAACCTTTTTCGTCGCGCGGCTGCGCATTGGAGGTCAGCGATTGGTCGATCCACGCGTAGCCGATGGCGCAGAAGGCGGTCACGATGAAGAGCGGACGGAATCCAGGCGGAATGCGGGTGTAAGGCAAATCGAAAACCGCAATCGCCAGTACAAGCAGCCAGCAACACACCCAATAAAGCAGCACCCACGCGGCCAGCGCGGCGACCAGAGTTCCCGCCGCCAGCGCCAGCACGCGGAGATTGTGACGGGCAAAGTGGGCGCGCAGGACGAGCGCGGTGCCTTCCGGCGACCGCACCCGCAGGGTCGGCGATTCTTTGTTTTCGGGCGCAGACATGGCCGCGCGCCTCAAGCCGGCGAGCGATAGCCGGCGGGATCGATCTCGACCGCGGCGTAGCCCACCGCGCGCAATCCCGCTGTCAATTCGTCACCGACAGCAGCCAGGTGCGGCATCTCCTCGGGCGCCACCTGCACGCGGGCGACCGGTGCAGTCGCTTCGTGCACGATATGCCGCACGCGAAAGACACGGAAGCCCAGCGCACGCACCCGCGCCTCGCCGCGCTCGATCATATCCAGCGCCGCGGGAGTGACCGGCGTGCCCCACGGAATGCGCGAGCTCAAGCACGGTTGCGCCGGCGCATCCGCGGTCGGTAAACCGAGTTCGCGGGACAACTCGCGAATCTCCGCTTTGGTCAGCCCGGCATCGCGCAAAGGAGCAATCACCGCAAACTCCGTGGCCGCCTTGCGACCCGGCCGCTCGTGCTTCATATCATCGGCGTTTTCGCCATAGGCAAGGGCGCGGAATTGCCGCTCCCGGGCGAGGGCGTCGAGATTGGTGAAAAGTTCCGCCTTGCAGAAATAGCAGCGGTTGGGGGGATTGCTCGCGTAGTCCGGATTGTCGAGTTCGCCGGTCTTCACCACCTCCACGTGTGCGCCGATTTGCTCCGCGAGGGCCAGCGCATCGGCCAGCGCCTGGCGCGGAAGGCTCGCGCTGTCGGCGATCACGCCGAGCACTTGCGGGCCCAGGATCGCGTGCGCTTCCGCGAGCAAATACGCGCTGTCCACGCCGCCGCTGTAGGCGACGACCAGCGGGGCGTGGGCCCGCAGTTGAGCGTGAAGTTGGGCGCGTTTTTCGTTCATGCGGGCTTTCGAAAGTGGCGCACCAGAATCGCTACCCAAACCAAGGTTGCGCCTAGGAAAGGGCCGACAATTCCATAGAGAAAACTGGGCGGTAGGCTCGCGGGATTGCGGGCATTGGCGTCGAGAATCGTATAGTGAATCCCGGCAAAAAAAACCATGAGCAGCAGCGCGAACCAAATGCCGTGGCGCTGAACAAAAGCAAAGGTCTGCTCGCGGCGCTCGGGCGCCAGCCAGTAATCCTTGTTCGAGATGTTTAATCCCCAGCCGTTGCCGAGGCGGGTGACCAAAAATGTCGCGGTGACGAAGGCCGGGACGGCGGCGCCGAAAATCAACGTGAAGCGCAGGTAACCGGCGTGCGTTTGGTAGCCATTGGGCTCGCCCTCCGCGCCAAAATGCGTGGCCACCATGGCCGGCAACTGGTTTGCAGTCAGCCACACATAGGCCGCGAAGGCCAGCCAGGCCAGCACGAGCACAAAGTAGGGTGGGGAAGAGCGGCGGTTTTCCATCGGGGAGTCAATTTCGCGCAACGCGAGCGCCATGCAACTGCACCGGACGGCGGCCTCGGCGGGTCAGAGTTGCACGCGGCCGAAGATTTCCTCGATCGGCAACTGCAGGCCGATGAAGAATTCGCCGAACTCGGCAAACTGTGCGCTCACTTCATCAAAACGCATCTCGTAGACGATGCCCTTGATGTTGATCGGGTCGTGCGCGAGCAGCGTCACGCCCCATTCCCAATCGTCGAGCCCGGTCGAACCGGTGATGAGCTGGAGAATCTTCCCGCTCCACGTGCGGCCCACCTTGGCGTGACCGCCCATGAGCTTTTTGCGCTCCTCGAAGGAAAGCGCGTACCAATTCTGCCCGAGCGTGCCGCGGCGTTTGTTCATCGGATAAAAACACATCACCGGCCACGGCGGCAGCACGGGATAGAGGCGATCCTTGAGATATTTCGTCATGCGTTCGCGGAAGGCGGTCAGCTTCGTCTCGTGCTCGGGTGAACCGGTGGGGAGGCCTTCGTCCTCGACCAGCGACTGGCCGTATTCCGCCTCGCTGGTCGTGTATTCGCTGCGCTCCGTCATCGAGAGGAAGCTGTAGGTCGGCGAAAGCACATCCGCCCCGAGCACGTTGGTCAGGCGTTTTTCAAAGGCATTGGCCTTCTGCAAATCGGCGCAAAGCAGCATAAAACCGAGATCGGCCTTCGGCGACACCATGGCAAAGGTGAGCACCTGCGCGCCTTCGGTGCCGCGGATTTCCGCGACGAGATCGCTGAGCCGCGTGCGGGCGGCAAACTGCTCTTCCGGCGACAACAGCGACCATGCGCCTTGTTCGATCTTGTAAAAGAGATGCAGCACGTGCCAGCCCTCGGCGGCGACGATCGGGGCGGGAGATTTGTCGGTCATAGGGCGAATAGCATCCGAAGCGCGGCGGGTGCGGTCAACGGCGGAATTGGGAGCGGGCGGAAAGCCCGTTATCCTTGGCCGCGCCCGGGTTCCTGTCTCTGGAAAGCAGCCCGCCCGTAAAAAACTCGTTGCATTGCGGGGCGCTCCCCCTATTTTTGCCCGCTCCAAAACCAAGGACCTCAAGACTATGGCCGACATTGCCAATAAATATCCCGAAAACATCACTGGCACATTCTATGTGGATGACCAGTGTATCGACTGCGACCTCTGCCGCGAGACCGCGCCCGCCAATTTCACCCGCAACGACGACGGCGGCCATAGCTACGTTTATAAACAGCCCGAGAACGACGCCGAATCCGCGCTCTGCAAGGAAGCCATGGAAGGCTGCCCGGTCGAAGCGATCGGCAACAACGGCGCGGAATAAATCCGGTCGCCACAAATTGATTTCCCAAAGCCCCTGCCGCGAGGCGGGGGCTTTTTCGTTGGCGACGGAAATGACGAATGACGAAGGTCAAATGCCGAAGCCAGAATTTCCTTCGTTATTCGCCAATCGCCATTCGTCATTTCCAATCCCACCCATTTCATGGAAACTTCTCCCTCATGAAGCCCGACCAGCTCCGCGCCCGTGTCCTCGCCGAATGGCGGGGCCACCCGGACAATTTCCAGCGGGCCGACCGGACTTCCACCGCCCATGATGCGGTGCACAAAGTGATGGCCAGTCTTGGGTTGGGAGACCGGTTGAGGTCCGAGGAAGTGCGCGCCGCGTGGCACGAAATCGTCGGTGAGTTCTTCGCCAAACATTCCTCGCCGCAACAGCTGAAAGACCGCGTGCTTTACGTGGCGGTGTTGCAACCCACGGTGCACTTCGAGCTCGAGCGGGTGTGGAAGAAGGACATTCTTACCAAGCTCAAGGCGCGCTTCGGCGTGCGCACCATCCGGGAAATCAAATTCCGTCTCGGCTGAAGCATGGCGGACTGCATTCTCATCGAGGGACTCGAAGTCTGGTCCCGCATCGGCGTGCCGGACGAAGAACGAGCCGAACCACAACGGCTGACGGCCAACGTGGTGCTGGAGCCGGTGGGCGACTTTCGCGCGCTCGACGACAAGATCGAAAACACCGTGGACTACTTTGCCGTCGCCGAGTGGGTGAAGATGCTGGCCATGGCGCGGCCGCGCCACCTCATCGAGACGCTCGCGGAAGAGCTCGCCGGTGAATTGCTCACCCGATTTCCGCTGCGCAGCGTCAAGATCGAGTTGCGCAAATACATCCTGCCCGATGCCGCGTTCGTCGCCGTGCAGTTGCAGCGCGAACGCCCCGCTTCCTCCACCCAAGTATGAGCAAAGCCACCCTCCCGAAACTCATCATCGCCGCCAGCGATCACGACCCCGACATGCTTTACGCCACCGGCTTTTTTGTGCCGGATGCCTTCCTCTTTTTGCAGCAGGGCTCGCGCACCACGATCGTCCTGAGCGATCTCGAAATCGACCGCGGGCGCAAGGAGGCGCGCGTGGACAAGGTCGTGGCCTACTCGGATCTCTCGCGCAAGCTGGCGAAAGGGAAGAACGCGAGCTTCGTCGAGCACACTGTCGCGTTTCTGCGCGAACGCAAAGTGCGCCGCGCTGCCGTGCCCGCCTCCTTTCCGCTGGGTCTGGCCGCCGATCTCGCCAAGGCCGGGATCAAGCTCGTCCCGCAGCCCGGGCTGTTCTGGCCGCAACGCGAATTCAAGACGGCCGCGGAATTGAAACTCATGCAGCAGGCCACGGCCGCGACCGAAACGGGCATGGCGCGCGGCATCGAGGTGCTGCGGGCCGCGAAGATCGGCCCGAAAAATCTCCTGCGCTGGAATTCGCACCCGCTAACTTCCGAAATCCTGCGTGCGGAGATTGATTCGGCCATCCTGCGGGCGGGCGGCCTCCCGGCCAACACGATCGTCGCCGGCGGCGAACAGGCTTGCGATCCGCACGAACGCGGCCATGGCCCGTTGCGCGCGCATGAACTGATCATCCTCGATATTTTTCCCCGTTCGGCGACGAGCGGTTACTTCGGCGACCTCACCCGCACCGTCGTGCGCGGCAAGGCCAGCCACGCCCAGCACCAGCTTTGGCTCACGTGCCTCGAGGGACAAAAACGCGCCTTCCGTGCAATCAAGCCCGGCGTCGTGGGCAAGACGGTGCAGGATCTAGTGCGGCAATTTTTCACGGACCACGGATATCCGACCGAGCAACGTCAGGGCCGCTGGACCGGATTCTTCCACGGCCTTGGCCACGGGCTCGGCCTGGAGATCCATGAATCGCCCCGCATCGCGGCCACCACCTTCAAACCCGGCCAGGTTGTGACCGTCGAACCTGGCATCTACGTCCCGGGCCTCGGCGGCGCGCGGCACGAAGACGTCATCACCATCACCAAAACCGGCCACCGTCTTCTCTCCAGCGCTCCCAAGCCGCTGGAGATTTAGAGCGGGATGCAGATATGAAATTCCTCCTATCTGTTCTTTTCATCGCGGCTTTTGTTTTCAATTGCGCCGCCGCACCGGATCATCGCGCCGTCCCGATTGGCTGGACTTCCAAGGATATCGAAGTCGTTGACGCGGGTAACGACGTCCGAATCGTTCTTCATACCGGCGGCACGGCGGGAACACGCCTGATCCAGGTCAGCGTGCAGGCTTTTGACGGTGATTCCTACGCAACGTTCATCTACCAGGTGGTTCAGAACATGGCGGAATCTTACAAAACGACGGAAAACTACGACGTCACGTGGACCATGCCGAAATGGCAATTCGACAGCTTCCGTTCCAAGCGAAAACTCTATGTCTTGCGGCGTGACGACGTGATGTTGGAAGGGAAGGAAGTGAAAGAGATAAAGACGAACTGGAAGACGAATGATTGAAGGAGCAGGTCTCTCGCATCTGGCTGCGCCCTACGAGCCATTCACGAGGCTCGTGAAATCCTGGACGCTGCCGCATTGCTTGCCGTAGGCGAGGGTCAGGGCGACGTTCGGTTGGTTGCCGGCGGCGAGGGCGTTGAAGAAGGTCGCGAAGCGGTCCACCGGCAGTTTTTCGATGAGCGTGCGCACACACTTTTGTGAGTTGGCGTAAAAAGCGACTGTTCGGTCCGGGCTCGTCCGGTCCCCATAGCGCACGCGGGCGAAGACCTTCTCCACGTCCATGACCGGATCGGGAGTCCGGGTGAGGAGGGCCATGATTTTGTCGCTCCACTTTTGGTAACGCGAACCGGCCCCGAGCACTCCCTTCGCCTGGATCGTGCGCAGGCCGATGTATTCGGCCAGCCCTTCATTCAGCCAAAGCGGCAGATTTTGATCGCGATAGAACCGGGCGAGAATCGCGTGAGTGATTTCGTGGCAGAGCACCTGGATCGTCTCGATGCGCGCCAGGCCATCCGCGGAAGCACCGAGAAACAGCTCGGTCTTGTAAGCAAAGCCGGCCAGTTGCGGCGAGAGGCCTTGGGCCGCTTTGTACGCTTTCCACTCATCCGCCGGCATGACGAAAATGTGGCTCCGGCTTTGCCCGCGTTGCGGGTCGAGATTGAGCAACCGCATCAGCACCGTGTATGCGCCCTCCACATATTGCACCGTGAGACCGGCCTCCGCGTTGCCGCGGAAATGGACGAAGAAGTGTTCGGTTTGAGCATGCTTCCACGTGCCGTCCTTGATCAGTTCCGCGCCACGCGCGCCAAACGGCACTTCCCGTGAGTGGTCATCCGGCAGCGGGACGAGCGGGAACTCCGGCAGATGCATCATCGCCCCGGAGACGATCTGCTCGCGCACCTGCGGGGGAATGCCGGCGGCATTCTGCGGCACCATGGAAAGCGGAATCACATAGGAGGCCGCATTGGCCTGCGCCCGCTGGTAATCCGCCTCGGTCACCCCGGCGAAATCATGCGCCCGGGATTCGATCTTCTCGAGCAACGCCAGGAGCGGACCGATGTTCGTGGTGAAGCCAAAGGCCCGCGGATCTTCGTAACCAGAGGAAGTGGTGGGCGGCCGTCTCGTCGTCGGGCCGAGCGCTGGTTGTGAAAGGGGATTGGGAGAAAGTCCCGGCAGCGGATTGGGAACTGGCGTGGCCCCTGGGTTGGTTTCAGTCACGCGCCGCGCGACCTGCTGCGAGCGCAGGCCCGTTTGGGAATATTTTTCGACCACTTCCACCGGGGATTCTCCGCGCGGATACAAGATTCGGCGGACCGTCCACACTTCGTCTTCCTTGGGACCAGTTCCGTCGTCCGCCCGCCGCAACTGACCTTTGCTCTGCGAACCATCTTCGGCCACCTGCTCCGTGAGAATCACCGCTATCCCGTCGTCCCGTTGCAGCCGGATTTCGATGGTCCGCATTCCATTCGCCCGCTCTTCGTAGGTGGTGTCTTTACTGATCACGCGATGGCTGGTCCGCTGCCCTTCGACGTTGAAAGTGTCATGGATTCGGACCGTGGCTCCGCTGCTGCTGGTCCCATCCTGTTCAACCGTTCGCGTTCCGTCCGGTTCCGTGACCTCGGAATTTCCCTGGGTGTCATGAAACGACCTGCGCCCCGCGGCGGTCACTTCCTCGGTGATGCCGATGAGATAGACCGTCTCCCAGCCACCGTCGCTATAAACCGCCGTCAATTGCCCAGCGCCACTCTCGATGTAGCGGAGCCCCGATGCATCCGCTGCGGGATGAGGCCCGTCCGCCGGTGACGGCTCTTTCTTCCCGTCTTTCCCCAGCGGCTCCGCGGCGTCGGCCGGGATGGCGGCAGGCTTGGGGGGCAGCCCGGTCGCGATGCCGAAGTGCAATTCCATGGTCCGCCGGGTGAGCACATCCCAGATCAGCGCCGTGGCCAGGTTCTTTTCCACGCCGCGGCCCGTGGCGTAGGCGTCCACCATCATCATTTGGGCGTCGAGCATTCCATTGCGCGCGGCTTCATGCAGCCAGCGGACCGCTTCCTTTTCATTGCGGGTCACGCCCAGGCCATCGTAGAGCCGTTCTCCCAACCGGGCCTGGGCCCGGCTGTAATTGGCCGCCGCGGCCTTGCGATACCACTCCAGCGCACGGGCCGGATCCTTCGTCACCTTCCGGCCTGCTTCATAGCACTCGGCCAGTTCGAACTGCGCCGCAGGGTCGCCAAAGACCGCATTGCGGTACAAGACTTCGATAGGTTCCTCGACGTGGACATCCAGGATGGAAAACGCCACGGAAGCACCCAGGAATTGTAGAGCCGCAATGAGCAGGCACGCCTTCACGCGCCATTTGCGCTGTCCTTGGGAGTCGGTGCGGCGGGAGCCCGTGCTGCCGGAGATTGATGGGAATGAAAGCCTAGCCTCTTCCATCAACACGTCCTCCGCGAAGCCCTTTCGCAGGACGCTTCGGATGACAACGATGGGGGTCGCCTTCATGGTGCGGAGGTAGCGTATTCCCCTCCCGTTCGCGATGGAAAGCCCTGATCAAACACAAGATCAGGGGCCTCGGAAGAGGAGGGATCACCGCAGGACTTGACAACAGGGAACCGCGATGATAGCCTGAACATGATCTCAATTCTGTTTTGATAAACAGAACGGGTCAGGAAGCGGAAGGGGTCGTGATGACGGTCGGGGATTTTCGAGAAAAGCCCCCCTGGGCTGAGGTGGCTAACGGTGATTCAAGGTATTTCACGGTGGATGCTTGGTCGGCTGATTGCCTATGGGTGGACTGATAAACGATTTTTCATCGATGTGATTTGCGGCCGGTTTTGAACGGCGTGCGGTCCGGGGTGTCTATTGTGCCCGAATGCTTGTGACACTCTTGTTGGGGCTAGCAGTCTTATTTTCTATCGGTGCTTCGAAGAGCCCGACCCCGATTGCCGTGCGCGTGCCGGCCGACCGCACCCCTTGTTTCTTCCGCCGTCGCCGTTCATGAGTTTTGTCTCTGCTCTCACTCCCGGTTCGGGATTGTGGCCGCTCCCCACTCCGGCGGCGTCGCCCGCGCCTGCTGCGCCCGCGCAAACGGCATTCCCCTCCGACGCGAAGCCTGATACCAAGCGGCGGACGATGCAGGATGACCTGAGCCGCAAACAAGACGACGAACTGATTTCCCGCACGCAAGCGGGCGATGCCGCGGCGTTCGATGAACTCATCGTGAAATACAGCCCGCGCCTCTATGGTCTGGTCTACAACATGACCTCCAATCACGAGGACACCAACGACTTGATGCAGGACATCTGGTCCAAGGCCTACCGCTCGATCGCCGGTTTCCGCGGCAAGTCCTCTTTCTACACTTGGATTCACTCCATCGGGGTGAACATGACGATCAACTTCCTCAAGAAGCGCGGGCGCCGCCACACCTTGAGCCTCGATGACATCGATTCCAACGTCCAGAACGACAAGGAGTTCATTGAGCTCACGGCGAGCAGCACGCCGGTGCGCGAGGCGGATCTGAGCGAGCTGCAGAAAAGGTTGAACGAGGCGATGCAGAAGCTGTCTCATGACCACCGGGCGGTCGTCACGATGTTCGACATTCAGGGGATGCCTCACGCGGATATCGCGAAGATCCTCGGGATCTCCGAAGGCACCGTCCGTTCCAGACTTTTCTACGCGCATCGCCAGTTGCAAAATTTCCTGACTGAGTTTCACTCTTAAAACCCGCACCGATCACCATGACCGACGAACAACTCTCCGCACTCCTTCGGATCAAGCGCTTCGAACAGCCGGCCCCGCAATATTTCGACCGGCTGCTGCAGGATATCCATCGCCGGCAGCGTGCGGAATTGCTCCGCCGTCCGTTGTGGAAAATCGCCGCCGAGCGCGTCCAGACTTTCTTCAGCGAGCACAGCATGGGGCATCTCTCCTACGCGGGTGCGCTGGCCACGGTGCTGGTCATCGGCCTCACCAGTATCGGCTTGCTCACTTCCGGCGGTTCGTTGGAGCGGACCTCGGCGCATCCCCAGTTGGCGGCTATTGTCCCGGCTGCGGCCTCGGAAAAAATGCTGAACCTTGCGCAGACCAAGCCAGAGCACGTCCTCGGTCCTCAGTCTCTGCCCACGGCGCCAGCCTCGTATGAATCCGGGTATCACCAGCCGCGTTACATCATCGATACGCGCCCTGCGAGTTATGACCCGTCCTCCGCTTTCAAAGGGCTTTAATCGTCCCTTGCGCCTCCTCACGGTTGTCGCGGTCGGCGGGTGGCTCACCTTGGGCCAGGCCTTCGCCGCGGAAAAAGATCCGGGGCCGGTCTTCGATGCCATTCAGCACGAAGTCCAGACCATCTTCACGAAGTGCCGCAGTGCGGTCGTGCGCATCGAGGCGGTCGACCAGCATGGTTACCTTTCCGGGACTGGTTTTTTCATCGACCCGAATGGGACGCTCTACACCTCTTACACCATCGGAGGGGAGTCGCGGGATATTCAGGTCGCTTTTGCGGGCAAGCGCTATCAGGCCGAGCGGCTCGTCAGCGATCTCCGCAGCGGCGTCGCCATCCTCAGGATCCACGCCGAGACGCCCTTTTTGACTTTCGGTGATTCGCAGAAACTGACCGTCGCCTCTCCGGTCATCGCCATCGGTTACCCCATGGATCTCCCGCTCACGCCCGCGTTCGGGACGGTCGGTGGTTTCGATCTCAAATACCAGGGCCGCCTTTTCGCCACCACGCACATTCGCGCAAATATCCCCGTGCAACGCGGTGAAGGCGGTGCGCCACTGCTCAATGCGCACGGCGAGGCTGTCGGCATCCTCATCAGCCGCGTGGAATCCGGCAATGCCTCCTACGCCCTGCCCATCGAGGCTGCCGAAAAAATCCGCAAGGATTTCGTTCGTTTCCACGAAGTGCGCCCCGGCTGGATTGGGGTGAAAGTGAAAGCGCTCGAGAGTGCGGTGAATGGTTCCACCGCCGCAGTGGATGAGACGATTCCAGGCGCTCCCGGCGAAAAGGCGGGTCTGCAATCCGGCGACGTCATCGTCCGGGTCGGCACGCATCCCATCGCCTGTCCCGAAGATGTCGTTAACGCAGCCTTCTTCCTCTCCGCTGAGGATGCTGCTGTCGTCCGCGTCGCCCGGGATGGTGCGGAGCAGGATCTCACGGTCACTCCGGTGGACAATCCCGACGTCACCCATTCGCCAATCCCCGCGGACGGCGCAACAAGGACAAATCGCCGATGGAAAAACAGCAGCTCGCAACGCGCCACGCGGAATTGTTGGCCGCGGCCAACGCCACGGGCAGACGCTTGCTCGACTCGGGATTCGCCGCGCCGGCAAAAAAGAAAAGCGCAACCGACGCCGACGTAGTGACCGCAGTCGGCCCGGTCGTCGCGCAAGCGGCACTCGATTGGTTTGCCAGCGAAGCCGGGCACGAGACACTACGCCGTCTGCACAAATTGAAGATCGCGCCTGCCGGAAGCAGTGGCAGCGAGGGCGGCCAGCCCTTTGCCGGCAAGACCTTTGTGCTCACCGGCACTTTGGAGA
>Ga0206924_1151_pt1 | contig 11862 bp, 5 predicted proteins | sample Alteio_BWOrgHeat_61_FD_152947 | JGI IMG/M metagenome (GOLD analysis project Ga0206924, IMG submission 152947) | Enriched cells from forest soil in Barre Woods Harvard Forest LTER site, Petersham, Massachusetts, United States -... | ecosystem: Environmental > Terrestrial > Soil > Temperate forest > O...
TTTTCCCATTCCGGGGTGTCGGCCACGCGGAAGACTTCGTACATTTGCCGTTTTCGGTCGGGGGTCACGATCGTGTCGGGCTTGTGCGTCCAGAGGCCGAGGTTGATGCCTTCGTAGGCGTGATCGACGTGGCGGTGGAGGATGAAAGCGTCGATGCCATCGAGGTGATTTACTTTCCACCACGCGGCGCAATAGGCGGCAGCCTGGTCGCGTTCGCCATTGGGTTGCTCGTCGCGGCAATGGAAACCTTGCTCGGAAAGGATGACGTGTCGGGGACGACCCCGCCACTCGAGTTCGGGATGGGCGAGATAGCGCGGCAACACTTCGAGATTCTTGAACGTGATCCGTGGGGTGTCGTCGCCGGGCTTGGCGGATTTATCGAGCCAGAAGCGCGGGTCGCCGAGATTCTCGGGATACGGGTGGTAGGCGAGATTCCAGTCGAAGTCCCCGCGCTGCCGGGCGAGTTGGGCAAAGTCTTCGAGCAGTTTGCGCCCGGGGCAGGATTGATCGGGCGCACCGGGTGCGTAACGAATTCCCCAGTGGTGCTCGAAGGAGAGGAAGATGCGGGCGTTGTCCGAAGCAGTGCGCACGACGTCGTGCACGAGACGGACAGCGTGTTCGTATTCGGAGGCGACTTCCTCCGGGGTGGCGCGCCCCATATTGTTCCACCACCAGTGCGAATTGACTTCGTTGCCGACGATGTAGTTCCAGACCCGCCCGTGCGGTGCGGCTGGGTCGCTATAGCGCTGCGCGAGGAAAGCCACCGCGGCGCGCAGATACCGGACTCCATCGGGCGTGACGGTGTTGAACGCGCTCATGTGGTTCGTCTTGGCCTCGCGATCGTAGCGCGGGTGCATGAAGATGCGGTTGAGCGCTTCGTCTTTGTTTTCGTAATTGAGCAGGATGAGGCTGACGACGATTCCGTGGGATGAGAGCGGCTGGACCTCCGAGTCGAGATGGGCGACCGGCCCAGCGAGGAAGAAATAATCCTGACCCTCGAAGGTGAACTTTACGCTGTTCGGAAGCGCCTTGAGATCGACGAAGCTCGCTACGTGGCAATTGAGCGCCGCGTGCTGGATGCCGAGCGCGATGGCGTCATCGACCATCTGCACCTGCAGGCCCTTCTTTGAGGTGGGTGTCGGGTACGGCTCCGGGTTGGGCGCGGCGCAAAGAGAAGCGCCCGCCATCCAGGCAGCGAGTGCGATGACCGCGCCCGCGCGGCCCATCAGCCGCCGCCACCCACTTATCGTCCTAGGCTCCGGCGTCACCGACGTAGATCGCTTCATCCGGCCAGTCCTTCTTGATGTAACCGGCGTGCATATTCACCGGCTGGATGTAATTGCGCATCGTCCGGACCGGAGCGAGCACGCGAACGGTGTTGACCGCCTCGATGGAGTTTTCGCCGTGGTTGCGGAGCAGGCTGGGGATGAGCTGTTCCTGCACGGTCTGGACGATGTTCGTCTCATCCGCGCCATCGATGAAGAGCAGCATGGCCAGCTTGCCGTCGATCTCCGCGATGTGGCTCTCGAAGATGATCTCGGTGAAGATCGAGCGCACGAACGGCTCGCGCTGGATATCGTCGAGCAGTTGTTTGTAGGTGATGCCGATGCGGAACTTGATGATGTAAAGGTGCCGCGCCCCGAATTGGCCGGTGCCCCGCGCCGAGAGATCCAGATGGGTGAAATAAGAGAGGATACCGGCCTGTTCCAGTCGCTGCCGCTTGCGCCCGACGGTGCGCACATTCACGCCCGTGGCCTCGCCGATGCCATTGTCCGATTCGCGAGGGTCGCGGATGAGGTGGCGGACGATCAACCGCTCCTGTTCGTCAAGTTCTTTCATGCCAGTGGGTTAGGGGCGAGGGTTGTGGAAAAGAGCGGAAGTTTGACACATAAGAGGCCATCTGGCGACAAAATTTTGCCAAATTGCCACAGATTTTGTCTTGAATTGCGCGCCTTCGCCCTTATTTTCGTCACCCGGGAAACATCTGGGATAATACTATATGCTCAATCAAGTCACTCTGGACCAAACGTCGGGCCGCCCCTCGCTTTATTCGGCGGATTTTGAACATGATTCCTGTGGAGTGGGCTTCATCGCCCAAGTCAGCGGAAAACGCTCCAACCAAGTCCTGAAGTACGCGCTCCAGTCTTTGTGCAATCTCGCCCACCGCGGCGCGGTGGATGCGGACGCCAAGACGGGCGATGGCGCCGGTGTCTCGACGCAGATTCCCTACAAGCTTTTTGCGCCGGAGGTGCAGAAGCTCGGGCACAAGCTTTTTCAAGAGTCCGATCTCGGCGTGGGCATGGTCTTCCTGCCCCACGACAATGCCTACGCGCAGGCGCGGGCCAAGGCCATCACCGAGGAGGTCGTGACCAAGCGCGGTCTCTTTCTGTTTGGCTGGCGCGAGGTGCCGATCAATATCCATATGCTCGGCGAGAAGGCGGCTTCCACGCTGCCGCGCATCGAGCAGGTGCTGGTCGGCCGCCCGCATGGGGTGAAGGACGATGATTACGAGCGCCGGCTTTTCCTGGCCCGCAATGAAATCGAAAAGCGCGCCGAAGAAGATGGAATCAAGCACTTCTATTTCGCGTCCTTCTCGCATCGGCTGATCATCTACAAAGGGCTGCTCGTCTCGCCGTCCTTGCAAAAGTTTTACAAGGATTTACAGAATTCAAATTACGAGACCGCGCTTGCCATTTACCACCAGCGTTACTCGACGAACACCTTCCCGACGTGGCCGCTGGGGCATCCCTTCCGGATGCTGGCCCACAATGGCGAGATCAACACCCGCCGCGGCAATGTGAACTGGATGGGCGCGCGGGAAGCCGAGCTCGAAGCGGATTTCTGGGGCGCGGACATTGAACTGCTCAAGCCGATCATTCAGCCCGGCGGCAGCGATTCGGGTGAATTGGACAACGCCCTCGAAGCGATCGTCATGTCCGGCCGCTCGATCTTGCATGCGATGAACATGCTGGTCCCGCCGGCGTGGCGCAGCGAGAAGCGGCTCTCGCCCCAACTCCAGGATTTTTACGAGTATCACCGCTGCTTCAATGAACCGTGGGACGGCCCGGCGGCGTTGTGCTTTACCGACGGCCTGACGATCGGCGCCTGCCTGGACCGCAATGGCTTGCGCCCCGCGCGCTACAAGCTCACCGACGACGGTATTTTCAGCATTGGTTCCGAAGTCGGCACCATCGAGTTTGACGACGCGCACGTCGTGGAAAAAGGGCGTCTCGCGCCGGGTGAAATGATCGCCATCGATACCGTCGCCGGCAAACTGCTGCGCGACTCCGAAATCAAAGCGGCGCTCGCCGCGCGCAAACCCTATGGCGCGTGGCTGAAAGATAATCTCATCCGCCTCAGCGACGTGGCTCCCGGGCCCGTGAAGGAACCGTCCGAACCGCTCGACATCCTCACGCTCGCCCAGCGGCAGATCACCTTCGGCTACACTGCGGAGGAACTCGACATCATCCTCAAGCCGATGGTCCGCGATGGCGCCGAGGCCATTGGTTCGATGGGCGACGACACGCCGCTGGCCGTGCTCTCGCTCCAGCCGCGCCTGCTCTACACCTATTTCAAACAGCTCTTTGCGCAGGTCACCAACCCGCCGATCGACCCGATCCGCGAGAAGCTGGTCATGTCGCTCAATGTCAGTCTCGGCTGGCGCCGCAATCTGCTCGCCGAAACGCCGGAACATGCGCGGCTCATTCAGTCCGATTCTCCGATCCTGTTCGAGCACGAGCTCGCCGCCTTGCGCAATCTCACCGAAAAACATCATCCGGCGGCCACGATCAATGCCAGCTGGCCGTTGAGCGAAGGCGAGGAGGGCCTGGAGAAAGCCATTGCCCGCATTTGCCGTGATGCGGAAGCGGCCGTGCTCGCCGGTGCGCGGCTTCTGATCCTGAGCGACCGCGCGGTGGATCATGCCAATGTGCCCGTGCCCATGCTCCTCGCCACCGGTGCGGTGCATCATCACCTCATTCGAGCCGGCAAGCGCATGAAGGCCTCGATCATTTGCGAGACGGGCGAAGCGCGCGATGTGCACCAGATTGCCTGCCTCATCGGCTTTGGTGCCGGTGCGGTGTGTCCGTATCTGGTTTTCGACTCCGCCCGGGAGACGATCGAACAGCTCAAAGTGACCGCCCAGCAGGGTGTCACCAAAGCGGGTGCGGATGCCGACAAGCTGGCCAAGGCCCAGGCGGCGCTCAAGGATGCCGAGGCGCTGACGTTTGCCAAAGCTTCGCAGAATCTCCGGACGGCGCTCGAGAGCGGTCTGCTCAAGATCATGTCGAAGATGGGCATCAGCGTGCTTTCGAGTTACTGCGGCGCGCAGATCTTCGAGGCCATCGGCATTGGTCCGAAGGTCATCGAGCAGTGTTTCTTCCGCACGCCTTCGCAAGTCGGCGGTATCGGTTACGTCGAGATCGCTCGCGAGTCGCTCGCCCGTCACGAAAAAGGCTTTGCGGCGGTTCCCGCCGAGCCGGCGAAACTGGACGACCCGGGATTCTATCGATTCCGCCGCAATGGCGAGAACCACGCGGTCACTCCGCCGGTCATCCAGTCGTTCCATTCCTTTGTGAAGTCCGGCAACGCGGACGAATACAAGAAGTATGTCGCCGCCGTGAAGGCGCAGCAGCCGATTTCGTTCAAGGACATGCTCGAACTCGTGCCGAAGAACGTGCCGATCCCGATCGACGAAGTGGAGTCGGTCGAAGATATCCGCGTGCGCTTTACCACCGCAGGCATGTCGTTGGGCGCGCTCAGTCCCGAGGCGCACGAAACGCTGGCCATCGCGATGAACCGCATCGGCGGCAAATCGAACAGCGGTGAAGGTGGAGAAGATCCTGAACGCTTCAAGCGCCGGCCGAATGGCGACCTCGCCAATTCCGCGATCAAGCAAATCGCCTCCGGTCGCTTTGGCGTGACCGCGGCTTATCTCGCGAGCGCGAAGGAAATTGAAATCAAGATGGCGCAGGGCGCAAAGCCCGGCGAAGGCGGCCAGCTCCCTGGGCATAAGGTGAGCACGATCATCGCCCGGTTGCGCCACACGGTGCCCGGCGTGATGCTCATCTCGCCACCGCCGCACCATGATATTTACAGCATCGAAGACCTGGCCCAGCTCATTCACGATCTGAAGGAAGTGAACCCGCGCGCCAAGGTGTGCGTGAAGCTGGTCAGCGAAGCCGGTGTCGGGACCGTAGCCGCGGGCGTGGCCAAGGCGCATGCGGATATCGTGCTCGTCAGCGGTCATGATGGCGGGACGGGCGCTTCGCCCCTCTCGTCGATCAAGCACGCCGGTACGCCGTGGGAGCTCGGTGTCGCCGAGACCCAGCAAACGCTGGTCGCGAACAATTTGCGCTCGCGCATCGTCCTCCGCACCGACGGTGGCATGCGCACCGGCATCGACATCGTCATGGCGGCGATCATGGGCGCCGAGGAATTCAACTTCGGCACTGCGGCGCTCATCGCCACGGGCTGCGTCTATGTGCGCCAATGCCACTTGAATACCTGCCCCGTGGGCGTGGCCACGCAGGATGAAAAGCTGCGCGCCAAGTACAAGGGCACGCCCGAGATGGTCGTGAATTTCTTCAACGCCGTCGCCCAGGAAGTGCGCGAAATCCTTGCCAGTCTCGGCGTGCGCAAGCTCACCGAGATCATTGGCCGGCCGGAACTGCTCAAGCAGCGCCACGTGCCCAATCATCCAAAGGCCAATACGCTCAACCTGAAGAGACTTCTCGCCAGCACCGCGGACAACGAAGACGCCCCGCGCTACTGCACGCGCAGCCGCAACGATGGCGTGCACGAGCGTCCGCTCGATGATGTCATCCTGCAAGACGCCAAGGACGCGATCACCGAGCAGCAGCCGATTTCACTGAGTTACAAAGTTTCCAATATGAACCGCAGCGTCGGCACGAAAGTCTCCGGCGAAATCGGTTATCAGTATGGGGAACCGGGTCTGCCAGAAGGCACGCTCGAGCTGAAACTCGAAGGCAGTGCCGGTCAAAGCTTCGGTACGTTCCTCGCGCCGGGCATTCGTCTCGTTCTCGAAGGAGAAGCGAACGACTACGTCGGCAAAGGAATGAGCGGTGGCGAGATCATCGTGAAGCCACCGCCCGATCACAGTTTTGCTGCGGGCGACAACTCGATCGTCGGCAATACCTGCCTCTACGGTGCCACCGGTGGCGTCCTGCTGGCCAATGGCCGGGCGGGCGAACGCTTTGGGGTGCGCAATTCCGGGGCTGTGGCCGTCGTCGAAGGCGTGGGAGACCACGGCTGCGAATACATGACTGGCGGCACCGTCGTGGTGCTCGGCAAGACCGGCAAAAACTTCGGCGCCGGCATGACGGGCGGTCTCGCCTTCATCCTCGATACCGAGGAGCGCTTTTCCGATCTCTACAATCCGGGGCTCGTCGGAATCGAGCGCTTGAACGAAGAGGACAAAGCGACCGTCCAGCAATTGATCTACAAACACCTCGAAGCAACGGAGAGCGCGCGGGCCAAGGAGATCCTGGCCGATTGGCAAAAATTTGCCGGTAGCTTCTGGAAGGTGAAACCCAAGTCACAGACGGGAAAGCCCGTGGAAACAAAGGCACCCGCTGCCGCGGGCGAGCAAGTCTCCGCCGTCAAACCGTAGAGACGACATCTGCGGATTGCTCGTAGCTTGGCGATCAAGTGCGTACCATGCGCACTTGTGCCACGCTGGGTGCTCCTGCGGCGTTCATGCTGCCTTGGAAACCGGTCCCGGATCCAAACACATCCCGCATCCTGCTGGCGCGCCTTGGGGATCAGGGCGTCGGCTGGCTCGTAATTTGAGTCGTATCCTGCAAGGATAACACCTGTCCGCTCGTGAGAAGAAGCAGAGGACCCTGGCCGTGTCCGGCCCCATTTTCCGCAAACCACGGTTGGGTCGGCCAGTGAAATGCCTGATACGGCTTCGGGCTAAACGGATCGGCAATGTAATCCACCCGCGCTTTTTTCGGATCCTGATAGTTGGGGCTCCCCAAGCCCCGTTGCGTCGTCGGGCAGATCCAGTTTACCGGTCCCAATTGGTAGGGTGAAAAAGCGGCGATCCAAGCCTGAGCATAAGCCGGGGTGCTAATAGTCGAGGCGGGGATCTGCGGCCACACATTGTTGTGGTCCAGAAGGTAGGCATGGCCTGCGGCGTACAAGTTCTGGAGATTACTCACGCAATTTGCCCGTTCACTGCGGTCCCGCAGGTATTGAAAACCCGAAAGCGACAACGTCGCCAGGATGACCATGATGATCATCACGGTCAGCAATTCCAGCAAGGTAAAGCCTCGCTGCCGCGCACGTCGCCCAAGCGGGCCATGGCTGTTTTTTATCGAGAACACAGGTACTGACTGGGTTGCCCCATCCCTCAATGGAGCGCCACCAATGATTAATTTTCGATTACAGAATGGACCCTAAAGCCGGCTCGCCGCCGACGAATGTTTTACTATCCGCCCTGACTGCTCGTGTTAACGAGAGTAATCGTCGTCGGGTTCACCTGACCGCTCTGATTAACACCATTCACGACGAAGGTCTGCGTGGCCGTAGGAATGGGCGCCCCGGTATTGGCATCCACGAAAAGGAAACTCACCAGCGTGGCCGTTCCCGTGATCAGCGTGCTCGTTCCCGCTCCCGTCGTGAGCGTCCCTTGAGTAAAGGTAGCGATCATATTCCCATCTACACTGATCGGAATATAGACCACCGCGAAGGTGTTATTCCCACCAAATTGAACCTGCGGCACTTTGAAGGTGCTATCCCCGGAAAGAATCGCCGAAAACGTCTGGGTATTCGGGTCCACATATCCGATGATATCGCCCACGTAGGCAGCACCCTGAATGAAAACTGCGAAGCTCCCGGTGGCGAGCCCCACCTGCGGAATGCCAATCGAGAACAGCCCGAGCGAGTCCGCGCTGGGAACCCCGTTGAGGGCGGCGGCACCTGCCGCGGCACCGGTGCCCGGAGTCAGCGTGCCACCGTACGTCCCCACAGGGTTAAGACCGAGGCCACCGTAATCCGGTGCAAAGGCCTGCGATTGCACGTTTAGGAAAACGAAGACGACGAGGAGGGACAGAAGCTTCTTCATGGTCGGGAATAAAATCATTTCTGAATACAACGTCAACACGTTTCCGGCAGTTTTTTGTAAAGCATTTGTAAAGATGCGGCCTCTGTAATTTCCACCCGCTTCCCCGACATTTCGCTTGGTGGCAGGGGTGGGAGCGGCTTCCATGGCGCCCGCCCGTGCAAGCCCCTTTCAGCCTTTTCCTCGCCCTGCGCTACCTGCGGCCAAAGCGCACTTTTGTCTCCGTCATTACGGTCATCTCCGTGCTGGGGGTTACTCTGGGCATTGCCGTGCTCATCGTGGTGATTTCGGTGATGACCGGCTTCGATCGCATGCTGCAGAAGGCGATCCTCGGGTTTGAACCCCATCTCCGCATCACCAATGGCGAAGTCATGCGCAACTGGCGCGAGATCATTCCCCGAGTCGAGAAAGTGCCGGGCGTCCTCCCGGAAGCCGTCGCCCCCTACGTCCAGGGTCCGGTACTCGTCGAGCACGAGGGGCGGGTTAACCCGGCGGTGGTCCGCGGCATCAACGTCGAGATGGAGGAGAAACTCATCGACTTGCCAAAATTCGTGATCGGCAAGAACGGCCCGCTGAAGTCCACTGGAGAGGCGGTCGACCTGCCCAGCGATTCCGTGATCATCGGCAAGGAACTCGCCGCCGAACTCGGCGCCCGTATCGGGGATGAAGTGACCATCTACGCCCCGGGCAATATCCACGGCATCATCGAGGAAATTCGCCGGGAGAGCGACGACCCGAAGGCCAAGCCCCGCACCCTGGCCGACCTCAAGCAGGACATCGTCATCCCCGCGCCGATGAAAGTCGTGGGCCTGATCAACTCCGGCACAAACAGCTTCGACGCCAATTTTCTCCTCGTTCCGCTCTTCAATGCCCAGGAACTCTACGGCCTCAAGGACGGCGTCCACGGCCTTTCGGTCAAGACCGTCGACCCCTACACGGTCAAAACCACCCAACGGGCCATTGATGACGCCCTCGATGGCCTCGCCTTTTCCACCTCGTGGTACGATGAAAACCGGGAGCGCTTCGACGCCATCCGCATGGAACGGCATGTGATGTTTGTCATCCTCTTCTTCATCGTCATCGTCGCCGCCTTCGGCATCATGAATACGCTCATCACCGTCACCGTGCAGAAGACGCGCGAGATCGGCATCATGAAGGCCCTCGGCGCGCGCACCGGGCAGATCATTTGGGTTTTCCTCGCCCAAGGCATGTTTGTCGGCGCGTTCGGCACCGTCATTGGCCTCGGCACCGGCCTCACGCTCCTGCACTACCGCAACTCCTTCCGCGACTGGCTCAACCACACCTTTCACCTCTCCATCTTCCCTCCGGGCATTTATGAATTCGATGGCATCCCGGCGGAAGTCGTGCCCAAGGACGTGGCCATCATCTGCCTCGGCGCATTTTTCATCTGCTCCCTCGCGGCCTTGATCCCCGCTTGGGTGGCCGCCCGTTTGGACCCGGTCAAGGCCCTGCGGGTGGATTAAAAAAGGGAAAAAAACTTCCGCCCTACCCGGCAGGGGCAGGGGAAGAAGGATGCATCGGCCTCGGTTAGGCCATCGCCGGGCAGGAAATGCGTCACCCCAGGGTCCATTCCACGGAGGCTTTTCGAGACCCATTCCGCATTCGGCCAAAGGCGTTAAATACCGAAAAATCACCGTGATCCACCGCAATTGACCGTAATCCAGCGTGATTCGGCGTAATCGCCGGCCGAATTTACGAGTCGCAGCGACCGGGTGAAAACCGCCTGCCAAGTCATACCTACCGACGCCGCCCGGGGCTTTGACTTTCTCAACGGTTTCAACCCCTCCAAATCAACCTGAGTCCCCGTGAAGCCCGGCCACCGGAGAGGCGCACAGCCTGGCTCTCCATGTCGCGGATAGCATCTTTTTCCATTTTCCATCTTCCAATTGGTCATTTCGCCACCCCTCCGCCCTCGATCAAAAGCGACAATTTCCCGAAAAATGACCGCCATCCAGTGGGATTGACCGCCATTAGGCGCCATCCAGCGCCATTCCTGAGCATCATTGCAATGAGTGCCCACCACATGGGACGGTTTCCGACAAGCGGAAACCCGTGCCGACGTGTGGCGACCAAAACAATAAGACATGCTCACAAAATATCAAAACGCTCCATTGTGTCAAGCGAAGAGGCGATATTATGATTTCAACGGGGCATTTATCGTCTTGAGCGGCCGAAAAAGAAGCTGGAGGGGTTGAGGGACCGGACGAGGAAAGCCGTCTTTCAAGCCCACCGAGGATACAACTTCAGGGCTAAAGTAGTCGACGCGATTTGCGTCGGGATACCAAGCCAACCACTGCGCCAATCAGGAGCGCGCAGGTTCCGGGCTCCGGGACGCCCTGGCTCAAGACCACATTATTGCTGCCGTATGGACTGCCAGGTCCATAGTTCACAATGAATGACTCGAGGCCGTCTTCGGTTTCCACGCGCGCGCCGTTGGCGACGTTGGCAAACGTTCCATCCAAGAATTGCGAAGTCAGAATGGTGAATGTCTCCCCGGGGGAAATCTGCGATTCGAATCCGTTCGCCATGTCCAAATCGAGAGTTCCCCCGAGCGTGATCGATCCATTGACGTCGAGGTAGTCATAAGTGGTCCCTTGCTGCAGACCGCCAATTTCGAATCGCAGGACCGAAGTGCCGAGCAGGGAAACGGAATTGTTCACCGTCAGCGTTCCTATTTCGAGGCCAGGCTCAATGGTTCCTTCGTTGACCAACGGGTTTGATATGAGGCCAGTACCGTGCAGCGTGTGTCCTTGTCCTTGAGTCAATTTGCCGCCGCTCAAATTGGCGTTGTGGAGCACAATCTCTCCGGTGCCGGTGACACTGGTCCCGCCGATGAAAGCCATACTGCCGATAAGGCTGATCGTGTTGTTGTTCACCAACATACCTCCTTCCACGTTGATGGCGCTGTCCACCTCCATGGCGGCATTGTTGATCACCTGAATAAACGTGGAAGTGTTGCCATCGACGGTGAAAATGTCCCCACTCGCTCCGTTGAAGGTAGTTCCGTTGATCGTGGCGCCGTCGATATCGACGGTCCCATGGTTGGCCGTAATCGCGCCACCATTGATGGTGGGAAAGCGAAGCTGGAGAGCGGCTCCATTGGTCACGGTCATGGAGCCGTAATTGTTGATCGTCGGAAACGTATTGTCGCCGATGGTCAATGTCCGTCCGCTCACGTCCGCGGAGATTACGCCGTAGGAATCGATGCTGGTGGTGATCGAGCCCCAGCCGTGAATGAATTGATCCGAGGTTACGGTTGCATTGCCTGAAAGGCTGCCCGGAAGCAGCACGATCTCGCCACCGCCAGTCAGACTGGTTTTTCCGATGAAAGTTATGCTGTTGCTGAGACTGATCGTGTTCGTGTTCACCAGCGAACCCCCTTCCACGTTGATGGCGTTGTCCACCTCCATGGCGGCATTGTTGATCACCTGAATAAACGTGGAAGTGCCACCATCCACGAAGAAAATGTCCCCGCTCGCTCCGTTGAAGGTAGTTCCGTTGATCGTGGCGCCGTTGATATCGACGGTCCCATGGTTGGCCGTAATCGCGCCCCCATCGATGATCGGAAAGCGAAGTTGGAGCTCGGCTCCGTTGGTCACGGTCATGGATCCGTAATTATTGATCGTCGGAAACGTATTGTCGCCGACGGCCAATGTGCGGCCACTCGCATCCGCGGAGATCTCGCCGTAGGAATCGATGCTGGTGGTGATCGAGCCCCAGCCGTGAATGAATTGATCCGAGGTTACGGTTGCATT
>Ga0206924_1152_pt1 | contig 11839 bp, 10 predicted proteins | sample Alteio_BWOrgHeat_61_FD_152947 | JGI IMG/M metagenome (GOLD analysis project Ga0206924, IMG submission 152947) | Enriched cells from forest soil in Barre Woods Harvard Forest LTER site, Petersham, Massachusetts, United States -... | ecosystem: Environmental > Terrestrial > Soil > Temperate forest >...
CAGAAAGTAGTATAAAAAGCAGTAGCAGAAGCTCTAGCGGTGAACAATTGTCGCCAGACAGCGGCAAAAGGCGTTTAACGCGAAAACTGAGTGTCGGCTTACGTGAGTCTGCCACTGATCTGTATGATTCTGCAAAACGAATTGCTACACCATTTATGCCAAGCGTGCGCGAAGAAAGCGCAACACAACCATTACATACATCACCCATTAAGCAAAAGCTCATTATACCTAGCCGAAACCCTATTGATGAATCGCTCAAATTCGCGGTATGTCAGGGCGATTTTGAATGCGTACAAGGATTACTCACCAAAGATTTTATAGATCCTAACGGCGTAGATTTTTCTACAGGAAACACCGGGCTTCATTACGCATTTGAACGTAAATACCCCGAGATTATAGATTTATTATTACAAACACCAAAAGTACAATCCGCACGAACAAAAAACAGTGCAGGAAAAATTCCCGCTGGATGCGCTGCAGGCAGTATGCCAGAGGATATCCTTCTTCGCCATAAAGGTTTTCATCGCGCAAGTGTAGATGCATGCATAGAAAAACATGTAGTGGCAGCCTTAATAAATAAAAATCCTCAAGACGTAACATTCTCGGATGTTCAAAAAACAACATCTTGGTTAATTGTCGAGCAACTGGACGCCTTAGATATAAAACAACTCGCAGCAGACATTGATATAAGCTACACTAAAGATTATGAACAACAAAAGCTTACCCAAGATAGAGAATTACCTGAAAAAGAACCGTATATAACCCAAGATTTTATTCAAGAAGCTGCACAAGCTTGGTTTAATGAGCAGCTCAAAAAACAGTGAAAATGAATAATCATAGAGTGCAAACATTCCCTTTTAATCATCATCCCGCCCAATTATGGCTTGGAAGCATACAAGCAGTTGCTCCCCTCGTGGAACATGTATTGCAAAAACAGTTTTGTGCGAATGATGGATGCACTTATTGCACTGAATGTTATAAAATCCGCACGCGCCAGCATCACGGCCTTATGTGGATTGCACCAGAAAAATTGTACACACGTGAACTCATCAGTCCCATATTAGAAGTACTTCAATTTAAGCGCGCTACAGACGAACCATTTTTCTTTGTTTTGCAAGATGCTGACTTTTTAACCGATTCCTGCGCAAATGCGCTGCTTAAATCACTCGAAGAGCCACCGTTTGGCTATTACTTCATACTCATTGCCTCGCGCAAGCAAATGGTGCTACCAACCGTTCGTTCTCGCTGCATAATACAGCAGATAGAGCATGATGACACGGTTACTAATCATCAGCCCTTATTTGACCATTTCAGCCACATTAAACCGCAACTACCCGTACCGTTTTTGCAACTTCTTGAAAAATCTGACATTAACGAAAAAGACAGCGTTGAACTCATTGATGCACTTCTTGCATACTGGCATTCACAAATGCGCACAGCAATACAGCAAGATGATCAAGAAGCGTATAAACACGCTACCAGAACCATGCACATCTTAACCAAAATTGCTGAAAAACCGCCTATGCCCGGCAGCGCTAAACTGTTTTGGAAAAATCTTTTTCTACACATATAAAAAAAGGCCCTCTTTTTACAGAAGACCTTTTCATTCATCTAAAATAGTTTAACTATTTGCTATATTTTTTAATAATTCATCCAATTCTTCTATACGCTCTATTCTTTGCTGATAGCTTTTGTTAAAAAAATAACCTGCATACTGTTTTGCTTGAGGATATTTTTTAAAGAAACGACCACCCTCATAAACATAACACACAAGAGCGGCATGAACAGGTAATGCATCTTGCTGAGACCCGTACAGAGCATCTACTTCTTGCGCCCATGAATGAATAGTTACTGAGTCTTTACTTTTTTTAGCCAACCTTAATCGCGCAATTTCTGTATGATAAACATAATCTTGATTATAGAGGTTTTTTATAGACATCAAAACAAACTCTTGTGGATATTGCTCTATTGCCTTTTGATTTCTATTTCCCCGAGCTGCCTTAACTGCTTCTACTGACGCAGGATATAATAATCTTCCTTCAAATAACTCCTGTAAGTAGGCGTTCGATTTACACTTTTCTGCATGCATTCTTGCAGGTTTTTGAACAAGCGCTATAATACCCGGCATACTATCTAAAAGTGTTGTTGCCTTACTAATAGCGCCACTCAATAATAACGTAACAAGCATGCTTACTTTTAAAAATGTTTGCATATGATTCTCCTGCTATTTTCTGCTTGCCAAAAAGGCCCTCTTTTTACAGAAGACCTTTTTTTTATATTTCGTACTTTTCAGCCACCGCGATGCATGTCTTTAACCAAATATCTCTTTCATCTTTGCGTCTCGAGCTTTTTGTTCAGCCTTTTGCTTTCTGATTTCTTGCGCCTGTTGCATCATTAATAATGCTTGCGTAATAGAATCTTTTCGCTGTATATAACTTTCTCTAATCAAAGGGCCCGTATCGTCTATATTATATTTGGAACCAAAATTTTCATTATGATGGTAGAAAAAAATAATTGCTGTATGCATAGGTAATGTATCAATATCATTATTTAAATTAGACAAGCTACGTGCAATTGATCGCAAATTCTGTGGTTCATTAAGCCCAAAGACACCTAGCTCTTGTAAACGCGCTGCCTCTGGCTCTGCTACTGTTTCTACATACAAAGAGACGTCATTCTCTACTATAACATTTAAAATAAATTCTACGGGATATTTCTGCACCACTGATTCATACGCAGTTTCTCGAGCTGCTTTTTTTACTTCTAAAGATGTAGGGTATAACACTTCTTTTTCAAATAATAGTTCTAGCTGCTGCTGCGATTGCTCTTTAATTTCTTTTGTTTTCTCTACATGCGCCTTAAAATTTTCTGCGCGCATTTTTACAGTTTCCGTAGCCATCCGTCTAACGCCGGGCATACTATTCAAAAGAGTTGCTTTACTTACAAGGCCGCTCAATAACGCCACAGCAAATGTAATTGCTCTCAATGACTTTTGCATGAGATTTCTCCATTTATCACAATCAAATAAACCACCATTATTTTCTAATTGTATCAATTGGGCCAATTTTGTCAATTTTTTCTCTTTTCCTACGTTCGGGAGCTTTTTGACCATATAATTCAGGGGCTTCTTCTTATCCTTGTAACGATGGCTCCCTTTATTTAAACTGAGGGTCAAAAGGGAGAAAATAGGTGAAAAGAACTACTAAAAAAAATGCCCCTCAATCTGATTATATTGAATATGTCACATTATCAGATCAAGAAATAGCTAAATCATTGGATACCTCTCTTAGCGAAGGGCTGAGCGCACAAGAGGTGCAAAAACGATTGGCCACTTTCGGCCTCAATGCGCTTGAAAGTGGTGAAAAGCCTTTATCAGAACTCATAAAGCGCCAAATCAATACTCCCTTTTTCTATCTCTTTTTTGGCACGTGCATTCTCTACTTTATAATCGGTGAGTTTTCTGATGGCATCATCATATTGATTATTATGTGCATCAACTTTGCTCTCACGTTTTATCAAGAATATCGCGCAAGCCATAACATAGAACTTCTTAAAAAATATATTGTCTCTCACGTAGACGTCATACGGTCAGGAAAACAGATTGAAGTAGAGAGTTCGCAGCTCGTTCCCGGAGACATTATTATCTTAAATGCAGGGGATAACATTCCCGCAGATTGTCGCTTTTTGCAAACAGATCAGGTGGCTGTTGATGAATCAGCGCTTACAGGAGAATCCGTTACCGTAGAAAAAAATGCTGATGCACAAACGCAAAAACCCAACGACATATTTACAACACCCAATATCGGGTTTGCAGGAACTGCGATGCAAAAAGGTAGCGCAACCGCCGTTGTGTTTGCAACTGGCACACAAACACAATTTGCTCATATTGCCTCTACTGCAAAGCAAGCAATACGGCAAACTGCGCTTTCGACAGGCACCGAACAGCTTGCCTCATTTATCTTAAAAATGGTGATCATCGTTATTGTTGCTGCGCTGCTTTTCCATATTTTCATACAACATGCACACACTTCCATTACCGAAGTTATTATATTCGCAACTGCTCTTGCTGTAAGTGTTATTCCAGAAGCATTGCCCCTGGTAACCACTTTATGTTTATCACAGGGAGCTTTGGCACTTGCCAAACGTGGCGTTATAGTAAAACGACTTTCTGCCATAGAAGATCTTGGCAGCATTGATGTATTATGCACAGATAAAACGGGCACCTTAACTGAAAATATCATGCAAGTGACGGACACCTATCCCAACACCAGCCGTGATATGTTAATGGCTATGGGATGTGCATTGGCCCCTACCATCGCCATGTATACAAAAACAAAAAAAGGTTTTGAATCAGCGGTTTGGCATACATTAGAAAAAAAAGAACAAGACGCATTATTGCATGCGCAACTCATTAAACATGCACCGTTCGATCCCACCATAAAACGCACTATCCATCTTGTTACTTTCCAAAATAATACCCTTCTTATCACCTATGGTGCCCCAGAAAGTATATTCGAAATATGTGCGCAACCATTTAAAAAAAATGGCGACGAACATGCATGGATTATGCAAGAGGAGCAAAAAGGTAATCGGGTACTTGCTATTGCTCAAAAAGTTATGACTAAGGCACCTGAGGCCCTTGATAAAGAAAAAGATTATGAATTTAAGGGGCTTATAGCATTTGCTGATCCCATTAAAAAAACTGCCGCAGCTGCAATTGCTCATGCACGCAAACTTGGCATTCAGATCAAAATAATCAGTGGTGACAGCCCTTACATTTGTCATACGGTCGCTTCGCAATTAGGCCTTATAAAAGAATCTGATGAAGTATTGATTGGTGCAGATTTTGAAGCACAATCACCGAACGAACGCGCCAAATCAGCAGAAAAATATACGGTATTTGCACGATTTTCTCCCGAACAAAAATGTGATCTTATCAGCTTTTTAGAAAAGCAGTATTCAGTTGGTTATGTTGGAGATGGCATCAATGATGCTCCCGCTCTTAAACTTGCCAACGCTTCACTGTCTGTAGACAAAGCGGTTGATGTTGCGCGTGATGCTGCAGATATTATTTTGCTAGAAAAAAGCCTTTCCGTTATCGTCAACGGAATACAAGAGGGCCGCATTATTTTCGCCAATACACTCAAATATATCACCATCGTGCTTGTTTCCAATACCGGCAACCTTTTTGCCATCATCGCAGCACTCTTATATCTTGGCTATATTCCGCTCTTGCCTATTCAAATATTGCTCATTAATTTGATTGCAGATTTTCCTATGATTGTTATTGCAACGGACAATGTCTCACGAGATGATGTGCACGACATTCCACGGTATGACACTCATGAGCTAGCACGCGCTGCTTTTATCCTCGGCGCATTTAGTATTATTTTTGATTGCTGTATTTTTTTACTTTTTAAAGACAAGCCAATTGCATTATTCAGATCATGTTGGTTTATCTTATGCGTGTTATCAGAACTGGTGATTATTTTCTCATTACGTAGCAAACAGCTTTTTTTTCACGCCACGCGCCCCTCTTGGCTACTCATCATATTATCGCTGTTAGCAGCCATCGTCACAATTGCATTGCCTTTTACCACTATTGGCCAACGCTCGTTACAACTGGTACCCGTTCCATTGCCTTACTTACTGATTATTGGCGGCCTTGCAATCACCTATTTCTTCACCAATGAATGGGTAAAACTGTGGGTATATGGCCATAAAAAAACAATGCGCAAAAAAAGGGCATAAAAAAAATCGGATAAGAACAGATTTGCATTGTCCTCACCGGATTACAATAACTAATTATGGAATCAGTCATTATTCTATTGGAATATGACCCATTGTCAATGAGATAAAGACCGTTAGGCCTTGGAAAACGATGGCCTTCCAGTCATTAAAAGTGCCTTTTGCAGAATGTTCTACCAGATCCTGTTTTTAGGTAAGATTCAAAGTTTTGTGCTTTTATTTTATCGCTAAATCCAATGTAAGCCATTAATTTCCAGGGTTTAAATTTATTCGTATGTATTGATTTCCCAGAATTGTGTTCACTTAACCGTTGTTCTATATCTGTTGTAATGCCAATGTAATAACGGCTGGGATCAATTAAGCTTTGAAGAGAGTATACAATGTAATGTGACATTTATGTGACAAGTATTATGTAAGATGGATAATTTTTCCTGCTAAATAACTAACGAAGACTGTCCGCCTTCGCTTTAAAAGCTTCGGCGTGACACCACGCCTTAGCGCTTTGCGCGACGGCGGGTGGAGGAGAGGGGGGGATTCGAACCCCCGATTCCGTTGCCGGAATAATCGCTTTCGAGACGACCGCATTCGACCACTCTGCCACCTCTCCACTAGATACGGTTTAGTATAGCCTCTTTGAGTGCTTTTTTGAATCGGCTTTGTTCCACAATATCAAATCAAAAAATAGCAACTGATTAACAAATTTTCGGATTTTTTTGAAAAAAATGATAGCATACATGCAATACTACGCATATAACTATGCACATTGATGAAGCAATTAAAAAAAATATAACCACAGAGTAATGAGGCATTTGCTATGAACACTATACAAGCGCTTATTTTGGCGGCAGGTATGTCGAGTCGTTTTGGTCCTGAACTAAATAAATTAACCACACCATTGTGCGGAAAACCACTGGTAATGCATTGTGTTACCATGCTCAAACAACAAAATAGCATGCCGATAACTATTATTGTTGGTCATCAAAAAGAACTTATCATGAATGCTGTTGATGCATACGCACTTGCAGATATATCATATGCCCTACAAGAAACGCAAAGCGGCACCGGACATGCGGTCATGTGCAGTCGCGCCTTATGGCACGCAGATCATATGTTAATACTCAATGGTGATATGCCTCTTGTTTCTCAAACTGTTATTCAAGAATTATGCACTGCTCATCTGCAAACAGATGCTGCTGTTAGTTTTGTCACGGCGTTGCCGGATACACTTACTCATGCCTATGGCCGTATACTAGATGATGAACAAGGTGTTCGCATTGTTGAAGCCAAAGATTTTACTGGCGACATCTCTTATCTTTATCCTATTAATGCCGGAATTTATATTTTCAAACGCACGTTCCTTGAAGAAATGATTGATACGCTTACTACCAATAATGCAAGTCATGAACTCTATCTTACCGATCTTATTGCATGTGCGAGCAAAAGCGGTTTACGTGTTACCACTATTAATGTGCCTTTTGATATGGTACGCGGAATAAACACACGAGAAGAATGGTGTATTGCGCAAGAAATAAAGCGCAAACAGATTATTACATATTGGATGCAACAAGGTGTTATGATTACCTTACCTGAAACAGTACACATCGATGATACCGTCACCATAGGGCGTAATGTTCATATTCACGCAGGTGTACATCTGTTGGGAAATACCACTGTTGGCAATCATTGCACCATTAATCCCTACTCTATAATAGAAAGCAGTAACATAGAAGATCATTGCACCATTTATGATCATTCACATATCAGCAATTCATACCTCGAAACACATAGTGCGGTTGGCCCTTTTGCGCATGTCCGGAATTATACTCATCTTGAACCTTACGCGCAAATAGGTAATTTTGTTGAAGTAAAACAAAGCCGCATTGGAGCTCATACCAAGGCGAAACATTTAAGTTATCTCGGCAACACAACAACGGGCAAACAAGTAAATATCGGCGCCGGTACTATTACCTGTAATTATGATGGCACACATAAACACGCGACCATTATTGATGATAATGTGTTTATTGGAAGTAATAATACGCTCATTGCTCCTATACATATTGGTGAATCTGCGTATACTGCAGCAGGATCCACTATAACTGAAGACGTACCCTCGTGCGCACTTGCAATTGGTCGCACGCGACAAGTAAATAAAATGGAATATGCGCAGAAGCTCCGCAACAAAATAATTACAACGCCATCATCAACACCATTAGCCGAAAAGTAAAAAGTATACGCATGATAACATTCATTCATACCGCAGACATCCATTTTGGCATGGAAAATTATGGCAGAATAGACCCAAAAACAGGCATCCATACACGCCTGTTAGATTTCAAAAAAGCACTCGACACATGCGTTGATTATGCTATCGATCAGAATGTAGATTTTTTTCTGTTTAGTGGTGACGCGTATAAAACACATCATCCCAGCCAAACACAACAAAAGTTGCTGATGCAATGTTTTTTGCGTCTTTTTCAAGCTAAAATTCCGGTGGTGATTATTGTTGGAAATCATGACCATCCACTGAGTTTTGGTAAAGCCCATGCACTCGATATTTTTGGTGAGCTGCCGCTTGATAATTTTCATGTCATGGCAAAACCCCAAACATTAGTATTGCCTACCAAAAGTGGGCCTATCCAAATTGTTGGTATGCCATGGCCAACACGCAATACTATCGCATTAAGTAATGCACATCTTAATAAAAGTAATGCACATATTACTGAGTATATTTCGCATGCGGTTGCCTCCATTATAGCCGATCAAGCAAAAAAACTAGATCCTACCATTCCCGCAGTTCTTGCTGGGCATCTCACCGTTAGTAGTGGCATTTTTTCGGGTTCAGAAAAGCGCGCTATTTATGGCACAGATCCAATTATATTGCCATCACAACTTGCTATTGAACCATTTGATTATGTTGCACTTGGCCATCTGCATCGTTACCAAAATCTAAATCCTCGTGGATATCCTGCCATTGTATATTCAGGCTCTATAGAGCGCATCGATTTTGGCGAACGGAAAGAAGAAAAAGGTTTTTGTGTAGTGCGCATCGCCCAAAAAGGTTCAACCACTCATGAATTTATTTCTATTAATGCGCGCCCCTTCATTCAGATCGAAGTAAAACTCAAAGCAGGCGAAAAACAAACTCCTCAAGTTTTAGATGCCATTGCTCTCCATTCTATTACCGATGCTGTTATTAAAATTATCTATTACGTACCGGAAAATACACGAGATGTGGTTGACCTAAAGGCTGTGCAACATGCATGCCGCGATGCAATGTTTGTGGTTGGCATTATTCCGGTGCATGCACAAGTTTCTCGCGAGCGCCGCTTTATTGCAGCAAAAGAAAGCATGGATATGCCTACTTTACTTGCTAATTATTTTGCAATGAAACCAGAGTTACAAGGGAGAAAAGATGTTCTTGTAGAAAAGGCGCTAGCGCTGCTAGAAGAGGACCCCTGCGGGGAGTAAAAGCTGCCGCAGGCCTTATTTTTTATGATGTAGAAGTTCGATACTTTCCTTTTATTTATAATCAACGTCGTTTTTTTCGTTGGGGGCTCGTGCCGCCCCCAACACCCGGCACCAATGGTTCCCTTGGATTCCCATTCAGCCGTAGGCAAGAGGACGTGCACGCTCGAAATGTTTTATTTACTTTGACATATCCAATATGAGCATGCTCTTTCCACTTCCGACGGCTGAACATGAGCTAAAACATCAAGATTAGGTTTTTGCCCACCAAAATTATAATGTGAGTACATGTTCAGCTGTCTGACATGCAAAGATCGCGATCTGGCTGAGCTTGATAAAGCGAAGTCAGGTAAAATCGCGAGCGTACTTGGCTTACAGCTGAATGAAAGGGATCAAACGGAACCGTTTGTGCCCTTTTGGTTAAGGGGTTTTGGGCAAGCAAAATCCCTTATGCTGGCCGCATAGGCCATAAAATCTTTATTTCTGCTGCGAATAACAATAAGCGCCTGCAGCGCATAAACCGAAAGTGCCAAGTATATAATGCCAGTAACGTTTATACCATGGTTGCTGTGGCATTATTTGAACACCAAATTTCTGAGTCATAATATTTATGCCAAAATCATACCAAGCTTTTTCTTCAGACCCCAGATTATCTATTTTCTTATTCAAAAAAACATTCAAAAAGGATCCTGTTTTGCGAATTGTTGTGTCATTTAGAAAATAAGAAGAAAAAACATCTGCATTCAGCTCTTTTTGTTCTAAATTATTCGAGTTACCCGTACTCGGGTTACTTTGTAATGTTACTGTTAATATAGAAGGTTGTGATGTAGGTTCAAATGATAAACTAAGTCGCGTATAATTTTTACCCTGATAAAGAGCATTTATATCATTATAATACAGTTCTCCTTCTCTTAGAAGCCGATTTGCTATAGTATATCTGCCAGTAAAAGTACCTGCATTCATTATGCCACTTATACTTAAAGCTGAAATGATTGCGGTATATTTAAATTTTTTAAATAGTTTCATAAAATAACCTCCCAATTACTTCCAATCCAACAAAATAGCGTTGCCGTTATTTTTGTTGTGTGCAGCAATAAGCTCCTGTAGCACATACGCCAAATTTACCTAGTATATAATACCAATAACGCTTATACCAAGGTTGCTTTGGCATTATTTGAACACCAAAATCATTAGTCATAACTTTTATACCCCAGTTGTATAATGCTTTATCATTTGCCAACTCTCTTCTATTTTCTTCAAAGTCAGCTAACACCTCATTAATGTTTTTCTTTGATCGGAGGGATTCTTCTTCTGCTAGCTCAAGTTCTCTATTTTTTTCTTCTCTCGACAATTCTCTGTTCTCAATCTTCAACTGATCTATTGTTCGAGAAACTGAAGAGTACATTCCATCTTCTGCTGATTTTAAAAATTCAGGCAAATCATTTCGGCTAACTTGTATAGAACCCAAAGGTTGGACTGTAAACTCATCTTTTTTGAACCAACTTTTTGATGTCATTTTACCATGCAATGTTATTTTTAATGTAGTATCTGCTTGACTATCAACCTCTAATATGAATTGGTTATAGCATGCGCCATTATAAGTAGCATTGATATCATCATATCTTAATATCACGGAGATCAATCTATTCTTTTCTAATTCTTTAGGATCAAGATTCATCCCTTTTAATTGTTCAACGCTCAATCCACTTTTCTTTAAATCGTTGGGATCAAGTCCACCTCCCGATATTTTATATTCAGAATAAAAGGTACCGGCATAAGATAAGCTGCAAGCCATAAACACAGAAACAATCGCCATATATTTATATATATTCATCAGGGAACCTCCTATTTTATTTTAATTTATACAAATTGAGTAAGTGTAGTCAATGGAATAGAATTTTAACAGGTTTTATTGCCCATCGCATTGAGGTTGGTACGTGTCCATAGATGGGAAAATATGAAATAGGCACTTGTACTTTTATTAGCAAGAATTAATGAAGGAATCTTTGGTTTCAATGCAAAAATTTTATTCTTAGAGCCAATATAAAAAGTACCATCCCCCGAATCACAAGAAATTGACCGTCCTGCACTACCAATAGGTATTTTATGAATATAGATATTATTTCCATTGTCACGATAAGGGTATATGATATGTGCAGTTTTCTTATCTACTGATTCTTTGGATGATAGCACGCATAACATCTTTGAGGTAGAATCATATAGAAATTCTTGTTGATTGCTTGGACAATTTATTACCATACGATTACTGAGATTAGCATCACATCGACTAATGGTAATATCTTCCCGCCAATTAAAAACATATAATTGATCCATATCTCTATCATAACCCAACGATGCACAGTTAGAAAGATCACCCCCAAACCCAAAAGTTTCCTGTCCGCAAAGAGCTCCCGTAGCTGCACATCTTTTTTCCACCAATCCATTCGACAAACCAACATACAGACAATTATTACCGCAACATAGCGAACTAATATCTCCTATATTGGGCCACTCATCACATTCATTTGTTTCTGTATTAATTTTTTTGATAGTACCCCATCCTCCCATATACAATATTTTTCCATCATAGGTTAATGGTGATCCTTTAGGCATTTTTTGAAAT